>Ga0208880_1000218_pt1 | contig 12133 bp, 5 predicted proteins | sample Knorr_S23_td_Sur_FD_185606 | JGI IMG/M metagenome (GOLD analysis project Ga0208880, IMG submission 185606) | Marine microbial communities from Southern Atlantic Ocean transect - Knorr_S23_td_SurfaceB_ad_5m_LV_B (SPAdes) (version 2) | ecosystem: Environmental > Aquatic > Marine > Oceanic | place...
GTTGCCATGAGATCGAGGGTCGTGCCCAGTTCACGATTCACTGTTCCGGCGGGGATGTTCCCGGGCCACCAGAAAATGGTGGGCTCGCGCATGCCCCCTTCCCAAGTGGATCCCTTGGCACCCCGCAGCAGCCCCGCTGAGCCGCCTTCCACCAGCTTGGATCCCCAAGGCCCATTATCGGACGTGAAAACCACCAGCGTGTTCCTGTCCATGCCGGTTTTCCGCAAGGTATCAAGAATGACACCAATGGAGGCGTCCATTTCCTCAACCACGTCCCCGTAAAGCCCACGCTGGCTGGTTCCAAGGAATGCGTCGGAGGCGAACAAGGGGATGTGCGGAAAGGTCTGTGCGTAATATAGGAAGAAGGGCTCCTGCCGATCCTCGCGAATGAAGTCCACACAGCGCTCCGTGTACTTGCTGGTCAGCTGGGTCTGGTCACAGGGATACTCAATGACCTCCGTTCCCTCCATCAGGGGCACCCAGTCATTCACCTTGTTGCCTCGGGCGCGCATCTTTTCCAGGGTCATGCCCTCCCGGAAAACGACGCCCTCCGCTACCGGCATTTGCGGATCCACCCGCATGTCGTTTGAATAGGGAACGCCATAGTAGGTGTCGAATCCCTGATCGGTCGGCATGAAGCCTTCCCGGTGACCAAGATGCCATTTGCCCACCATGGCCGTCCGGTAACCGGCTTCACCGAGCATCTCGGCAAGCGTGACCTCGGCGGGATCCATTCCATTGGCCGACCATTCGAAAAAGACGCTCCCGCTGGTTCCTGTGCGAAGGGGGTACCGCCCAGTCATCAATCCTGCCCGGCTCGCCGTGCAAAGGGGCTCAGCGGCATAAAAACTGGTCCACTTCTGCCCCTCTGCGGCCATCCGGTCCAGGTGGGGTGTGGCGATCGTCGGATGCCCAAAGCAGGCCAAGTCCCCGTATCCAAGATCATCGGCAAAAATCAGGAGGATGTTGGGCCGCTCGGCCGTCGCTACTTGTGCGAAAACCAGAATAAAGAGGATTGAAAGGAAACCGTGGAAGTTTCTCAAAGGGGTAGACTTGTTTGTGTGCATATCGGTCCTGATCTGACTGCTACTTTTTCTCTTTTGTATACTCGGGCACGTTAGTAGCGGGTAGCTTTTCCCGTAGCAAATGGATGATAGGCCGGTAATCCGGATCGATGGCGAGGTTGGTCCACTCATTTGGATCAACGCGATGATCGTAAAGCTCCTCGCTCCCATCGGCGTAGGATATGTAGCGCCAATCCTTGGTGCGGACGGCATGGTTGTTCTGCTTGTAGGTCGTTATGGCGGCGTGTAGCCATTCCGAATCCGGATTATTCAGGAGGGGGACAACGCTGACTCCTTCAATTTCGGGATTACCGGGTAATCCGCACAATTCGGTCAGGGTCGGATACATGCTCAGGAGCTCCACCGGTTGATCGCAAATCCCCTTCGCCGCTCCACCCGGCAAGCTGATGATGTAGGGAACGCGGGTTGACCGCTCCCACAAGGTCCACTTGGCCCAGTGGCGCTTTTCACCCAAATGAAAGCCGTGATCGGCAAACAGGACAATGATGGTGTTGTCGGCGTGCGGGCTGGCATCCAAGGCGTCCAGCAGACGACCGATCTGCTCATCCGTCCAGCGAATGCAGGCCAGGTAGGACCGCATGGCTTCGTACCACTTCTCGTTGTTGTTCTGCTCAACCCACTCCTGCGGGGCCGGATACGGAGTGTAAATCAGCTTCTTCGCATACTCGGAAATGTCGGACAGGTCATCCGGTTTCACCAGCGGTAGTCGAAGTTCCCCTGACAGGTCCGGATGGTTGTAGACGCGCTCCGGGGAGAAGAACGGCACATGCGGTCGATAAAACCCGATGGTCAGGAAAAATGGTTTATCTTGCTCATTCTCCAACTGCTCAATGGCCCAATTGGCATCAATGTAATCCGCAAAGAGCTTTTCATCATAGGTCTGCGGACCAAAATCCCACAACCAGTGCATATGGTCGGGCCGATCCGTCTGCACCGGCTTGTCGTAATCAATCCACTGGCCCGGTCGCGGGCCCACCACATCGAAGCTGCCTTCCGGGAGCATGGAAGCATGAAACAGTTTCCCGGTGGTGAAGGTCCGGTAGCCGTTGGCGGAAAAGTGCTGTGGCAGGGAGATGTACTTGTTGTAGAAAGCGGGTTCTTGGGCGGTGTTGGGCTTATTGTCATAAACCCCCGTGGTCGACGGGCGCATGCCCCACATGAAACTGGTCCGGGAAGGGTTGCAGATAGGCGCCTGGCAGTGGGCGTTGGAAAACAGCATGCCCCGCTTGGCCAACCGGTCGATATTCGGGGTTTTCGTGTCCGGGTGCCCGTTCAGGCAACCGATCCAGTCGTTCAGGTCGTCCACCGCTATGAACAGGACGTTGGGAGATTGTTTTTCGCCGGCCAATGTGAGGGTCGCCAGGCACAGGCTGAGCAGGAATAGGGGGAATCGCTTTATATGGGACATGATCAATGGGGATCTCTATAAACTGTGCATTGTTCAGGCAGCTTTGGCAAAGGTGGTTTTTTCATTAAAACTGTAATTTTTGTTGGCTTTTCAGTCATTTCTATCATTCAACTTGATCCGCAATTTAAATCAGACACTTTCAAGACAAATAGTATCATACAATTCTTAAATACTCTATTCATTCACCATGAGCACAGAAAATCTCAACAAAAGCACGGGGCGAGTTACCCTACCTGTAGAACAAGGCTGCGAAAAGGAAATGGCCGAGCTGGCCAAGCTCTGGGGGGCCGATGCCGTCCGCAACAGTGACGGGACTGAACTTCCGGAAAACATCAAGGAGCTGGGCCTCGAAGTCTACTCCACCCTGAGCCCGGTCCGCTACGACCAGAAGTGGATCAAGGCCCATCCGCATTTTTATCCACAGAAGTATCTCAGCACCGATCCGGAAACCTCCCGTGGTGGCGAGATGAAGATCGAGCTCATCAAGGGATACTTCAACAAGCAGTTCGAGGTGGACACCATCCACGACGCCAAAAAGTGGTTTGAGGTCATGGACCGCACAACCGGTGAGGTCGTCGATCCGGCCAAATGGGAATTCGACGCCGAATCCGGGGTCGTGACCATCCAAGACACGGAAGCCTACCATGCCTATACGGTTTCCTTTCTCGTTTTCCAGGTCTGGGACACCACGTCCATGTACAATCACATTACCAACAACTGGACCACACCTCCGGTCTCGTTGGTCAATCCGTGGAATCCGGAAGTGCAGGAGGAATTGCTGGCCGGGCTGGACCGGTGGTTGGTCAACAACCCGGACACCGACGTGGTCCGCTTCACTTCCCTGGCCTATCACTTTACCAACAACTTCACCGACATGGACGGGGAGATCCGCAGTCGTTACCGTGACTGGGTCGGCTACCACGATTGCCTGAGCGTCCCGGCATTGGAGGATTTTGAAAAGGAAAAGGGCTATGCCCTGCGCCCGGAAGACATCGTTGATGAGGGATACATGAACGACTTCAACCGCGTCCCCACCAAGCGTTATCTTGAGTGGATGGACGTCGTCCAGAAGAAGGTGGCCGAAATCGGCCGTGAGTGGTGCGATGTGGCCAAGAAGCACAACCGCAAGACGATGATGTTCTTCTGTGACCACTGGGTCGGTGCTGAGCCTTATGGCAAGTATTTTGGTGAGATCGGGTTGGATGGGATCGTCAATCCCTGCATGAACGGGGTTGAGTTGCGCCGCATCACCGACATCCCGCACAAAATCACGCGCGAAGTCCGCCTTTATCCGTACTTGTTCCCGGTAAACCTTGAAGGCAAACCGGGTTTTGCCCCGGGTGGTGATCCCGCCCGCGATTGCAAGAAGTACTGGATGAATGTGCGTCGCGCAGCCATCCAGAACCCGGCCGACCGCTGGGGCTTTGGCGGCTACCTGAGCCTGGCCATCAAGTTCCCGGAATTCCTTGAATACGTGGGCAAGCTCAGTGACGAGTTCCGCTCCATTCACGAGGAAGCCAAGGGCACCAAGCCCACACGGGCACCGTTCAAGGTCGGCATCGTCAATTGCTGGGGGAAGCTCCGTTCATGGATGGATTCCGACCTGAATGACTGGACGAAGCCCTACGTTGGCGGAGTCATGGAGTGTCTGTCCGGCATGAACATGGACGTGGAGTTCCTTTCCTTTGATGAGATTCTCGAAAGTGGCATTCCGGCCGATGTGAAGGTTCTTATCAACATGGGTGAAGCCGGTACCGCATGGAGCGGTGGCTCGACGTGGGACAATCCCAAATTGACCACCCTCATCCGTGAGTGGGTCGACAATGGTGGTGGATTCATCGGCATCGGTGATCCGTCCGCGCTGCCGAAACAAGGCCGGGCGTTCCAGTTGTTCGACGTCCTGGGAGTCGACCGTGAACTGGGTGGAGGCATCAGCGCCGCCAAGCCGCCGTTCACCAAGGCGGAAGACCACTTCATTTTACAGGATCCGTCAGCCCGCCTCCCTGAAGGGCTGCGCAAGCCGGGTGTCTATCGCATGCCGGGGACCAACATCGAGGTTCTCGAAAATGACGATGAGCATATCCGCCTTGCCACCCACACATTCGGCAAGGGTCGTGCCGTTTACTCAGAGCAGTTCCAGTACTCCGCAGAGACAGTTCGCCTGTTGAACCGGATGTTGCACTGGGCCGCCGGGGAAGAGGATGCCGTCAAGAACTGGCAGTCCAACAATACGATGGTCGAGTGTACCGCGTTTGAGGAGGTTGGCCGGTTTGTGGTCACCAATGTCAGTTACGAGGAGCAGACCGCCGACATCACCAAGCCGGACGGTTCAACCGTTTCCGTCACGGTCGAAGCCAATGGCATGACTTGGATGGACGTCTAAGTCTATTTTGATTTTGAGCTATCAAGAGTCGGGCCTTCAGGCCCGGTTGGGGATCCAATCCTGAACCGGCCCTTAAGGGCCGACTCTTTTTTATCCAAACCTTAAAGGGAGGCACCGAGGGCGCCGTTCTCAACGGCGAAGCCCGTCAACCCAAACGGCCCGACCTCCAGGGAGTGGAGTTTACCGGTTCCGTCCTTGTACTCAAATGAGCGGGACTGGCGGGCATTGTTGATGATGATGCACTTCTGTGTTTCCGGAAAGTAAGCGGACTCAATGTCGGGGCACAGGCTGTCCCACTTGGCCAATTTGTCTTCTTCGCAGATTCCACCGGCCCATTGAATGGCGCGTTTCAGGAGAACACAAAAGGCAGGACTGTAGTCGTTTTTGGCTACATAGACGGCCTTTCCAGAACCCGTTTCGCGGGCTGTCAATCCAGCGGATGCGGCTGACCCGGCCAGCAAGGCCGTCTGGTCATCCATGATGCTGACGTCATCACCTGCTGCGATCCCCTCCAACCCCTCCTCCAGGTTGATACCCTGAATGATGAAATGAGAAGCATCCACTTCGGGATGATAGAACTTGTCGATATTCCCTTGGAAGACGTTGTTCTTTTCCACGCCAAGGACATCGGATAACTGGAAAATCTTGCCGTTGCCGGCATGGGCGGATGGCTCGTGGATACCGACGAGGCCGCCCCCCGCATGCACGAAGGCGCGTACGCTCGAGATGATCGCCGGATCGCTCCAATATTCACCACCACTCCATGATGAGCCGGCGGGTCCGTAATTCAGCAGGACGTTGATATCCGCCGGGACCCCCCCGCGAATGTCATCAAAGGAAAGGAACTCCACTTCGAAAGGCAGACCGGAGAGCACCTCGAGGGTCTCGAAGTTGGCTGCTCCCTCGCTGTGCCATGCACGGGCCTTTCCCCATGCGCTGAGCACGCCGAGTTTGATGCCGTGACTGTACGGTTTCGTCTTCCCCCCGTGAAACTTGATGAACCGGAACTCGTTGGTCACGTTTTCAACTTCGTCGAGGAAGGCCGGGTACTGCATAGCCAGATCGAGATAGCCTCCGTAGCCGATACGGTCGACGCAGTTGCGCAGGATCGCCCGACGCACGTGCTCCCATCGTAGTTGGCAATCCGCTACAGGATCTCCACCGGGAGCAAAGACCGGGCGCTCACCCTCGGTTGGGAAAAAGTAGGGATACAGGCGGGCTTCCTTGACCATGTCACCGGGGCAATCCGCATTCTTGCGGGTCTCGGCACCGTCGATGGCCGGGGAAATAATCCCGTCCATTCCCAGTCCCTTGAACTTGGGACTGTAGGGCTCCGTTCCCATATAATGATCACAATAAAAGACGTAAGCCTTCTTGCCCCGTTCGTGGACGATATCGACCCACTCCTTGGTCAGCTCCATTATGAAGTCGTGCGTAAATTCAATCCAATCTAGGTACTCCTTTGAAGGAACGCAATCCGTATGGGCACGGTAGCCGCCTTCCACAAAGACCTCCGGACGAATCCGGTATCCGTATTTTGATTCAAACTCATCCAAGGCCAGCGGGGAAACCGTTCCATGATAACCCGCCCAGTCGCGATACATCCGTTTGCCATTGGCCGCCCGCATGACCGAAAACTGGTAGGCAATGGAAGTGAAGCGCACGATGTCCGTTCCGGGATGCTCGTCCATCCAATCCTTTAGGAGCTGGGTCAAGTGGGCACGCGTCTTTGGCTGGCGTGGATCCACTGGCATCTGGTGCGGACGGTCCCCCCAGTTGTTGGTGATGTGGTTGTACATCGAGGTCGTTTCCCAGATCTGGTAAGCGAGGAACGTGACCGTGTACTCATGATACGCTTCCGGGGAGGCAATCACCGCGGCATCACCGGATTCATTAACCGTCCATTCTGATGAAGACAGCACATCACCCGTCGTCCGGTTGACGACTTCCCAGTATTTTTTCGGATCAGCATCCAAATTAATGCGAAACTGCTGATCGAAATACTGTTCCAGAAGATTGATCTCCAGTGCCTGTCCGGCTGGCCCAACCTTGCGATTGGAGACAAGATACATTTGCTGCAGCTCAGTCGGATTTGCCTTGGCCCATTCCTGATCGCAGCGAATCAGGCAGAGTGTCGAATAGACATCCAGCCCGAGGTTCAGCAAGTCATCACTAAGCAACGTTCCATCGCTGTCGCGAATGGCGTCTGCTCCCCACTTCTTGGCCAGCATCATGGTTTCCTTGTCCATGCCTTCCTGCGAAGGCAGTGTGAAACCGCCGTGTGTCAGTGTACTCTCTTTCATGTCAAATTTCAGAATGAATTACAGGGCCTTTTCGATCTTCTCCCAGTAGCGCGATGTCTTCAGGAAGCCGATCATCTTTTCGAATCCAGCCTCGGTCGAAGCATCATCCCCGAGCCGCTTGATCAATGATCCAAGTGTTTCATCCGGACTCAGTTTCACCATGCCCTCTTCCTCGTGATCCACAACCTTGCTGTAGGCGTTGTTCTTAAACTGGACTGTCTCGTAGTCCATTGGACCCTTGTATTTCCAATTGCCCAATCCGTCACCGGCCCAGGTGCCCTTGTAGATGTGCGCCTCTGCGGTGGTGTAAAACAGGTTTCCAGTTACCTCGACCGATTCGGAGTATCCATCCCACGGGGTGTCGATGACCACCGGCATATCCTTGCCGAGCGTATTGTAAATGATGTTTTCCTCGATGCGAACCCCGGTGATCGGGCCATTGAGAACAAACCCACGCACGTGGTCGTTGAAACTGATGTTGTGCCGGATAAGGGTGTTGGAATTCCCGATCGACTGACCGGACTTCACGTGCTTTCCCCAATTGCAGATCAGGAAGAATCCACCCGAATTGTCCGCACTGAGATTATATTCGAATGTCGTTCCATCACAGTTGAAATCCGAATCGAGCCCCTGGCCGTCGAACGTCCCCCGGTACCCCCAGACCTCATTGAACCGGATCTGCGTGTTCTTGGAACTCCATGGCCAGATGCCGATACTCGGACCGGCATACTTGCTGACTTCCGGAATCGTCGGATCGAAACGCTGCCGCGCCCCATAGATACGATTGTACTCAACAACAGCCCGCTCGGTTCCGATTGGAACAATCCCATCACCCCCAATGTCCTCGATCAGGTTTCCTCGAATAACGACATTCGTACTGAGGAAGCTCATGTCATCCCATGGCTGCATCCATCCCTTGATGGCATCCCGGTCACAGCGAACCACATGGCAGTTTTCAATCAGCAGGCCGTCGATCCGGGTTTTGGTGTCTTTGCTGAACACCTCCCAGCGAATTCCGGTACCGCCGCCCTCGTTCTTGGAGATCACTCCGTTCACATCATGCACGTACAAGTTGCGCAAAACTATGCCCTGCATGACTCCAGCATCCTCGATCTTGACCAGGATCCCGCGGCGCTTGGCCTCCGGGTCCGTTCCTGTATTGGTAATTTCGATACCATCCACAATGACGTGGGACAGGTTTTCCAAAAGGACCGCTGACTGGATCATTCCTTGTCCAGCCACCAGCGCTTTCCCTTCACCATAGGAGGTGATAACGATCGGGGCATCCTTTGTCCCGCTGTCATCCAAATGAAGCTGGCCGTTGAATTCCTGACCTCCGTTAAGAAGGATACGGTCTCCCGGTTTAAAACTGGACTGGCTGACCTTCTTCAGGCTTTCCCATGCGAAGTCCGGACACGTTCCATCCCGTGAGTCATCCCCGCTCAAGGCGTCGACGTAGTAATCTGTCGCGCCCAGAATGGAGCACCCCAGCAAAGCGAATGTTAAAATGCCTTTTGTCATAGGAATACGTGTTCGGAAATTCATCACATGCCTTTCAATCGGACACCCACGCGGGCCTTCAATTTGTCACGAAACTCACGGATCAGGGTTTCGTACTCAGGATTGCCGGCAAGATTCTTCCATTCATAGGGATCTTCATCCTTGTTATACAGCTCTTCATCGCCGGTGTGGTAACGGATGTATCGCCACTCTTTGGTCCGCAGGGCATAATTCTGGTTGGCCGGGTCGTGGTCATTCCATTTGTGGGTAGCCGTCAGGGCAGCGTCCGGGCCTTCCCAGTCGGTGGTCGACGGATTCTTCAGGAAAGGAGTCAGGCTGAAGCCGTCCAGTGAACCTCCCTTGTCTGTTCGCCGGGTGTCCATGGACAATCCGCACAAGTCGATCAAAGTCGGGAACAGGTCGATCAGGGAAACCGGATGATCCGTTTCCGTACCGCCAGTTGTCACACCCGGGGCGCGAACGATCAGGGGCACCCGCGTGCTCTCTTCCCACAAGGCGTTCTTGTACAGGTAATCCTTCTGGCCGTTGCCCCACCCATGGTCACTGGTCACGATAATAATGGTGTTCTCTTTCAAGGAGGAGTTATCGACCACGGCCAGCATCTGGCCAATCAATTCATCGACGGAAACCACGCAGGCAAGGTAAGCCTGTACCCAGCGCTTGAGCGCTTCCTCCCGGGTGGGATAGCAGGCGAGCAGGCTGTTATACATGTCAACCCCGCGGTCATTGCCTCCGCGAACCTTCGTTTGGAACGTGTCCTCGGCATCACCTTCAAGAATCGGGGGCAGCTCAATCTCATCGAGCGGAAACATGTCAAAGAAGCGCTGGTCGACGATGAGCGGCGTATGCGGACGCAGGAAGCCGACGCCCATGAAGAACGGTTTGTCCCCCGGGTTCTCAGCTAGCTTGGTCAACTCCTTGACTGCCCATTGGCCATTCAATTCGTCCGCCGTTGGATCAATCCGCTTTCCATCCTCATCAAAATTCAGATCGCGATTGCCCTTCCAGTTGCCGGTTCCCCACTTGTAGCTTTTTCCGTCACCGAAATCCTTGTCCTCAATGTCAATGAGCGGCCCAAAGGATCCGTCCACCCATCCAAAGTCACTGCGCATGGGTTGCGGGACCTGTGGATGCGGTACCTTCTCCCCGCTTTCAAGGGCGTAGGGTCCATAGTCGGCCTGGTTCTCGAAATGGCTCCACTCGCGCCCTTCCTGATGGTGCATCAGCTTGCCGGTACCAATGACATTGTAGCCACTTTCCTTGAAATGCCCCATGATGGTCTTCGAATTATAGAGCAATTCATTGTCCTGCCACTTCCCGAATCCAAAGTTGGCCGACTTGTGCGGATAGATGCCAGTGAGGAAGCTTGAGCGGGAGGGTGCACAAATCGGAATGGTGCAGTGCGCGCTTTTGAACGACATGCCGCTTTCCATCAACTTGGCCAGTTCCGGGGTCTTGGCCTGTTCATGTCCACCAAATCCGGCCAGATCGGTGTTGAGGTCATCACAGACAATCAGGATGACGTTCGGTTGCTTGGTTTGTGCTGAAAGGACTGATACACAGGCGAGTATCAAGCTGACGAATAGGGATAGTTTTTTCATGGGTATTATTTCAAATTGCTGACAAACAAGTAAACAGGTTCAGAGGTAATCGAAATGGTGACGGTACCGTTTTCCGAAGGAAAGGAAATGTCGTTACCATAAAGGTCCTTGCCATTCAGGGAACAGGGACGGTCCAACGAGAGGCTGCTTTCCCCTTGCTCGTTCCAGAGAACAAGGAAGTCGCCCTGCTTCCCGCTAAAGCGTGTCTGGTAAACACCTTCACCAAGAGACTCCTGACCAAGGCACTCCACATCATACATCATGTCACAGGCGGTGGCGGCGGCAATGAATCCGGATTCAACCGAACGCCCACCCGGACCGACCCAGCCATGCAACCAGCGGTCGAGAAGGTTCCCTTCAAGGAGGGTGAAGTAAAAGGTCTTTTCCACACCGTTGGCGAAGGAGGTGCAGATGGCCTGGATGTAGGCCTCCGCGCTTTCCTGCTCATGATAAATCTCCCGGGCCACAAACGGATTCTTGAAGGGCACGAAGGGTTTGGCGTCGTGGGCGTATCCAAAGTATCCAAACTCGGTTGACCAGAGCGGGATCGGCTCACCGTGATGCTCCATCACTTCACCGATACTGTGAACGACTTCCCGGAATTCCCCTTTCGCCGGATGCAACCGCCCTTCCGTATACGGGTGAAAGGAAATGGCATCATAAGGATCCAGGCCGGTTTCCTTGAGCAGCTTGGCAAGGAACTTGTTCTTTGTTTCAGCCGGTGTGGCCAATCCAAGGCCGATCACATCAATAGACGAATCATAGGCTTTGATTGTTTCGTAAGCGAGGGTCGTGAACTCTGCCATCTCCTTGATCGTTCCGCGATAGAAGAGCGGAATGTCCGGTTCGTTCCATGTCTCGATGGCGTACAGGCGCCCATCGGCCATATCCAGCACACGGTTCAAGTAATCAACAAACGCGTCCTGCAATTCTTCACGTGGTGTGTAGGCACGGAATGCGGAGGAGCCTTTCGGTCCACGCGAGGCCCACTTGGGCATGCCCGGCCCGAGGACGGCCAGCGGGGTCACCCCGAAGTTTGCCTGGTAATCCAACAGGGCCGACAACTGCTCCTCCTTGGCCGTGTTCCACCAGTTTTCGGTTGGTTGCATGTAACCCCATGCACAATCAAAGGTAAACCGGGACCAGCCGAAACCAATACGCTCCAGTGCCCAGAATTCCCTCAGGTCGGTGATGCAGGCCCCAAAGCGAATGGATGGGTCCACCTGGTCGACGTTCCGTTCTCGCAGCACGGCCAGCGACAACCCGTGGGTCTGGTTCAGCAGGTCATCGGATTTCCCCGACAACACTTGCACCCGGTACATGCCCTGGCGCGTGAACGAGGGTATGTCCCATTCGATACGCTTGTTTGAATTTGCTGCGATCGAATCAAACTGCCTGCTCTCGGCATGCACGACCTTGCCCTGCCAATCCTTGATCTCGAGAGACAGACTGCATGGAGATTCAACATCCGCGTTGTTGCGAACAGTCGTCACGAGGTCAAACGCTTCCCCCGGTTCGTAGAGCCGGTGATAGCGAACCGTGTCGCTCATGACTTCCAAAGGCAGTTGCGGGTTGTATTGGGTCTCCCCTTTCCGGGTCACCGTGACCGCGTCCAGGTAAACGACTGCCGCCTCTTCCGTTGCCGGAATCGCCACCGCTATAGCATAGGCGTTGTTGGCCGCCAGCGGCAGACGGGCATCGAAGGAGAAGCGCTGCCATTCATCCGTCAGCTTGACCTCCTTCTCGATCATGGTGCTGCCCTTGTTGGGAACCAGCTCGGTCGGGACCAGCCGCAATTGAAGTTTCACTTTTTGACCGGGCACAGTGGCCTT
>Ga0208880_1000219_pt1 | contig 12131 bp, 9 predicted proteins | sample Knorr_S23_td_Sur_FD_185606 | JGI IMG/M metagenome (GOLD analysis project Ga0208880, IMG submission 185606) | Marine microbial communities from Southern Atlantic Ocean transect - Knorr_S23_td_SurfaceB_ad_5m_LV_B (SPAdes) (version 2) | ecosystem: Environmental > Aquatic > Marine > Oceanic | place...
CAAGCTGGTTGATATCCCGGATGGCCCGGCTACCCGAATTTTGGGTACCGAGAGCATTGTCGATGGATATGCGGCCCTCATGATACTGGTCATTCTTTCAGTTGGCCTGTATGTGGAATTGCGAAAATATCAAAGGGCGGGGCAGGTTGGTCTCAGCCAGCTTACTTGAGTTTTTATATCCAAGGACCTGCCTGTATTGCGGGTGTCATTTGACGGATTCCCGCAAGGGCTTTCTCTGTCTGGTGTGTCATCAGGCAATCCATTGGATCCACGATCCGGTATGCCTGCAATGCGGTGCTCCGATAGTTGGAAAAGTGGCAGTTCCAGGGCGCTGCCCGGCCTGCGTGGAGACTTCGCCCTTGTTTGACCGTAGCCGGGCTCTTTTCCTGTACCGGGGAGCGGGAGCCCGAATTGTCCATGGCCTGAAATACGAAGGCAGCCAATGGCTGGGAAAGGAAATTGAGCTCTTGTTGAGGGAATTTCCCATCTGGAGGCAGTATTTTACTGATGCTCAGCTGGTTCCGGTTCCCCTGCACAAGAGCAAGGAGCGCCAGCGAGGGTACAATCAGGCCCATGTCATTGCCAGGGCGATCAACGCCGCGCTCCCGCAAACCACCCTTTGCGATTGTCTGCAGCGGGTCCGGAAAACCCCGAGCCAGACCTTTTTGACCCGGGATGAGCGTCGCAGGAACATGAAAAAGGCGTTTGAATGTGTGTCTGAACCGGATTCTGAAAGGAAAATTATCGTCATCGATGACGTCCTGACAACAGGTGCCACCTTGAATTCAGCCATATTGGCCTTGCGGAAGGAGACAAAGGGGCCGATTTCAGCCTTTACGCTGGCACACGGTTGAGTTTATCTGGGCGATTACTAAATTGAAGTAATATGCCTTTCTTTTCTAAACCGACATACTCGACCATTTCCCCGGTCAAAAAGAAGGACATTCCCAAGGATTTGTACACACGCTGTCCGAAATCCGGGGAACTTGTCTACGTCAAGGAACTCGAAAAGAACCTGATGGTGGTTCCGAAGAGTGGCTTCCATTTTCCGCTTAACAGCGAGCAGCGCATCGCCTCGCTGATTGATGAAGGAACCTGGCAGGAGTTTGATTCCGAGTTGGAATCCAAGGATCTGCTGGAATTCAAGGATACCAAGGCTTATGCCGACCGTCTGAAAGTCTACAAGAAGAAGACCGGGCTCAAGGACGCAGTGGTCTGCGGACTGGGTGAGATGGGTGGCATCAAAGTGAGCCTCTCAGTCATGGATTTCCGGTTTGGAGGAGCCTCCATGGGCTCCGTGGTGGGCGAGAAAATCACCCGTGCGGTAGAGCGGGCCATCGAGCAGAAATGCCCGGCCATCATTGTCTGCGCATCGGGTGGTGCCCGGATGCAGGAGGGCATTTACAGTCTGATGCAGATGGCCAAGACCAGCGCCGCCCTGGCCAAGCTCAAGGACGCCGGATTGCCGTTTTTCGCCATCCTGACAAATCCCACCACCGGTGGTGTCACCGCCAGCTTTGCCACTTTGGGGGATGTAATTCTGGCTGAGCCGGAAGCGCTTATCTGTTTTGCCGGGCCGCGCGTGATCAAGGAAGGTACGAATGAGGAATTGCCGGCTGGGTTCCAGCGTTCCGAATTCCTCCTCGAGCGCGGCTTGATTGACCAGATTGTCCCGCGGTCTGATATGCGGGACCGGATTATCTACTTTCTGCATGTGTTGTTTCTGAAGGAAGCACCTGCCGGCGAAGAAAACGGATCTTGAGGCTAGCGCGCCGCAATAAACCCGCATGAGCGAGCCCCTGCCATCGTATGAGGCCGTCCGGACCTATTTGTACGGGCTAAAACACCGTGGCGCCTTGTATGGGATCGACCGCATGCGGGAATTCGTCAAGCATCTGGGGCATCCCGAGCAGGTTTATCCGATTATTCACGTAGCCGGAACAAACGGGAAAGGATCCACCTGTGCCATGCTGGAATCGATTTTCAGAAGGGCAGGGAAGTGCACGGGCATGTTCACCTCACCTCATTTGGTGCATCAAGGGGAGCGGGTGCAGGTCAACCGTGAAATCCTTACCCGGGAGGAAATTGTTGAGTACACTCGCCGGCTTAAACCCATCGCCGAGGCCATCGAGGCGCAGCATGCCGACCATCATCCCAGTTTTTTTGAATTCATGACCGGGATGGCCTTTCTCCGGTTCGCCGAAGTGCCGGTTGACATGGCCATTTTTGAAACCGGACTGGGTGGCCGGCTCGATGCCACCAACGTGATTGAACCGGAGGTGTCCGTGATCACCTCCATCAGTTTGGATCACACGGACATCCTCGGGGACACGCTGGAGAAGATCGCCTATGAAAAGGCGGGCATTATCAAGCCCGGAAAACCCGTCGTCATGGGGTTGCTTCCAGTAGAGGCGGAAAAAGTGGTTGAAAAGACCGCGCGCCAGCGTGGCTGCACCCTGTTCAAAGTGGCTGAAGCATTTGGAACAGATGAGTACCGTTTCCCGGTCACCAGCCTGCCGGGAGGCTATCAGAGACGCAATGCCGCCACGGCCGCTTTGGCCGCCCGGGTTCTCGCAGACAAGTACGGTATTTCGGAAGACCATATCCGGGACGGGCTCCTGAATGTCAATTGGGCCGGTCGTTGGGAAAAGCACGCTCTGGCAGACCGTTCCATTATTCTTGACGCGACTCACAACCCGGAGGGTACCATTCATTTGGAACGGAATCTGGAGGCCTTTGTCCATGAAAAGGGATACAAACCAGTTATTTTGGCCGGGACCCTCGGGATCGGACGGGCCCGCTCCCTGATTCCCGCGGTATGCCACTATGCCAGCGAAATACACCTCCTTGAGCCCCATCAGCCCAGGGCCTGCAGCTTCGACGAGCTGGCGTCCGAGATTCCATCCACCTTCAAGGGGTCTGTCCACCGCAGCCGTGTCCGGGATATCTTCCCCGCACCCGGGGTCTGCACGGCAGGCTCGCCCCAGCACGATCTGGTCGCCACCGGCTCCATTTACCTCATCGGCGAAATCATGGAGGCCCTGTACCACGAAGTGCCTGTCGGTGAGCAGGTTTTGCAGGATTGAAATTCTTTCTGAAATTCTCCGAAAACGATGTTGACATGTCCCGCATTCCACACAGGTTTTCCTATCTTCAACAGGCGAGCGTAGCTCAGTTGGTAGAGCACCACCTTGCCAAGGTGGATGTCGAGAGTTCGAACCTCTTCGCTCGCTCCATTTTTTTCAAGAAACCCGATGCAGTCGGGTTTTTTTGTAGCCGGAGGCTGAGCCCTGCCTGAAATATCGACAACCCGCCGCTGGGCGTCATGCTGGTTTTCCATGAAGGGCATTCGTAAGAAGAGGGCGTTCACGTTAACCGGCATCATCGGCGCCGCTGCGGTCGGGCTCGGCGCCTTTGGGGCACATGGCCTGGAAGATCTGCTGGTCGGGCACGGAAGGGTGGAGACCTGGGAAACCGCCGCCTTTTACCACCTTGTCCATTCCGTTGTCCTCCTCGTCCTCGTTTCCCGGAAGGTTTGGCATCCATGGCTCTGGATCCTGTTCGCTCTTGGGATCCTCGTCTTCTCCGGCAGTCTCTACCTGCTTTGCTTGACCCAGGTCGGCTGGCTCGGCGCTCTCACCCCCATCGGCGGGCTCTGTTTAATCGCCGGTTGGATCGGTTTGGCCGTGAATCCAGCCAGGCAACCTTAATCAGGACCAGCAACTCCATCAGGAGTGTTTTTACGTTTACAGGTTTTATATTCACATAAAAATTAAACGTTTAATTTTTTATTTGACAGAATGGTTTTGATGAACTCTTTAATGGAAGAGACGCGTATGATTGCGCCTACTCAACCCTACAAAAACCCACTACCTGAAAAGGAAACGAATGAAGAAACAGACCTATTTGAGCCTAATGGTCCTAATGGCCAGCAGCGTATATTGTGGAGCGGGAGAGCTCCTGAAGAACCCGAGTTTTGAGAGCGACATATCGAAGTACGACAAAAGCGGTTGGGACAGCCGTGGGCCGCGCGAGATCACGCTGACGAAGGTCAGCGAGCCGGTGATGGACGGGAAGTACGCCTTGCTGGTGGACGGGCGGACAGGCCCCCAATGGGAAGGGGTGAAGCAGGTGGTAAAATTAAAACCCGGGAAGGCGTACCGGCTGGCTGGAGCCGTTCGACTTGGAGAGGGTGAGAAGTCTGGCAAGGGAGCAGTTCAGTTGATCAAGACCCTGAAAGACGGGACCAACATTTATCAGGACATATTTCGCGGAACAATCACAGCGGACGCGTACACAAATTTCTCTGAAATTTTCTCCTATGATGAGAAGGACGTGAAAGTCACGACGATATCGGTGCATGGGTTCGAGGATCGTCGATCCTTCATTGTGGATAATTTCAGTCTCACAGAAGTCGAGTAAGCAAACGGGAAGGCAAGAAAGGAAAGCAAGATGAAGCACGTTGAAGCAAGAACCCTGACAAGTGTTCTCCTGGGGTTGGGATTGGTCCTGTTGTCGAACTCCCAATTGTCCGCGCAGGACGGTGTGAATTTGCTGTCGAATCCGAGTTTCGAGGAGGATGTTGTCCCCTTTGACGGACTGGGATGGGAGCGACGAGGTGGACCGTCGGACGTGATTCTGGAACCGATCACAGATCCGGTACAGGATGGTTCATTGGCATTGTTGATAAGCGGTGACCGCTCGAACTTATGGAACGGAGTGCAGCAATGGGTGACCATTGAAGCTGGCGTCACCTATGTGATATCCGGCCAGGTGCGGCTGCCGGAAGGGACTGCCGACGACGTTATCGTCCTGCAGTTGATCAAGAAATTCGCCGACAAGGGGAATGTCTTTCAGAAGCTGACAGAGGGGAGTATCACGGCGACGGAATACCGTGAGTTCAAGGCCCTGTTCAGCTTCAGTGAAACCGATACAACGGAAACAATTCTGTCCATTCATGGTGCTTCCGTTGGTACTCCGTTCATCGTGGACAATTTCTCCCTGGCGGAAGCTGTCGCACCAGACGATATTGTGAACGGAAGTTTCGAGGATCCGGTCAATCTGGACGATGGATTTGACTGGGACCGCCGTGGAGGTGGAGTCACGGTGGAGCAAGTGGATTCACCCGTGCTGGATGGCACGTATGCTTTGCTGGTATCCGGTCGTGATCCGCAATTCAATTGGCATGGTATCCGGCAAACCATCAAGCTCGATCCGGGGACCCATTACCGTTTCCAAGGTGCCATGCGACTGGAGAACGGCGTTGCTGCTGACATGGGAGCCGTGCAAATCGGAAAGGAGCTCGAGGATGGCACGACCCAATTTGATACTGTGTTCAATGGTGATATAACAGATGCGGAGTACACGCAGTTCGACAGTGCATATTTTTACACTGATGAGAATGTTGTTTCGACCTTCATCTCCATACACGGTCCGGCGGAAGGCAAGTCCTTCATAGCGGATGCCTTCAGCATGGGAACGATCCAGGTGTCACCCTTGTGGGCAGACTTCACCGTCTATCCCAGTGGGTGGTTGAACGGCTGGATTGGGTGGATCGTCGACATGACTGAGTCATGGATTTTTCATTACGAATTGGGTTACCTCCATTTTATTGCCGAATCGGGGGATTCCGTGTGGCTGTATGACTACATGGGGGACGACTGGATCTGGACAAGTCAGGACGTGTATCCACGGCTTCATTACTCGAAGACCGGCTGGACTGACTAGGACGAAGAAAATCAATGGATTTCAGGAAATTCAAACGAGGAGTTTTTCTCCTCCGGACTGTTGTTGCCATAATCATGCTGACGGTCCCTCTCTCTGCCCAGGTCTTCGTGAACATACTGGAAAATCCGGATTACGAATCACCGGATGGTCCGGGTGACGGCGTTGGGTGGGACAGGAGAGGCCCGACGACCATCACTATTAACCAGATAACAAGTCCTGTTCAAAAAGGGGCTTATGCGCTGAAAGTGGACGGTCGTGACACGGCGAATGTGGAGCCCTGGTACGGAGTCAAGCAGGACCTGACGGGAAAGTTGGCTCCAAACACAAGTTACCAGATTTCCGGATACGCCCGACTTCCAAACGGGGTGAGTAACGATTCCCTGAAGCTCCAGCTCATTAAAAAACTTTCAGACGGATCCACCAAGTACCAGAATCTTGTCACTGAGACGATTACGGATTCAGCATTCCAGTTGTTGGAGGCGGAATTCACTTTTACTGAAACCAATATTGATGAGCTGACGCTGTCCGTGCACGAACCAACGGGAGGGAAGCCTTTCATTCTGGACAATTTCAAGCTGATCGACCCCAACGCCCCGCCGCCAGCCGGGGACGTGCTGGATCCCAGTGCCTTCGTTTTCAATTCCACGGGTGTATCAGGTGGATCCGGATCGTGGGTATTGAATGCGCCCGGATACCTTGGGACATTCCTGAACAACCTGGACACAAAGCCGGTGGAAGTTGCTTTGAAGCTTGATTTGGTCGGGCAGGCATTTGAATCCCTGGACCCAGTGATAGAAGTGTTCACAGGGGTGACCCGGGAGACGCGACAGGTGGGCGCCGGATCATCCACGGAATACTTCTATTTCACATTACCTCCGGGTAAGCACACCCTGCGAGTCAGTTTAAGCAATCCGGCGCAGGGAACGGGCCGGTCCGTGGCGTTGATGGCCGCCGAGGTTTTCGGTACCGGAATCCTCTTCGATAACTCCGAAGCGAACGTCTTTGAGGCCGCGCAAAACACCTACGAGTATTTCCGCAAATGCGAATTCGATCTGCTGTTGCATGGGAATGAAGGGCAGCGTTTGCCTCCTGGGACGGTTGTCACCATGGAGCCCATCCTCCCCGAATTCAACTTTGGGGTGGGGGTGAAGGGTTGGAACTCCAACGCCGGTACGGCTGACAAGCGTGACTGGGTGGATCCCGATCATCCCGATTACGGCTCCCTTCAACCAGTCAGGGATTTTCTTGCCGATAACTTCAACATGATTGTTCCCAACAATGCCGGCAAATGGGCACCGGTTGAGAACACCCGTGATGTCCTGGACTATCAGGTGCTTGACCTGATCCAAGGATTTGCCATGAGCAACAATCTTCGCATGCGGGCGCATGCCATTGCCTGGGCTAAATCTGGGGGCAATCCGGGGTGGGCCATGGATCTCCTCGATGCGGGACTGGCGGGGAATGCCACCGCAGCGGATGATCTGCGAGGCGAGATAACGGAGCGCATAGGTGATTACCTCACCGGCCGGGCCAGCGATTGGCTGGAGATTGATTGTATCAACGAAAGCTTTCACGTGGATGGTTTGCTCAATCTCTATGGGTTTGACGGCGTGGCCGGGATATATGAGGAAGCCTACGACTTTCTTCGCTCATCCGGAGCATCATCCCGGCTATATTTCAATGAGTACGGCACATTCAACCGGTTCAATGATCCTTACGGGGATTGGTACGTAGACCACATACATTCCGTTCTATCGAGGATTCCGGTCGCAAAACGCGGGGACGGATTCGGGATCGGTCATCAGTCCTATGTATCGAATAAATCAGGACAAGGTGCATATTTGGATCCTGTTACTTACTATCGTGTTCTGCAAAACACGGCTTCCCTTGGGCTCCCGCTTTCCATTACGGAATTTGGGGTACGGCAGGAACCGGATCCGGTTCCAACCTTCATGGAGAGTGCTGAGCTGCTTCGGCAGGCCATGACAATCGCCCTTGGCAATGACAGGGTTGATTCCTTCCTTGTCTGGAACTTCCTTGAAAATGAGATGTTCACCAGCGCCACGGCCGCTCCCATGCTTCTTGATGACGGGAATTTCACTTTGACCGATTTCGGCAAGGCATGGCAGCACCTGACGGGCAAGGCCGACCACAGCGATGTCTTCCCCGGATATCCTCAATTTGCCGGTCCTGATCAAGCCGTCGTTGGGGACGACGGTATTCTGCGTTATCGCGGACTCAAAGGTCGGTATCGTATTTCAGGGGACGAAATCGATATGGAAGTCGATTTGGATTCGCCGGGTGAATTCATCGTGAACGCTCCACCGACACGCAATGTGCTGATGATCATCGTCGACGATTTGAAACCCCTCATAGGGGCCTACGGGGATCCAGTTGCGGTGACACCGCGGATGGACCAACTTGCCGCAGACGGGGTGATTTTCACCAATGCCCATTGTCAAATGGCCATCTGCGCCCCGTCCCGGGCTTCCGTTCTGACCGGGCTCCGCCCGGATTCAACGGGCGTGCTCGACCTGCAGACCAAGGTCAGGGACGTAAACCCGACGGTTGTGACCTTGCCCCAGCACTTTGGCAGCTATGGATATACGACTCATGGAATCTCAAAAGTCTTTCATGGCACAAGCGAGGCCAGTCAGGATGTTGCCAGCTCATGGAATGACGGATGGCAGGCCCACGGCGTGACCAAGCGATTTTATGAGCCGGGCAAGTCCGAGGAGGAGGACCAACTTAGGAGCCAGGGGCAATTCAACGCGGCCAACAAGGTCTCGGCGACGGACCGGGGGGTTGCCGTGGACACGGATTACGGGGACGGCATGGCCGCCCAAAAGGGGGTCGCCAAGATCGCCCAATATGCAGCCGATTTCAAAGGGAATGGAACACCCTTTTTCCTGACGGTCGGTTTTCAGAAACCGCATCTTCCCTTTAATGCGCCGGAATCGTATTGGGCCCTCTATGATGATGTGGATTTTGGCATGTCTGGATATACTCCGCAGTTTGACTATCCAGTCGGCGCGCCCACATATGCGAGGCCTTTCAGCGGTGAACCCGGTTCTTATGGTGATGGCTGGCCGGAAGGGGACGAGGGAATTATTCTGGCTCCCAACGCGGTCGAAGCAAACCGCCTGGTCCATGCTTACTATGCCTGTGTTAGCTTTATCGATGCCCAAGTGGGCAAATTATTGGACGAACTTGACAACCAGGGGATCGCGGACGACACCATTGTCCTGCTATGGAGTGATCATGGATTCCATCTGGGTGATCACGGAGCATTCTGGGCCAAGCACAGCAACTACGAGCAAGCCACCAAAAGTGTCCTCATGGTCAAAGCCCCGGGCGTGAGCGTGACGGGCGGGGTCGTCGAATCCCCAACCGAGCTGGTGGATATTTTCCCCACCTTGTGCCAGCTAACCGGATTGCCTTATCCCATCCAGCCAAACGTGGGGCCCTTGCAGGGATCCGGACTGGAACCGGTCCTGCGGGATCCGGACAGGCCTTGGCGCAAGGCCGCATTCAGCCAGTACCATCGTTCACCGGGGGGATCCCTGCGAATGGGCTATTCCATGCGGACTCACCGTTACCGGCTCACGTCTTGGTATTCAAGGGGTGAATTGACCGATCCCGCCACCACAGGCACAACACCTCTGGATGAGGAATTCTATGACTACCTCGCTGCGCCACATGAACCGGTGAACCTGATCGGGGATCCGGCCTATTCCCCGCCAAGGGATTCCTTGGGATCCGTGATGCAAGGAGACCGCTGGGATGATCCAGCAATCCGGCAACCCATAGGCAACCCGGTTGGTTTGGAACCGATTGCCGCATGGAAATCCGCGTATTTCCCGTTGGGATTTACGGATACCGGTGATGAGGCTGATTCGGATCATGACGGTCTTACGACGGCCATTGAATACTTCCTTGGCCTGTCACCGGTTGTCCCGGATTTGCGCACCGTCACAGGTTCCGTTGCCATACATGGGGGAGGGCTTGACCTGGGCCTGACCTATCCCTCGCCGGTGAATCGACCCGATTATACAGGAGGCGCCGAATGGAGCTCAAATTTGATTGATTGGTACACTTCCGGGCTGCTCCACGTTGAGGACGCTGCAAGTCGTTCAAAGACCTCAACCCTGCCCGCCGCACCGCCCTCCAGCTTCATGCGCATCAGCGTTCAGCCAGCTAACCCATGATACCCGGCACCTTTTCACCAATTTCAGACTGACTTTTGACGGAAAACTTCGAATTATCTTCTTCACCTCGCCTAATAAACGGATAGAACCCTAATGATGGCCCTCCCCAAGCGGATTACAATCAAGGATGTTGCAGAAGCTGCTGGCGTTAGCACTGCCTCCGTTTCCCAAGCCCTTCGCCCAAGGGAAAACTCCAATATCAAGCTTCAGGAGGAAAAAGTTCAGTTAATCCGCGATACGGCCAGACGGCTCAACTACAGGCCTCACTCAGGTGCGCGCTCCATTCGCTCCCGCCGGTTTGGATCCATCGGATACGTCGAGCAAATGTCTCCGGGAAGAGTCTATGTCCCAAGGGCATACCAGCACGGGGTTTACGACGCCATCGAGGAAAAGGACTTTCGACTCACGATGATCCGGATTCCCAAAACGGTGGAGGAGGCTCAACAGCAACTCCCCACCGCACTCGCTGAATTGCATCTCGATGCCCTCATTATTGAGAGCTACAGTGAACTCGCTTCACGAATTTATGACATTTATCAGGATGAACAGTTCCCCCTGCTTTATCTCAACGACAAGCATGAGTTGAACTCGGTGTTTGTCCAAGAGGTTGAGGGCGCCAGCCTCCTCACCGAGTACGCCCTGCAAAAAGGTTATCGCCGGATCGCATTCGTCCAACGGCAGATTATCGGTGAGCCCCCTTTGGAAAAGATGCACCACAGTGCCCGGGACCGCCTCGCCGGCTATCAGAATGCCCTCGAAAAACACGGCCTCAAGCCCAATACCCTTGTTATCAAATCCGAGGCAGTCATCGGGAGAAACGCCGAAATTAATGATGAGCAGTGGCGTAAATTCGACGGCTTTGACGCCTTGATCGCTTATGATGATGACTTGGCCAATACCATCGCCCGGGGCTGTCTCAAAAGAGGCCTCGATATCCCATCCCAACTCGCCGTCGCCGGTTTCAATGGTGACTACGCCGCACTGTCCGCATGGAAACGCCTCACCACCATGCGCATCCCCACTTATGATATGGGCCTCTCCATCGGCCGCATGGCCGCCGAACGCGTCACCGGCCAGAATAAGAGCCTGCCCAGTGAGGGATTCGTTCCCTCCTTAATTCAAGGAGAAACCCTCTGATTTTAAGCTATACGAATTAAAGGTTTAATTTTTGAACATGAAAACGGAAACAACAACTGAATCAGTGCGAGTGATTCGGAACCCGGTATTGAAAGGGTTCAACCCGGATCCATCGATTCTCCGGGTGGAGAAGGATTACTACATAGCGACCTCGACCTTTGAGTGGTTTCCCGGGGTACAGATTCATCATTCCCGGGATTTGGCGAACTGGCGTTTGGTTGGGCGGCCACTGGACCGGCGGAGCCAATTGGACATGTTGGGGAACCCGGATTCCGGGGGGGTCTGGGCGCCATGCCTGAGTCACTGTGACGGGGTATTTCATTTGATATACTCGAATGTGAGGCAATGGAAGGGGGACCCGTACAAGATTGTGGACAATTATCTGGTAACGGCGGAATCGATAGAGGGTCCGTGGTCGGAGCCGGTGTATTTGAACTCGAGCGGATTTGATCCCTCGCTGTTCCATGACGAGGACGGCCGGAAGTGGCTGGTCAGCATGGAATGGGATCATCGCAACACAGCGCGTGACCGTGACCGGTTTACCGGAATCCTGCTGCAGGAATACTCGCCAGGGAAGAAGATGCTGGTGGGATCCTCACGGAAAATATTTGAAGGGACGGAGATCGGCCTGGTGGAGGGCCCCCACTTGTATCGAAAGAATGGGTACTATTATCTGCTGACAGCCGAGGGCGGGACCGAGTATGCGCATGCAGTGACGATAGCCCGGTCGAGGAGCTTGAAGGGTCCATACGAAGTCCATCCGGGGAACCCTCTGCTCACCTCAAAGGGGGGTGAAGGACTTTATTTGCAGAAGGCCGGCCATGGATCTTTGGTCGAGACGCCTGGCGGGGAGTGGTACCTGGCGCACTTGTGTGGTCGCCCTGTGGACGGAAAACACTGTATTCTTGGTCGGGAAACGGCCTTGCAGAAATGCCTTTGGAAGGATGACGACTGGATATACCTGGCCAACGGGACCAATCACCCCGAGGCAGAAGTGGCAGGCCCCATGGACGGGGAATCGTTCACCGGGGCAGAAGAGCATTGGAATGGTGAATTTGA
>Ga0208880_1000221_pt1 | contig 12029 bp, 5 predicted proteins | sample Knorr_S23_td_Sur_FD_185606 | JGI IMG/M metagenome (GOLD analysis project Ga0208880, IMG submission 185606) | Marine microbial communities from Southern Atlantic Ocean transect - Knorr_S23_td_SurfaceB_ad_5m_LV_B (SPAdes) (version 2) | ecosystem: Environmental > Aquatic > Marine > Oceanic | place...
TTGTGTTGGACGGTCCCGGTTGTCAAGGGGATGGTGTACCCTGTGCCGTTTAGGGTGAGGGTCAGGTTCTCCGATCCCCCTGCGGCCCCGGTCACTTGTACGGTGCGGATTTCAGATGCCCCGTGGCTTCTATGCCATACCCCAAAATCGGTTCCGTTGTATCCGAAGGATAGTTCATCGGCAATGGTAAACAACCCTACCCCCTGCCATGAGTTGGCAACGCCTGTGGTGAATAGCCCCGTAAAACGAGCCATACCCCCTTCACCGGCCTTGTAGTTGATCGCCCGGAACGATTGGATGGTTCCGTATGAACCCGACCCTCCCGTTCCTGTGGTCACCTGAAACATGTGGCTGGCCGCCCCTGTTGTCCCCGTCCCGCTGGTGTACTCACGGAAGTTGGCCGGGATCAGGTTGTAGGCGGCTGTCGCCTGGATGAAGGGTCGAGACTGTGCGGTTGATACCTCCCCGAATGCCGTCAACGGTGAATCAATGCCAATGTATTGACCGCTGGCAATGCGTATGTCCGATGAGCCAATGCTTGGCCCAGCGGCATTGAAGACCGTTGCGTTGTTGGTCGGCATTACTTCTTGGGCGTAATGGTGTAGGTCAGACTTCCTGCGTTAGTGGAATCCGCTCCGGTCACCAGCTTGATGACCTCCTTGGGGGCGACAAACTCAACTGCCCCGTCTGCGGTGAACGCTTGAATGTCCACATCATTTGTCCCGTCAGACCACTTCAAGGTGGCAGTCATGCCATCCCATGTTCCCGCAATAGCCAGGACGTAGGTTGCCCCGGCAAGGGAGGTGAAAGTGTCCGTGGTTGATTCTACGATAGTTGCCATATTATCCTCCGATGATTTTGACCGCAAAGTAGATGACGATCAAGGTGACTGCGATCCCGCCCACCTTGCTCAAAATTGATTTCCCCCAGAGGAGGTTCTTGATTTGGTTTAGTGCTTTCATGATTATTTGCTCAAATAATACTCTCCCACCGTGGAGCGTGTGCCCGCTGGGATAATAGTTGTTCCGTCTTCACTGCCAAGGTTGTCCTCCCATGCGTAATCCAGTTTCCCGTTGCCGTTCCAGTCTAGGTTCTTGACGGCACTGCCAGTGATAGAGAAATCCCAAATACTACCATACAGGGGAAGTCCATTTGTTCGGGTTGCTACCTGCAATTCCGTTCCTGTTCCGGGGTTTCCAGCCGCCTCACTGCCGGACCAAATGGAGGTTCCGTCAATAGAAACGTCTTCGATTACGCCCCCTGTTCCGAAAGTGCAGACAATTTCATACTCCTGCTGGTCGTTGGGACTCCAACCCGTTGCTGTTCCGTTGACTGATAGCAAGCCGGAAAGGAGAATGGCCCTGTACCCGGCAGAACCATGTGACCAGAGTACCTGATTGGCGGGAGTGGTCTTGTCCTCGATGAAAAACTTTGCACGAATGACACACGCCCCAAAATAACCGGAAGCACTCGACCCCAATTCCAGTATAACCCGCATACCATTCACCCCGTCAAAAAACATCTTGTCGGAGTTCCTGACGTAAACATTGGGGTAAATATCTGTATCCACCCTTTGTGCAATTCCTCGCTTGATTGGTTTTACTGTACTCATGATACTGAATAATCGCTAATGTGAATTGGGCCTACGCAGAAAACTCCCCCTACTCCTGTTGAATCAACCTCGACATGGACTCCTGCTCCCATATTGACTCCCCCTACTCCGTCATAGATGGATGAGGTTGCCAGATTGAAGAGACTTCCCAACCAGTAATTCTTCTGGGATGCTCCATCTGATACCCCGAAGTGAAGTGCAGGACTTGAACCTCCACCCGATTGGATGGACAGACTTGTGCGTGAAGTCTGGTTGCTGGGAAGCGTTGTCAGCAGGGAGGTGTAGGTAGCGGAGGTTCCGTCATGGAAGAACCCGTACACCTCACGACCCCGCAACTCAAAGCCGAATTGATAATAGGATGCAACCAATCCGATAGTCGTGTCCGTATCCAGCTTGCCAAAGATCACCCGTGAGTAATCATCCGTATTGGCAGTGAGTCCGTCAGCAAAGTGAACATCAAAGTCGATCTGCCAGTTACGCCCAATGGTGAACTCCTCACGTTGACCGTTCTCATCTCCGAACAGGCTAGAGAATTTGGTACGAGCCTGTGCTTCAGCACCCGATGCCGTACCATCCAGTTCAAGGTATCCAGACTTCTCAGTGACAACGCCAGAGGCCACTACCGTTGTGTCCCACCCGTTTGTACCAATGATGGCAGGACGGCATCCTGCTTCTGAGCGTGGATGCAAATTGTCCTTCACGATGACAATTCCCGCTTTACGACCACTCACACCTTCATTGCCAACTGGACGCTTAAAGCTGATTGCTCCACCCGCATTGTAGACCCGGTTTCCAACCACCCTTAACCCGTTGGGGAACTTGTCCAAATCCGTTTCACTGCTGGTGGGAATAATCTCTCTGGCGATGGTGGGAACATCATAGAAAGTATTATCTGAAATGATTGTATTGTGTGAATCAAGGGAGTTTATAGCGAAGGCCGCATTCCCCGTTGTAACGGTGGACAGCTTCCGCATGACGTTTCCCTCAATCACCGTGTTCATGGCTTTATCCAGAGTGAGGATAGCAAAGTCTGCTCCGGGGTGGTCACTCATCTTGTTATTTGACACAATCACATCCCGCAGGAAGTCATCATCCAAGGAAGGATCAAGGTTGGCCTCCGCATCGTCATACCCGTAAATGGAAATACCACACTGTTCCAGCGTGTTCCCCTGAATGATAGTACCAGCGCAGAACTCATTCCCTACTTGTATGCCGAAAGTATCCATCACTGCAAGATTGGCGACAGTCTCATTATTTACCACCGTGTTATTGGTAACGATGCTCGGCATCTTCCACAAATCAGACCATGCCACGACCTCACTGGAGTTTGTCCATGTGGTAGGGGTGGTTCCGGTGGCCTTGAATACAGATCCGTCCACATTGATATTGGCCACATTATCAAAGTCGTCACCAGTTTCAAATTGAAGCACCCTATAAATCTCTCCAATGGTGAGCGTCCCGCTTGTCTGAGTTGTCCGGTCACTGACCTTCTCAACCTTTGTCCCATTACTCCATGTCGTAGGAGTGGTTCCGGTGGCAGTGAATCGGCAATAGCGGTTATTGACGGTTGCGATGTTGGAGAAGTCGTCACCAGCAATGAAGTCCTCGACCCTGTACCGCTTCCCCGTGGTCACGGTCCCGCCTGTCAGAAGATCACTTGGCAGTGCCTCAATCGCCTCGTTGTGATTCGCCTCCTTTCCCACAATCTCAATCCCGATCTGGCGAAATCCGGTAACAAAGTTATTGGAAACCGTACACCCAAGCCCGTAATCCATTGAAATACCAAGGATGGCGTTGGGGAATGAGGGATTGAACGGAGTATGCTCAAGGTCGACATAGTTTCCAATCACCCTTGCATTCATCCCTGAATAGGCAATTTCGCCACGCAGAACCAGACGATTGAAGGTAATGTTCACATCGTCCGTCAATCCGTCTGCCGGGGAGAAGATGGCAAACCCGCTGGTATCGTAGCACTTGTTATCGGAAATGGTGATACGCTTTGCGCCACTGTTCAGGTTGTCAGCATAGACCGCACGACCCATAACAGACGCACTTCCGCAAGTGTTGAATTTATTTCGGGAGATGTTTACATTTTCAACCGTCCCTGTCAGGCGAATTGCCGTTCCAAGGAAGTTGCTGAAATCGTTGTCCTCAATCTGGATGTGGGTTCCACTAATATCCAATCTGCCCGGTGCTGTAAGCGACCCACCCGTAGTCACATTAGCCACATTGCCATCAAAGTTGATTCGGCTAACCTTGAGCCTGTTCCCCGTACTTGTCCACATTGGGGTAGTGGTTCCATCAAGTGAGGAGTGGGCCTTCAGTGTTGCCCCCTCACCCGTCAGGGTGATGTCACTTGCAGTTGTTGATGCACCACCCAAGTGGTAGGTTCCACTGGTCAGGACAAGTTGTTTTGCTCCACACCCGATAAAGGAATTGAAATTGGTCTTCTGGTCCGTGGTCAGAGTCCCGTCCAAACCAAACCAACCTGAATATGCTACATCCGCATACAGATTCGCATACCGTCCATCTGCCAGGGTGTGAGACTTAACCCCACCCGTACTTGCCTCCACAATCAACTCAATCGGGGATCCAAAGTCTCCTGCCGCATAGTAACCAGTAAGCAGGACCACATCCCCGCTTGATACGGAGGTGATGCTTGCTTCCGTGGTCAGGGCCGAAACAGAGGCAAAAACCATTCTGTCACCGCTCTGGTAGGTTGCTTGCGCCCTGGATACTAGTTCCACCTGTGCATTGGAGGAGGTGTCAAATCCAAGCAGTTTACCCTGCCGGTTGGCAAGGGTCAGGTCAGTGGGTAGGCTGGCCGTGTCGTAAATCGGGAACTTGAGGGACTGATCCGTGCGCTTGTCCAGCAACTGGCAGAGCATGGTCAGCTTGTCATAGGCATTCTCAAGGGAGGTGCTAGGCATCTTCCCGTTGAAGGTCAGGTCCAGCAACTGCGTCAACGGGGGTTCGTTGACAATGACCACTTCCACCCCGCTGGCCGGGGCGCTTGTAAAGGTCACGCTCCCACCGGATGCGCTGCCCCCACCGCTGACCGTAAACCCGCTGGTCTGCGCCACTCCATCCAGATAAACCTTCAGGTGGTCGTTATCCAGAAACTTGGCCGGGAACGTAAAAACGGTGGTCGATGCATTGCCTGTGTAGGACTGCACTATATCTGTGGCTGAGGTGGACATATCTACTCCTTCTTTTAATTTAAGATGTTAACCGTTGGCAACTCATTTCCTAACATTACTCTCGCAACTTGCGCTGCCTCTTCTTTTCAATCTTATCGGCTCCCTTGCCTTCGTGCCAGTAGTAGAACTTGCCGAACCAGGGGACCATCTTCCAGCTATCCATTTTGCTGATTTCAAAGTCCTCCCCCTTGCTTATCTGGTCGTAGGCTTTACGGGCATCATTGAACGGGTATTCAACATACGGGGCCGGGGGCATGATAATCTTGGCGACCGCCATGAAATTGGGATTCTCCCTTGCAAAGTACAGGTTGTACCGTGACAACCCGCCCAACTTCCAAAGGTTGTCCACCATCACATCGGTCATGTCCGGTTCACGCCCGTAGAGCCAATCCTTGATCCAATCCACCGGGAAGTTGGCAAGATAGAAGAAACCCATCAGCTTGACAAGCTGGGTGATTCCCCGCCTGACATTGCCCTTGGCCATTTCATCAATGCCCTCCCTGCGGAATGCATCCAGTTGTTTGACCGTGAAGGTCTTTAACTGGTAGAAGACACGGCCACGGGGGTTATCCAGATAGACTTGTGGCATCTCCGACAAGGATACCGGCTGGTAGTCCAATAGGATGTTATGCGCTAACAACAGAATATTCTCGTTAATCTCGCCAGCGGCAAGGTCGGCCATCACCTGTGGCGCTTCCTCCCCGAATATGGCGTTTAACCGGGATGAGTCCCTTGCACTTAGCACTCCTGCCTTGGCCCGTTCCTGCAAGCGTGAGATGCTGGCGTTGATCAGGGTTTCCTTACCCACCCGGTCAATGTACTTCAATCCAGAGTAGGTCAGGACGAAATCCAGCGCCTTGTTCAACCGGCCCATCGTGGAGAACTCCTGGGCGATCAGTTCAATCCCCACATCCTCCCGTGTGATCTTGGAACGCCCCACAGTGGCCCGTGAAGCGGCCGCCAGCGTGTGGAAGATACCAGCCTCATACCCAGCCCATGCAAAATCACCAAACTGCGTTATGGCGCTACTGACCTGTCCCATAGCGGTCAGGTATCCAAGCGACCTTGCGGTGGCCCATGCCTTTGGGGTGGCCTGATAGCTGAACCGGGAACGGTAGATGGACATGACCTCCTCCTGCTGTTGGTAGGAAATCTTGCCCGATTCAATGAGATCGAGAACCATCTGGCCTACGGATCCGTCCAAATCCAACTTCTGCACAGTATCCTTGCTTCCGTCCAGATTGACCTGATCCAACTCCTCCATCTTGGCACTCTTGCCAAAGAATTTGCGCACCTCGATGGCCTCATTCATGTTGTCCAGATAGGCATTCAAGGCGTGAAGCGGGTCGTGGTAGAACTTCAGGTGACCTGACTCCAACTGCTCAATCGCTCGCACCTTGACGTTCCCCGGCTTGTTCAGCCCGCTGGGTCGGTATCCGATCAGCAGATTGTTGACAATGCGGATGCGGTCCTCCTGCGTGATAGGTCCGTTGGCCTGTGCCAGCATCAACGCTTCCTGTATCTTCCCGTTGATTTCCTCATCACCGTACAGGAACTCCTGCAAGCCATCCAGATCCTTGATGATGCGGGGCCAGTATTCCCTGCGGAATCCAACCTCCAGACCCGCTTTTACCGCCCGGTCATGGATGTTCTTTAATGCTTTTCGGACAACCTCGTATTCCTCTTCAAGTCCGTACTTCTTGTTGATGCGGTTGACGGTGGTCGTGTCCCCGTTGTTCACTGCCAGTATCCACTCAGCCTTCTCATCCTTGCTGAAGCGCCTTGTCCCCTTCATGTAGGCTTCCACATCCATGCGGTCAGACTGCCTGCGCTTGTTGATGCTGCGCTCAAGTTTGCGCAATCCCGAACCAAGGCGGGGGTTGATCCTGCGGAGGCGGGAGGTGATTGGGGCCAAATAGCGCTTGGCCAATACTGCGTCCGTGACCTTGTTCAGCTTGCGGTAGGTGTCGGAAGAGCGGTCCATCTCGTCCACTTTGGTAAAGCGCCCTACCTGTGGTTGCCTGTCTAGGATTTCCTGCAACTCTTCCTTGCGTAAGCGGTGGAAGGCTTCGTCCAGGGGTTCCGTAGGGGATTGGTCGGATTGGTAGAGGTCTTCTGGCTTGATGCCTGTCTGCTCGGAGAGGGTCTTGCGTACCGTCTGGAAGGTGATGGGAGCCATTGAGGTTTCGGCTGAACGCTCAATCTGTCTCCGTGTCTTATTTGGACGCTGGATAACATCACTCACCCGGACGGGGTCTTCAAAAACCCCGATACCCTTCCCACGAATAACAACGGGATAGCTGGCGTGTTCAGCAATACTGATGTCTGCCGCACGGGTTGAACCCTCTTGACCTTGTTCAAATTGTATTGCGCTTATGATTGTACCGGTGGTCGCATCCTTGAACCGTGGATCAATAAATAATTCCACCATTGTGGTCAGATTTGGAAAACCCTCAGAAACAAGTTTATCTGCGCCTATCTTTGACCCCTTGTTTTCACCTTTCTTATTCCCATCATACCCAAAAAACATCCCGGCACGGACATCAAAGGTGGTTGACCCTAGAGCCTTCGCAAAATCTTCAACGCTGTTCCACTTCTTGCCAAACAGTTTACCGGCATCCGAATCCCGTGGGATGACGGGCCTACCCTTTTTCTGTGCGCTATATGCCGCAAGCCTTAGTTCATTAATGACCTCAATAAATCGTTTCTTTGTTATCTTCTTCGTTTTGAGCGAATGTTTAATCTCGGCCACATACGCATTTAGAAAAGTCATGTTCGCCCGCAAATTTTCGGGGGAGTAAAGTGCAACAAGCCCGACCCCGTCCCCGCCATTAACACGGTTGTTAAACCGGGAAAACATACCCTCAGAGGAGAATGCCCAACCCGCACCCTTCTCTTGATTGTCGGCCTCAAACGGGTACATTGGTCCACCTTGAAGTGGAATCTCAATCCCGCTTTCCGGGTCCAACCCTGTGTAGGTTCCAACCCTTGTTCGGTCGGCAAAGAAGATGAACTTCTTTTTGCCTTTAAGGTCGCTACGCTTGATTGTTGGGACATTCCCTACCGTTGGTCGAATTGTCTGGAATGTGGTTTCTGCGGAGTCCCACAACTCGTCATCAACCTCCTCCTGTGAAATCGTGCCAGATTCATCTTCAATTCCCTCATCAATCTCCGTTGGAGTGAGGGGTTCCCCCGCTTCCTCAAGACTTCTGTCCCTGTACGGCTTCACCGCTTGAAAGGTCTGCTCAATCTCCACATCGGCATCGTCAAAGATGACGTAGTTGTAGTCGCCCTCTCCCTTGCCTCTGCTGGACCCGTCCAGGTACTTGATGCCTCGGATGCCGAGGGACTTGAGGTACATGGATGCATTTTCCTGTCCTCCAGCAGTTGCTGACAATCTTTCATACCATTGTCCTGCAGTAAAAGTTTTATCCTTCAACATATAGTTGGGGATTGCATCGACAATTTTCTTGGATTGACCCCTAACCTTCTCACTCTGCTCACTGAGGGGCTTGTCCCACAGCAGGTACTCGTCCTCAGAGGGCTTCAGGTCCACTTGGTAGAGGGAGCCACGCTTAATTCCTGTCTTCAGTTCAAGTTCTTGCACCCACGGTTGAGTTGAATGCTTCCTAGTTCTACCTTCAAAACCGGGAACACGCTCCCTGGTATCTTGATCGATCCGATGAACCTCCACATACCAATCCCCATCATTCCAGTGAAATGCCTCAACCCTGTCGTAACCAGACCTAGCAGGAACAACATCACCGGGAACAAAATACTTTTCCAATTCTTCCCGTGATGCCATTGCCCTTGCCCCAAGGGTCTTTTTGTAATGCTCAGCAACCTCCTTGTTCCCCGCAAAGTACAACCCCCACCCGTAGGCTTGTGCTCCCTCGCCTGTGCCGATCTTGCCAATGTCAAACCTGTCGAAGGAATGCGGTGTCCCGTGGTAGGCCGTCATGTAGGTGGGGTCCACTTGCCCGTCCGTTTCAGGGTACACCCCTTGCGCACCCTCATACCCGTGGAAATTCTCCAGACTCGCTGTTATCGCATCCAGTAAGTCGTTCACCGTTTCAAACCGGAATCCCTCCTCATTCAAACGCTGGCGTACATCATCCAGGGAATCCCCTTTCTTCCTGAATACCTTTAAGCGCCCATTCTTGCCCATTGTGGGCCAGTTGTCGTAGAGGTCACGCAACTCCGCACGGAGCGGGTCACCCTTGGCCGCCTTACTGTTTGGACTCGGTAGGGATACCCTGCGCAAATGGGCCATCAATTCGTTGTCCTCGGTGCGCCCCAACTCCTCATTGATCTGCTCCTCCTCCATTCTGCGCATACGGTCCCGAACGTACCTCATGTCCGTCAACGTGGCACGGGACAGGTGCATCTCCAATTCCGGGTCAAGTTTCCCCTCGGCCTTCATCTTGCGCATTGCCCCCACTCGAATCATCACATGATTCAAGTACAGCTTCAGCTTGATCAGGAAACTTTTGAAACTGGAAGGGATCATGGTTTGTGTACCGTCCAGCGTTTCCATTGTCACATAGTCAATGCTACGGTTACTGAACCACTCGATCATTCCACGGGTGGTATTCTCATACTCCACGATCCCGGTGAACTCCTCGTACTGGCGCTTCCACTCACGCAACTGGTCAAGGGTGATCTCCCCATCCATGTGAATCATGCGCTTGAGATAGCCCTCAGACATCTCCTCAACCACCGTAAAGGGCGTGGCCCCGTTGTAGATATGGGCCGCATCCACCCACACATTGTTGACAAACCCAGATGCATCACGCCCAAGGATGTAGATGTTTTGCATCTCACCCAGCACGTTGTCACCGGTGTAACCGTGGGAGCGGATAATCTCCTCGGCCGCCTTCTCGCTGATATGGCCCGCTTCAAACTCATCCTTGAGAGTGCGCTTGGTCTTCCCGTGGGTTTCCACGTTGCGCCCCATCGAGCGGAAAAACTCTGCCAACTCCTCGGTGGCAATGGGTAGCTGGTCCTGCTCCTGCATCTCCCAATCAAGGGCAATCTTCTCCGCTTCCTCCTCGGTGTCTGCCCGGTCAATCAGGCCACCATCCTCATCATAGATGGCGTATGACCCGCCTTCCTCGTCCTCCTTGACTGTGGCTTCAGCCTCGCCAATTGGAACCGGTTGCCCCGTGTCTGGCATCAGGACAATCTTTGTGCGCTTGCCCATCAGGTTCTTCCTGCGTTCACGCTCCGCTTCCAGTTCCTGCCTCTCTTCATCGGTCAGGTTGGCAATGCGTTCCTCCTCGGCCTTCGCTTGCTCCAAGTGGTGCAGATAATTGCGGTGGGCCTCCTTGTCCATGTTGAGGCGCATACTTTTACCACTCGCATCGTAAACAATTTTGTTACCCTTCCATGTGCCTACGATGACCTTGTTTTCCCCCTCACCAAATTCAAAGTCTGCTTCAAAGTCGGGGGACTTGACCACCAGTTCCGCATTATAGGCATTCTGGGCATCCATATCCCCGTTCATGCCCCGGATGAATAACTCCTGCATGGTCGGATCCTGTATGCGCTGGCGTACCTTATCCTCTTTCCAGTGTTCCTTGTATACCTTAAAGTCTTCCTGACTGAGTGGTGAATTAACGCCAAGGCGCAAGGCGTTCTCGGTCAGTGTGCGCTTCTTGTTGAGATTGTACCCCTGGCCAACCGTGGACACGCCACCGGACAGGATTGCCCCAACCAGAAATTCCATGCCCCGTTGCTTGAATGCCTCTTCCGTAAACAACTCACGGTCATCATCGTAGGTGACACTGGCCATTGCATCCAAAATAAAACCCTGTGCCGCTTCGGTTCCACCTTCTGATGTTGCCGCCTTGGTAATCTCCTTCAGGGCGGTCTTCCATGTCATCCGACCCTTCTTCTTGAAGATTGTGCCTATGAGTGTATTGATACCAAATCGCTCAAGGGCTGTACCCGCAATCATGTAGGTGGAAGCGTAGGCAAACGCATCATTGGGGTCTGCTTCCAAACCCTTGCGTTCTTGGGTTTGCATATAGTCATCATACCCCTCTTGGTACATCATCCCGCCAATAGCCGGGAGACTGAATGGACCGGACATTAACATACCCGCCAACTGGCCACCACCCCTAGCAACCTGTCCAATCAGCTTTTGTTCAAACTCAGGGTCAACCCCTAGATGCTCGGACATTCCCTCCCTTGAGTCCAGTAGCAGTTTCTGCATATCCAGAAAGAAGTTTTCCCCTTCTGGGAGTTGCTCCATACCAAAGGCATCACGAATCTTTGCACCACCTTGGGCAACCACACCGCTCAATCCAGCCAGGCCACCAAGAACAAAATCCTCATTATACCCCGTTAACGCAGTTCTGGCAGTCTGGCTTGCCAACCACTTGGCATCCTTCCTCTTGTACTTGGGCTTTACAACATTGTCCTTCTGCTGGTTGTACCAGTTGCTGATCGTGTTGTATACCGCTGTTGGGCTGGTGTCCTCAAACCCTGCTGCCTTTGCGTAGGAGGGGAAATTCTCACGCACCTTCTTTACGTCAAATCCGTGGCGCTTGGCTATGTGCCAACTGGCAAAGCGTTGATCCAACCACGCTTCCGGGTCTTCTGCGTGGCTAGATGCCTCCATCAAGGCATTGCGCTTTTCATCACTCAGACCATCAAGGCGTGTTTTACGGTCAAGGAAGTATGATTTCGGATCGCTCATTAAAGGTCTTCTTCGTTAACGGATGCCCCCATTTCGGCTGTGGCCACATCATCTGCGATTTGCAGTATCAACATCTCCTTAAAGGCTTTAATATCCTCCCCGGTGGCCTCTGGATTTCGGTCAAAGTAATCTCGGATTTGTTTCTCCTGATCCCACATTGCCCCGCTAAGGGCATCAACCCCCAGAGTATTGAATGACTCCTTGTAGATTTCCCCCATCTCAGTGCGTAAATCCACCTCCGGTTGGGATACATCTCGATCCCATACCCAGCCAGTACCTTCCTCCTGATTGTCGGACAGGTCGTTCGCCTTCAATTCAAGGTACATGTCAAACAGCTTGCGCTTGCTTTCCTTGGTCAACTTGACCGTGGAAATATCCTTGAGGATGGACGCATATTCGTCCTCATCGGGTTGGCGCTCCATGCCCAGCAGCCACTGCGCCCAATTCGCCTTCATGCGATTGGCGATGATCTCATACGCCCCGCTGGTTTCCTGCTCAATCTTGGCAGAAAAGT
>Ga0208880_1000224_pt1 | contig 11974 bp, 7 predicted proteins | sample Knorr_S23_td_Sur_FD_185606 | JGI IMG/M metagenome (GOLD analysis project Ga0208880, IMG submission 185606) | Marine microbial communities from Southern Atlantic Ocean transect - Knorr_S23_td_SurfaceB_ad_5m_LV_B (SPAdes) (version 2) | ecosystem: Environmental > Aquatic > Marine > Oceanic | place...
CCCCAGCCCACCGAAAAATATGACGAAATAGCGAGCTTCCATCGGAATCGGTGGAAATAGCAGTAAAATCCGCCGATAGGGAAAAAGCATGCCGAATGCCAGCAATATGCCATAGGTTCCTCCAGAGGCGCCGATTGTCGGATAAGGGCCTGTCCCGTCGAGTGAGTAGGTGCCGACGGCCAGTTGCATGAGGCCCGCACCGGCCACGCAGAAAAAATAGTAGAATGCAAAACGGGCGGAGCCCCACCGCAGTTCAATTTCACGGCCGAACATCCACAAGGCCAGCATGTTGAAAAAGATGTGCATGAAATTTCCATGCATGAATCCGTACGTGACCAACTGCCATGGCATGAAGGTGCTGACGGATGCGGCGTAAGGGAAGTAGGGGTGCTGGTTGAGCCAGGTTTCCACCCCAGCTGGCCAGAGGGCAAGGAACTTGATCAGCATCATGGAGATTTTCCCCTGGAAAAACTGCTGAAAAAAGAACATCATGCCGTTGGCGATCAACAAATTCATGATCACCGGTGGTACAATCGGATTGCTTTGATTATGTGATGGGAAGGCCATTGTTGAGAAAGTGTATACAGGATGCGCACAAGGCAACCTCTGGATTGACTTCCTTTCACGAAGATTTAATCGATTTCTAACATGGCAATACCAGTAAACACAAAAGCACCTGCGTTCACACTTAAACTAAGGACCGCCGACGGATTCACCGATGTGTCCCTTTCCGACCACCTCGGAAAAAAGAAAACCGTCCTGCTGTTCTTCCCGGCAGCTTTCTCCAGTATCTGCGAGGACGAGCTCTGTTCGGTTACTGGCGGGCTTGACCAGTATGCGGAATTAGACGCCGTGGTCTACGGTATCAGTACGGACCTTCCCTTTGCGCTCGAGGCATTCCAGCGCACTGCTGGTATCGGTTTTCCGCTCTTGTCCGACTACAACCGTGAAGTTTGCCAGGCCTACGATGTCCTCAGTGACGACTTCATCGGCTATCGGGGCGTGGCCAAGCGCAGCGCATTTGTCATCGATGTCGATGGGACGATCCTTTTCAGTTCCTCTTCCGATGATGCTCGACAGTTGCCTGATTTCGATCAGGTCAAGGCAGCCCTGCGTTAATCAAGCGGTCCATTTGACCCGGCATGTGCGGTGTGGCCCGGCCTCACCCGGAAAGAGGCTTCATTCGCCTGAACCAGGCGATCGAGGTAATTTAGTTAGAATTAGAGTAGACAAGGGACTGTCTGCTTTCTTTTAGTTTCCCTTCCACTAGATTTGATTATGAGTGTTGAAAACGATCCGTTCTCTGTAAGAAAAAGCTTTCGTTCAGGCGAGATATACAGCCTGCCGGCCCTTGAGGAAAAGGGTTACGGGAAAATATCGCGGCTTCCGGTGAGTGTCCGAGTGGTCCTTGAGTCAATTCTCCGGAATTGCGACGGAAAGCGCGTCACAAAGGAAGACGTGGAGGCCCTGGCCGCCTATGACCCACAGAATCCCGGATCGAAGGAGATCCCCTTTGTGGTCAGTCGGATTGTCCTGCAGGATTTTACAGGTGTTCCCTTACTGGTGGATTTGGCTGCGATGCGTGATGCGGTAAAGTCCGTAAACGGTGATCCGGCCCTGATTGAACCGCTGGTACCGGTTGATCTGGTGGTGGACCACTCCGTCCAAGTGGACCGGGCAGGAAGTGCCAGTGCGTTTGCCGACAACCTGAAGATCGAATTTGAGCGTAACCGGGAACGTTACGAGTTCTTGAAGTGGGGCCAGCAGGCCTTCGAAACCTTTTCCGTGGTCCCGCCGGCTATTGGCATCGTCCACCAGGTCAACCTGGAGTATCTGGCCAAGGTCGTTTTTGAAAAGGACGGGGTTTACTACCCGGACACGCTGGTTGGAACGGATTCCCACACGACCATGATCAATGGTATTGGCATCGTCGGATGGGGTGTTGGCGGCATTGAGGCGGAAGCCGGAATGCTTGGCCAGCCGATTGCCTTCCAGACGCCCGAAGTCATCGGCGTGAACCTGACCGGTGTCCTGAAGGAGGGTGTGACGGCCACGGACCTTACCTTGCGCATTACGCAAATGCTTCGTGAAGAACAGGTTGTTGGGAAATTTGTCGAGTTTTTCGGTGAAGGTACGGCCAGTCTCTCCCTGACGGACCGCGCTACCATTGCCAACATGGCTCCTGAGTATGGGGCGACAATGGGCTTCTTCCCAATTGACGAAAAGACACTGGAATACATGCGGATGTCTGGTCGCTCTGAGGAAAATGTCGAGTTGGTGAGAGACTACTACACTGAGCAGGGCATGTTTGGTATCCCGCAGGAAGGGGAAGTGGATTACACCAAGGTCATCCATCTTGACTTGGCCAGCATTGTTCCCTCGGTTGCCGGTCCAAAGCGTCCGCAGGATCGAATTGATGTACCGGTTCTCAAGGATTCCTTCAATGAGTTGATGGGCAAAAGCGTGTCCGATGGCGGATTCGGAATTGCCGCGGATCAACGGGAGGCGAGTGCCGGCGTAAAGGACACGGACATGGGACACGGATCGGTGGTCATCGCGGCCATCACATCCTGTACCAATACATCCAATCCGTCTGTTATGATCGGTGCGGGTCTACTGGCCAAAAAAGCGGTTGAGCGGGGCTTGTCCGTAAATTCCCTTGTAAAGACTTCCCTTGCTCCTGGATCGCGTGTTGTCACGGAGTATCTCAATGCGACAGGTCTGCAGTCCTACCTGGACCAACTCGGATTCAACCTGGTTGGATATGGTTGCACGACTTGTATTGGAAACAGTGGTCCCCTTGATCCCGAGGTGGAGAAGGCCATCGAGGAGAACAACCTCGTTACCGCGTCCGTTTTGAGCGGGAACCGGAACTTCGAGGCCCGCGTCCATAGTGCGGTCAAGGCTAACTTCCTCATGTCCCCTCCGCTGGTTGTGGCATACGCCCTTGCCGGACGGGTCGACATAAATCTGGAAACGGATCCGATCGGGCAGGATTCAGACGGTCAGGATGTCTATCTTAAAGACATCTGGCCAAGCCATTCGGAGATCGCTGAGGCGGTCGCCAGCGGCATTCGTCCGAAGATGTTCACAGACCAGTATAGTGATATCCTCAATGCCAATCCGGAATGGACAGATGTCCAGTCATCAACCGGAAGCCTTTACGAATGGAAGGAAGAAAGCACCTACATCCAGTTGCCACCATTCTTCGAGGATTTTGGCATGGAGGCCGGCACCATCAATTCGTTCGAAGGCATGCGGCCTTTGGCTCTCCTTGGGGATTCGGTCACGACTGACCATATTTCGCCTGCCGGAGCTATTCTGCCGGAAGGGCCGGCGGGGTTGTTCCTGCAGCAAAACGGGGTCGAGAAGAAAAACTTCAATTCATTTGGATCCCGACGCGGTAATGACAGGATCATGACCCGCGGAACCTTCGCCAATGTCCGCATCAAGAACCGCATGGCGGATGGCAAGGAAGGCGGATACACCAAATTGCAGCCCGAGGGTGAGATCGTGCCGATTTTTGACGCCTGCCAGTCCTACAAGGAGCGTAAAACCCCGCTGATCGTTTTTGGGGGAGTCGATTACGGAATGGGATCCAGCCGGGACTGGGCCGCCAAGGGAACAAACCTGCTTGGGGTGAAGGCTGTCGTGGCCAAGAGTTTCGAGCGCATTCATCGTTCCAACCTGATCGGCATGGGAGTACTTCCCCTGGAGTTCACGGGAGGTGAAAATGCTGATACACTTGGACTGGATGGTTCCGAGACATTCAATTTGAAGGGGATTGATGATGACTTGAAACCCGGTCAACTGGTCGACTTGGAGATCGTCAAGGCGAGTGGTGAAACCACTACAACACAGCTGAAGGTCCGCATCGACACTGGCATTGAGGTCGAATATTATCGACATGGCGGGATTCTTCCATACGTTTTAAGGAGTCTATTAAAGGACAACGCCTAGTATTTATAACGTCCGGCCGAACACTGTTCCCATGCCAAAGGAAGAACCACAGTTCCTTGTCAACCCCTACGATGATCCGGTCGTCGTCAAGGTGTTGGGTAAGGCGTCTTTCCTGAACAGTGCACCGGTGAAGGACTTGTTTGACCGGTTGGTCAAGCACGGGAAATCCCGCTTTGTCATTGATTTTGAAAAGTGCACCGGTATGGACAGTACCTTCCTGGGAATTCTGGCAGGCTTGGGAATAGGCTTAATGAAATCGGATCCCAGGGGCTCCGTCGTTCTTTGCCGATTAAGCGAGCGCAATCTTGAGTTGATTGAGAACCTTGGCTTGCACCGCCTGCTGGCAGTCGATTCGGGTGATGCCGGGCAGGCCGGTCCTGCTTCGGAATCCTTTGATCAAATCATTAGCGAGAAAAAGCTGTCCGAGGTGGAAAATGCCCGCTTGGTATTGAAGGCTCATGAGAATTTGGTCAGCATAGACGAATCCAACAAGACCAAGTTTCAGGACGTCATTGCCTTCCTGAAAAACCAGGTGGAAGGCAAGTAGGAGGGGATTCATTATGCTGCTGGTGTTCTGCATAGGCTTGGCGCTGGGAGCATTGGGAGGATTGTTTCTGGCGTGGCTTGCCCGGCGAGAAAACGTGCGCCTGGACGAGCAGATGCAAATGCTCGAACAGGAGAAGGCCATCGTCTTTGATTTCGTTCACAACATGGTGGAGGCCATCGGTGAAGGGATTGAAAGAAAAGAGCTGTTGGAAAGAGTGGTCCATGCGGCCATCCTCAGCACGGGTGCGCTGAGCGCTTGCATATTTGAGCGCAAGGATGACCAGCTTCGAGGGGTCGCTGTGGAAGGCTTGTTCCCTCCGCACAGGCCTTTGCCGGAGAGCGTCCGGTCAAAGATCAGCACGCGTTCCAAGTTTGTGGAGCAAGTCCTCAAGGCGGAAGTGTTCAAAGTGGGTGAAGGGCTTGTTGGTAGCGCCGCCCGGACAGGCAAAGGCATCTTGATCGAGAATGCCTTGGACGACCCCAGGATAATAAAGCATGAGGATCCAGCTCTGGAGGTCAGAAGTGTCATTGTTGTCCCGATCAGTTTTCGGGGGATCAACCTGGGTGTGCTGGCGATTGTCAATCCATCCGACGGTGGGTCTTTTGGTCATTCGGATTTTTCCCTTGCTGTTGGCTTGGCGGAGCAGGCCGGACTGGCGATTCACAATTTGGACCTGATGGCCACTCAGATTGAGAAAAACCAGTTGGATGCGGATCTTGGGTTGGCTCATGAAATCCAGAGCATGCTTTTACCGAAATCCTTTCCGCAGGTTCCTGAGTTGCAAATGGCCAGCATCTATCAAGCGGCACAAAAAGTGGGGGGGGATCTTTACGATGTTTTTGGACTCGGTCCGGACAGGGTCGGGGTCGCCATTGCCGACGTCTCGGGGAAGGGGATTGCGGCAAGCCTGCTGATGGCCATCTGTCAAAGCAATCTTCGCCATATGGCACAGAACATTGAGTCGCCCGCCATGGTGCTGCGGGAATTAAACGAAGTCATGTTGGGTGAAATGCGGGCGGAAATGTTTGTCACGCTCACTTACGCGATTGTTGATTTGAATGCCAATGAACTGATTTTTGCCCGAGGAGGACATGAATTGCCGATTCTGATTCATGGAGGCAATGGCGAACCCCGGGCAGACTTCCTGTCCACTGAAGGCATGGCACTGGGGATGGTGCCCGACGATATCTTCAAGCAGGCGGTCAAGGACTCCGTGATAAAATTTGAGAAAGGGGATATTCTGGCGTTGTACACGGACGGTGTGACCGAAGTGGTCAACAGCGAGAATATTGAGTTTGGCAATGTCCGCCTGTCGGAAGTGATTCGCAGCCTGCACATGAGAAGCGCGGACGATATCTGCAAAGGCATTCTGGACAGGGTGGCCTTGTTTTCCGGGTTAGAGGATCAGTCGGACGATTTTACAGTGGTCATAGCCAAGCATCTTTGATGAATCCACTGGAATCGGACGGTTTTGATTGTCAACATCCGTGGCATTTGCTCTAACCCTGCCTTCAGTTTCCAATTCTCTGATTTCAATGAGTACTCAGGACATAAACAAGCTCGCCATGCCCGATTCCACTGGTCATTTCGGCCCTTTCGGGGGTTGTTATGTGCCGGAAACCTTGATGACCTGCTTGCAGGATTTGGAAAAGGCCTATTTCGAGGCCCGCGACGATGAGTCTTTCCGTGAGCAGTTGTCCCATTATTTGGCGGTTTATGCCGGGCGGCCAACCGGACTGTATTTTGCCGAGAACATGACCCGTGAACTGGGCGGGGCCAGGATCTACTTGAAGCGTGAGGACCTCCTGCACACAGGGGCTCACAAGATCAACAATGTACTTGGCCAGGTGCTCTTGGCCCAGCGCCTCGGGAAGACCAGGATTATTGCGGAAACCGGTGCCGGACAACACGGCGTGGCCACCGCCACCGTATGCGCCAAATTCGGCTTGGAGTGCGTCATCTACATGGGCGAGGAGGATATGCGCCGACAAGCCCTGAATGTATTCCGGATGCGCTTGTGCGGGGCGGAGGTCAGGGCGGTAACCAGTGGTCAGCGCACCTTGAAGGACGCTGTCAATGAGGCCATGCGGGATTGGGTGGCCAGTTCCGGGAAAACACATTACATACTGGGATCTGCGCTTGGCGCTCACCCGTTCCCGATGATGGTCAGAGACTTTCACAAGATAATCGGTGAGGAAACCCGGCGTCAGATTCTTGAGTTGGAAGGACGCCTTCCGAATGAGATGGTGGCCTGTGTTGGGGGTGGCAGCAACGCCATCGGATTCTTTTTCGATTTTCTCGAGGAACCGGACGTCCGCCTGACTGGAGTGGAAGCCGGGGGCAGGGACATCCTTCCGGGCGAGCACGCAGCCCGCTTCCAAGGTGGCAAAATGGGAGTTCTCCAAGGTTGCAAAACCTACATTTTGCAGGACGAGGATGGACAGATTGAGGCCACGCACTCCGTGTCAGCAGGATTGGACTACGCGGCGGTAGGTCCGGAGCATGCTTACTACAGGGATTTGGACCGCATTGATTATGCATACATCAAGGACGAGGATGTTCTCAGTGCATTCAAGTTCCTTTGCCATACAGAGGGAATCCTTCCGGCCTTGGAAAGCACCCATGCCATCGCCTATGCGATCAAGCGCGCTCCGGAAATGAAGCCTTCAGAGATTTTATGTGTCAACTTGAGTGGTCGGGGAGACAAGGACGTGACCGAGGTTGAGCGCTTGCTGAAGGAGGAAAACCAATGATCTACTCAATGACCGGATTTGGCCGTGCGCAGACGGTATTTAGTGGGGCTGATCTCACTGTTGAAATCAGTTCAGTGAACCGGCGAAACCTTGAGATCTCGGTTTCGTTGCCAAGGGAGTGGCAATCTCTGGAACGCGTGATTCAGGCTGCTGCCCGCCAGGGGGTCAATCGGGGCAAGCTTCATATCCAGATTCAAGCATCCCCGGGTGCTGAAGAGGCGGGTTTTCATTGGGATGAAGCCGGTCTGGCATCATCTCTGAAACGGCTGCAGCAATCCGCCAAGGACAATGGAGTGGAGTGGGTGCCCACCGCGGACACCTTGGTCAAATTGGCGGCATTGAACAAGGTCGACATGCTTTTACCGGATGCCGATTCAGTTGAACCGGCATTGATGGCGGTGGTCGGTGAAGCGGTCTCGAATTTGGTTGCGATGCGGGAGACGGAAGGGGCGGCTCTGGGAGCTGATCTTGAAAAGCGATTGAACAATTTGGCCCAAGGGCTCTCGGAAATTAAAGCGCACTCCGCGGGCACCGTGGACCGCTACCGTGAAATCCTGTTGCAACGCTTGAAGCAGGCCGGCCTGGATCTGGAACTTTCAGATGAGCGGGTTTTGAAAGAGATAGCCATTTTTTCGGATCGATGTGACATCGCGGAAGAAGTGACGCGTCTGGACAGCCATTTGGCGCAATTTTTGGAGTGTATGGCAACCAACGAACCAATTGGGCGGAAGCTGGAATTCCTGTTGCAGGAAGTGAACCGCGAATTTAACACCATTGGTTCCAAGGCGAACAATATTGAGGTCAGTCGGCATGTGATCGAGGCCAAGAACGAAATCGAGAGAATCAGGGAACAAATTCAAAATATTGAATAAGTCATTATGAGAAATATCAGACAAATCATCTTCTTATTGGCCATTCTGGCTCCTCTGGGATTGTTTGCTGCCGGTGGTGGCCATGGCCCCTCCGAAGACACCACTGTGTTGCCGATGAGCTTGGCGGACTACGAAGCGGCTGAGAAGGCTGAGGGCATTGAGTCGATCGGGGCCATCCTCATGCACCGGATCAAGGAAACGCCCTTCAATCTGGTGGCCTCGCTGATTTTTCTCTGTGCCATTATTCATACTTTTATGGCCGGGAGTTTTCAGAAACTGGCCCATAAGTACGAACACCAACACAAGGAGGCTGTTCGCGCGCGCAAGGAGAATGGCGAAGACAACGGCTCAGAGCGCGAGGAAACGAGCTTTGCCGCCACGGTTTACCACTTTCTTGGGGAAGTGGAGGCGATTTTTGGTATCTGGTGTGTTCCCTTGGTCGTATCCATTTTATTCTTTTATGACTGGGGATCCGCCACTTATTACATCGACAATGTGGTGAACTACACCGAGCCGATGTTCGTGGTGGTCATCATGGCGATTTCCTCGACTCGCCCGGTTCTGAAAATAAGCGAGAACGTGCTGGGATATCTGGCTGGTTTTGGCGGCCGGTCCCCCAAGGCGTGGTGGTACAGTATCTTGATCGTCGCACCCTTGCTGGGGTCCTTCATCACGGAGCCTGCGGCCATGACCATCGCCGCCTTGTTGCTGGCAAAAACCATTTACACCCTGGAGCCGAGCGTGAAGTTCAAGTACGGGACGCTAGGATTGTTGTTTGTCAATATTTCCGTCGGGGGAACCCTTACGCATTTCGCTGCACCACCGGTACTCATGGTTGCAGGCAAGTGGGATTGGGGCATCGCCTTCATGTTCACCAACTTCGGGTGGAAAGCCTTCATTGGTATTGTCATAGCCACCCTTGCATACGGGTTTTTCCTCCGCGGGGAGTTCGCTTCCTTGAAGGAAAAGGCCGATGAGCGGGAAAAAGGCCTGATGGGCGCCAAGGAGGAACCCATTCCGTTCTGGATCACGGGAGTTGTTTTGGCCTTCATGGGATGGACTGTCTTTAACTTGCATAATCCGCCTCTTTTCATTGCCGGATTCCTGTTTTTCCTGGCCTTTGTCCAGGCCACTGCCACTCACCAGGACGACGTCAAGATCAAGGGTCCGCTTCTGGTCGGTTTTTTCCTGGCCGGGCTTGTCACGCATGGCCCGTTGCAGCAGTGGTGGATTGCCCCGGTTTTGAGCCAACTGGGTGAACTAAGCCTCTTTACAGGAGCCACCATCCTCACCGCTTTCAACGACAATGCGGCCATCACGTTCCTTGCCAGCCAGGTGCCGGCATTTGATCCCAGTGCTGGGGCAAGTGCCATCGTGAAGCAATACGCGGTTGTCGCCGGTGCGGTGACTGGCGGCGGATTGACGGTCATCGCCAACGCCCCGAACCCAGCTGGACAATCCTTGTTGAGCCGTTACTTCACCAACGGGGTTTCACCCGCCAAACTCTTCCTGGGAGCTATTTTCCCGACGCTGGTGATGGCGTTGGCTTTCATGGTGATTCGGTAAAGCGACCGGCCTTGCGTTTTAAAGAAATCAGCTGAATAGTTGTCAGTTAAGATTTTCGACCTATATTTCCGCTCATGTCCTGTCGAGTGGGAAGTCGTCTTGCCTGCCATCTGGTGTTGCTGCTGGCCTTTGTGGTTGGTGGTCACAGTTCATTTGCGTCCGGCCGGAAGTCGGTTGGCATGGATGGCGAGGGTACATGGCTGATAAAGGTCGATCCGGGCCGCTCTCCAAAAACGGTGGCTGAGTCGGTCGGCGCTGATTACGTTGGTCCAGTATCGGGTGTACCGGGATATCACCGCGTCCGCTATTACGAGCAACTGTCCAGTTTGCTGACCCCTGAGGAGGTAAGGGAAGGCATACGGCAGAGTCTGGCCACTGTACCAGCTATTGAGACATTTGAGGAGAATATCGTTCCCGAGCTCTACCCAAGAGAGTTTGATCCACCGGATCCCCGATTTCCAGAGCAATGGCATTTGGAAAATCGCGGCCAATCAGGCGGAATTCCCTTTGCCGATTTGAATGTTCGTTCGGTCTGGGATGCTGGAACAACCGGCCAGGGGGTAGTCGTGGGTGTTGTGGACACGGGAATTCAGTTCGCCCATCCGGATTTGTCCCCCAACTGGTTTGGCCGAGGGTATGATTATTTGGGAAATGATACCAATCCCTCACCCGCTGCAGCCGAGGATCGTCATGGCACAGCTGTTGCGGGAATCACCTTGGCTGCTTCCAATGAAATCGGTGTCATTGGAATTGCCCATCAGGCGCAGTTGATTCCCCTGAGAATGATTGGTTATGACGATACGATTGGAGGAGCAACACTCTCTGAGGTGGCAGATTCCCTTTCGCATGTCTCGTGGCCGGAAGTGGATGTCTTTAACAACAGTTGGGGCCCTTCAGACAATCAGGGAGTGCGCTATGCGGAGATTGGTAGCATCGTTGCTGAAAGTATCACGAACGGTACAACCAATGGGCGCGATGGAAAGGGAACAATTTACGTCTGGGCGGCAGGCAACGGTGGACTGGATGACGATAACTCGAATTTTGACGGGTACAATTCGCTCCCGTACACCATTTCGGTGGGAGCAGTAGGCCATGATGATGTGCGCGCAAACTATAGTGAAAAAGGCGCCAACCTGCTGGTCTCCGCACCCAGTCAGGGGCGCGGTCCCGGTATCTTGACGACTGACAACACCGGTAGCTCCGGTTACGCTCAGGGGGACGAGTTCAGTAATTTCAATGGGACTTCCGCCGCCGCGCCGATGGTCACGGGTGTGGTGGCCCTCATGCTGGATAGACGCCCGGATCTTGGTTGGATGGATGTGCAGCAGATTCTGGCCAAGTCCGCTTCTCCAGTTGATTTTTCTGATGATAAGTGGTTGCGCAATGGGGCAGGGCACTGGGTCAGTCACGAGTACGGATTTGGACGGGTGGATGCCCGGGCGGCAGTTACCTTGTCCGAACAGTGGGTGAAAGTGGGTTCATTGAGAACGTCGGCGGGCTCCCAGTCGCGGTTCATGACACTTTTCCAAAACCAGCTTAGAGAGGGGAGTATTTCCATCCAACCAGCGACTCCCATCGACGTGCATTCGGTGCGCGTACGTTTGAAGTTCAACCACAGCAACTGGGGCGATCTGCGAATTGAGCTCATTTCCCCGTCCGGTACACGAAGCATCCTGCAGGAACCCCATTTCAATTTCAGCAATCCGATGCCCGATGAATGGACGTTTCTTTCCACGCATTTTCTTGATGAACCAGCCAGCGGGTTCTGGCGATTGGAGGTGACGGATGCCGGTTCGGCAGGGACAGGGAGCTGGATTGATTGGAACATCACGATCTTGGGAAATTCCCAGAATCCATCAAACAGTGCACCCATTGATGAGGATGCCCGGGATTACCTGGAGATTGTCAGTGCCGAATATCCCTTGCAGATAGACGCTTTTGACCGGTTGAGTGACCCGGACGGGGATCCCTTGGAGGTCATCTCTGTCCAGCATCCTACAGCCGGTACACTGGCCGACCTCGGGAATGGAATCTTTGAGTACGTCATGGGGGCACCCAAGTACGGTATCGACACCTTCAGTGTGCTCGCCGGGGATGGAAAAGGGGGTGCATACCGGCAAATCGTCAAGGTCATCAATCCCTTGCCGATCGTCCAGAATGACCTTTATGCCATAACAAAGGGTACCTCGGTGCGGTTGCCTGTACTGGAAAACGATCACGATGGAGATGGTGATTCGCTCCGAATACTCTCGGTTGAGGGTGAGTTTGCGGAGTAC
>Ga0208880_1000226_pt1 | contig 11910 bp, 7 predicted proteins | sample Knorr_S23_td_Sur_FD_185606 | JGI IMG/M metagenome (GOLD analysis project Ga0208880, IMG submission 185606) | Marine microbial communities from Southern Atlantic Ocean transect - Knorr_S23_td_SurfaceB_ad_5m_LV_B (SPAdes) (version 2) | ecosystem: Environmental > Aquatic > Marine > Oceanic | place...
GAATTTGTAAAATTTAGATTATAAAATCTTACAGAAGTGTAGATAATAATGTATGAGTATCTCTATCTAGAACGACACACAATAATTTTTTTGTGAATCACATCGCGGTCGAAATGAAATCGAAGGAAGTAGATTCCCGGAGCTGATGGTGTTTTAATTTGTTTGGAATCCCCATCATAATCATTTACTTTTTTTCCTTGTACATCAAAAAGCTCAATGTAGTTTGGATTGAATCCTGAATTGATGTTTACGTAGCCTGAATGGGATGGATTGGGATAAACAATGTTTGATGTTTCTCCTTCCTTAGGGTATGAGAGTGTACTGGACCATTGAACTTGTTGTTGTTCGCCCCACAAATAATCGACCAGATTGGGGTGATCAATAAAAGGGTTTCGATTCCCTTGATAGCTATAAATTACGTCGTTTCGATTGCGTTCAAAATCATCTACTGGATCTTCTTGATGCCATTGAAGCAAGGTAGAACGGATCCCGTGATATGGTAATTTGCTGGACGCACTAAGTGTATAATCGATCATTTCTAAATCTTCTTCACCACTATCACCTTCGTAACGAACATCCATATAAAAAATGATACGAGCGACATCTCCTTTGTCTTCATCACGAGGTTCAAAAATAAGGGCAGAAGCGCTGTAAAAATTTCCATAGGTCTCATCACAGCTGTTGCTTGTACATTCATCAAAGGCATAGTTTAATCGGGTTGAATTTACACCAATATTGCTGGCTCTTAGGTTATGTACGTCTGTGCCTTCGGGGATTCGGGTGTCAAAATCTCCTCTAGATTTCGCCCATACGTGTTCTCGGTTCCAGCCACTACCCCCAGCATATTCTTGCTCCCCATCAACAGATTCTCTTGTGTAAATCAGAAGCACATTGTTGGGGTTGTTAGGGTCTGCATCGGCTTCTTTTAATATATCCCATGTATCCGTGCCGCTGCTTGTATAGGAAAACCCCTGGTGATCATCGATGATGTTATGAAGCGCATCTCTTAAGGCTTGATCTGATTTGTTCTCAGCAGCATTGTAATAACCTTGGGGAACTTGACTAAAAACAAGATTGGAAACAAAAAATATCCCTAATTGTAAGGTGTGAACGTATTGCTTCAAATTAATCTACAACTATTTTAACGTTATCAATTTCGAAAGTGGCAGCAGCACTCGAACTCGAAGTGTATTTAAAAGCAACAAAAAGGTCTCCTCCTGTGACGTTGTCCAAAGTTAGTGCCCCAGAGCTAGTCCATGAATTCCATGAATTTGTGTTTGTGTCGAGAGTAGGATTTAGTTGGGTCCAAGTACCGCTTGAATTTGGATCACCACCGGCATAGTCAGTTGCATAGAACACCTCCAAATCATCTCCGGTATATCTTTTTACCGAGTCAAACACAAAATATGCAGTGCCGGAATAAGCACTTAGGTCTATCGCTTTAGAAATAAGCCAGTCCTCATTGACCTTAGCCCCACTGCTGAATCCGGACATCTTCGCACTTGGAGAAGGGTTGCCAAAATTTACAACCTCCCATTGTTGAGATCCGGTAACACTATAGGTAGTCCAGTTGGTGAAATCTCCACTTGAAAAATCATCTTCAAAGACAGAATCATACAGGCTACATGCCTCTCCAGTCATGTCCACATCATTTAAAGAGTTTAACATCAGAACCAGGCTGTCTCCATTGTAAGTTTTGCTTACAATTCCTTTGATTGTACCGGTTCCTGACGGCAACATATTTTGCTTAAAGTTTGCAAAGGCACTGGTTTCCAAAATAAAAGTTGATTTGCCAAAGCCCTCACAGGCTTCTAATGTACGCTGTGTGTCAAAAGTGTCGTCTGGGTCGACAAAGGGCAGGCCCACTTCACTAGAAACAACACTCACATCTGAAACCTCTACCATCATACCTATATGGATATCTCTAATCTGAGAGAATTGAACGGCAAGTGGTGTAAGATCGGAAGTAGTAGCAGAGCGAAGCATATGTTTTTTAGCTACAGCCTCACGAATGTTGGCCAAACGATCTTCGCCCGCATCGAGTTCCCCAATTGATATAACACCATCTCCTGTGCGATACTCACCAAGGTACAAGCCTTTCAAGTCAACGTAAACTTCCCGACCGGGATTGTACATATTGTTTGAGTCTGTGATATCGATTAACACGCGAATCGCTTCTGTAGGAGTTGTTGGGTCATTTTGTACATAGAGTTCCTTATAAAAATTTCCGGTAGCATCCGAGGAAACCACATATCCTTTGATAACATGATCGGCTGTAATCTCAACAGCTTCTCCAGAAACACTGAGCGCTTTTAAGTCGGAAATTGAAATCATGCTTCTCTCCCCACTTTCAACATCTTCTAAAAGTGCTGTTAGCTGTGTGTTTTCCTCTGCACCCAATGCGTTAGGTACGTCAAAAACATCCTCTTGCTGACACGAAATAAAAAACAGTGCAACAAATGAAAATTGTGTGAATTTGTTTAAATACTTCATAATTTTTTCTTTAAAATCGTAGATATAGGTTTAAAAAATAATTCGTTCCACGACCATACCAATACTTGGGGCCGAATTGTCTTTTAGGGGCAGCAAATTCTTGTTTTAGTTCTCTAAAATTGGCATTTCTGGATTGCTCAAACCCACCTGATTTGAAGACTTCATCAAAGAGGTTGTTGACACTAAAGAAAAAGCCGAGATAATTCCTATTGATACGCCATGATTTCCCCAAAACGATGTTGGACACCATATATTCCCCAAATTCTTCTTGCTGTAAAAGCTCTCGAGCGAGTTCCGGATCGTAATCATTAAATGGAAGTCCATCGCTGTCTAGTAAGAAATTCTGAGTGCGGTTGATCGGGCTCGCATCTACATATGTGTGGTTGAAGAAATTGGTTGTAAATCCAAACCACCAGTAATTTTCTCTGTATTCAAATCCGATTGAATAAGCCTCTTGAGGACCATTGGCAATGCGAAGATTTTTCATCTTCGAAGTTCCAAAATCCAAATAACCAAAGTCATCAGAAGTCAAATAAACACTTGGATTGTTTGCATACAGATGGCGACCCACCGAGGCAGCACCTTTTATGGTAAGCGCTGGCAATACGTTGGCCTCAAAACCAAACTCTATACCTTGGTGTTCTTTGTCGATGTTTTGAGAAATTTCTTGTACAAAAGAAGAAGTGTCTCCTCCGATTCCTTCGGCAAAGAAAAACGAGATTTCACTCGCATTGGTTACCGAAGTGTGGTAAGCAGTCAGTCTTGCCGTGATCTTAGGAGCTCTTAAAATATAGCTGATGTCGTAAGCTGTGATTTCTTCTACTTCCAAATCGCGACCAGCCAATTCACCAACGATGTAGTGATTTTCTCTGGAATTGGCATAGGTGTTTCTTAGGTGCGGAGCACGTTGAACCCACGCAACATTCGCATCAAATAAGTGCATACCACTCAACTTATAGGTCAGTCCTGCTTTTCCACTAGGCGTTTCGAAAGTCAGTTTTTTACCCTTTCCGAATGAATTGTCTGCATAAGCTCCATGGCGGTACAAGCCTTCACGTTGATAAGAAGTCTTTTTGAATGAACCCGCCATATACCCGTCAAAACGGTTCAAAGAAAACTGAGCCTTTAAAAAAGCCTCTGTTTGCTGGACGTCAAAAAGATAGTTGTACTTAAAACGATCCCCTACTCCGGCGGTCCCATCAGGGTCTTCAAGGTTGTAGGCATAGCCATCAAATGAATCCCTATTTAAATAAGATGTTGCCCCCATCATATCTTGGATTTCAGCAAAGTTCTCCGACTGCATATCTTGGTGTGTCATTGCAAACACAAGGCTCACTTGATCGGTCAAAAAGGTTTTTAGCGATGTATTAAATGTCAACTGAGTGTCGTCGGCACGATCTTCATACAAAACATAAGCCGCGGGCAATCCACTTGCTGCGGTATTGAGGTTTGCGTCATAGATTCTGTTCCAATCGATCTGACCATCAGCCAATAACCTTTCCTGAGCAAGGTACGCACCTGCATAGTCAGGGCCATCTGCATCTGCTAAGTAGTAGCTTGGTAGGTTCTTATAGTATGTAGGACTGGGATTGGCCCCTCCGGGATAATCAAAGCGGCTGTTTCCTAGTTCGCCAAACTGATAGGCGACACTTGTTTGTAACGTCGTCTTGGGAGAGAACTCAATTTCATGATTCAACATAATAATGGGCTCATCCAAACGCTTCACACGAGAGTTGCGCTGTTCTCCGTCTTGGTTGCCCCAGTATTCGTTGTATTTGGTTCCCATCAAATCATAGACTTCTTGGGTGTTGGGCGATGATTTGCCTCTGCGGTTGGGTGTTGCGATAACGGTAAGGTTTAAGCTTTGCTTTTCCATAACCTTCTCTACGGACAACATAAATGATTGTGCATCATAAAATGTACCGTCAGAGTATCCTGATTCGCCCCAGCGGTTGGCCACAGCAAGGGCATAGGCCCAGCCTTTTTGATCAAGGCCGCTTGCATAGCTTACCAATACACGGTTAGAGTAAGAACGGTTAGAAGAAGAATAAGTCACACGACCTCCACTTCTGTAAGAAGATGCTTTGGTGTTGATGTTTGTAGACCCAATCAGGCCACCAAACCCATAGTCAGAGGTTTGGATTCCTGGATTGAATTCTTGGTTTCGAGTAAGATCATTCAAGCCGCCCCAATTGCTCCACTGAGGTCGTCCGTTGTAAAACTTATTCATTGGCACCCCATTGATGCGAACCGCACCCAAATCAGAATCAAGACCTCGAACGCGAAAAAACGAAGAGCTAAATTCGTATGCCGCGGTACGTAAAAACACATCACGTGAGGATTGTAGGAGTCCAGAAATGTTGTCTGCTGCTTGATCATCCTCGCTCAACTCATCATCGCTGAGGGTGATCATGCTCATTGTATCTGTAAAATCATCCTCAACAAGACTAGCCGTAACAGCGATCAAAGAAATGGTCAAGACATCCCCTGGATTCACTTCCTTAATATAGGTTTGAAAGTTTTCGGCCGTAACCGAGATGATGGCAGCGCTGGTAAGAGACAAGCTAAATTCGCCGTTTTCGTTGGATTGAGTTTGCAAAGCAAGTTCAGGTGCCTGTACAAGCGCGTTTTGGATCGGTCGACCCTCGCTATCTACAATCAATCCTGACACATTTTGCTGGGCAAACGCAAAATTTACAGAGAGCAAAAAGAGAAAAAGAATTCGCACAAAATTGTTTTTTATATATGGCAATTTAAACTTATTTTAGTTAATATTTGAATAATTTTATGAAAAATATCATCCTCTTATTTCTCTTTGTCTTTGCATTGAATCATTGCATTGCACAAGACCAAAAATTCGCAGTCGAGACTGTCGCATTCTATAATGTAGAAAACCTATTTGATCACTTTGATGATCCTAAAACAAGGGATGACGACCGCACGCCCGAGGGACGTGATCGTTGGACAGAAGAGATTTTTGAGATGAAACTCGCCAACACCGCCAAGGTGATTGCCGACGTTGGAAGTGATGTAACGGGGAGCGCTCCGGCAATCATTGGTCTTTCAGAAGTTGAAAATAGATATGTTGTCGAAAGACTCGTCAATTCCCCTACCCTGAAAAAGTACAACTATGGGATTGCTCATTTTGAGTCGCCAGACGAAAGAGGTATTGATGTTTGTTTGCTCTATCGAAAAAGTAAGTTTACACTGCTTCGTGCCAAAAAACATTTTCTTTCACTTTATGACTCCGACGGAGATCGAGATTATACAAGAGATCAACTGGTGGTATCTGGTCTTTTGGACAACGAACTTATTTATGTAATCGTTCATCATTGGCCTTCACGAAGTGGAGGGCAAGCAAGCAGCGAACCCAAGCGCATTGCCGCTGGGGAACTCAACAGAAAAACGGTTGATTCGATTCGCGCCATAAACCCAATGGCCAAAATCATCAATATGGGGGATTTTAATGACGACCCGAACAACAAGAGTGTTGAAGACGCTTTGGGAGCTGTGGGTAACAGAGAGGAAGTTCTTGACAACACGACTTTTTACAATCCAATGATGTCCTTTTATAAAAAGGGAATTGGAACCAGCTGTTACCGCGACAAATGGAATGTACTCGATCAGGTTCATGTAAGTCCGTCTTTATTAAAAAAGACAGAAACCGACTGGTACTTTTGGAAGGCTGGTATCTTTAATCCACCCTACCTATTCAACAAAAAAGGACGTTACAAAGGCTACCCTTTTCGCAGTTTTGCTGGAGGTAAGTTTACTGGAGGCTATAGCGATCACTTCCCGGTCTATGCGCTCCTTCTCAAAAAACAATAGGCATAAAAAAAGCGGAACTGAGTTCCGCTTTTTTTGATCGTATCAATGAAGGCTAGTTCTTTAGGATGTTAAAGACCTTTGAGCCACTTTCATTTTGGATTTTCACCATATAGATGCCTGCTTTAAGGCTGCTCACATCTAAAGTATTTGTAACCTCTTTCTGGAAATAGAGCCTTCCAGTCATATCATATACAGAGGCTTGAACAGAATTGGCTAGCCCTAAGAAATTTAAATTAGACTTAACAGGGTTGGGGTAGACAAAAATTTCTGTGTCATTAAATTTTACAATCGATAAAGTTACATCAGAAAATGCTCTTGGAGCTAAATGAAGCCCAATATCAGATCTTTCAGTGATTACTCCTTCCAAATCAAAAGTTGATGTAGGCAAAGCTTCACCTGAGAAATTATAGAACGTTGTTCTCATAGGAAATGTACTAGCATCCTGTGCTAAAGTGTAAACCTTCCCATTTATGAATGTTGTTTCACCACCATCTCCAGTCACTGTTATATTTTCTACTTTCACCAATTGGCTTTCGTAGTTTTCCGCATCGGATGTAAGCTGTGACAATGTTAATGTTACAGGGCTCACTTCATTTGATGTGCTAGAAGCAGCACCAGGATCTGAAATTGGTGTAAATTGCAGGAGCCCACCATATGTTGATAAAGTTCCAGTTAGTCCTGTTATACCATCACCAAGATTGTAGCTAGATGTTATGATTCCTGAAGCATCATCAATGTAAATTCCAGCAGAGTTATCTTGAAAAACTTTAGCATTTCTAAAACTTTGTTGGTACGTTAAAATCATTTCACCTGTAACTTCAATAGCCTCACCTTCAGCTGACAATCTTAACTCGTTAATATTTGAAACTTGAGATGGTATGTCAATGGTAAAGTTTTTGGTGGCCTCTACTGCTGGACTCAAAGGATCATGATTATTGTCTACCAAACTCACAACCAAAGTGTTTAAACCTTCGCTTAATCCCGTTAGAGTGAATGAGTTTGTATCATATTTCATTACAGGTTGATCTTGATTTAGAACATAATGAATATGGCCATCACCTGTACCATTGGCAACTGTAAAATTTTCAACAGAAAGGCTTACTTCAACTTGATTTGTGTAAAATGTGGCGTTGTTTCCAGGAGATGAAATAGAAAGGGTCGGGTCAGAGCTTGGAGTAAGCCCTATCCATTCTCCTGGATCAAAGCCACCTGGGGCATCTTGTGCTCCATCACCAACAGGGTTGTCATTGTCAATATTCCATTCGCTTGCGTCCCAAGTTGGATTAGGGGCTGCAACAGTAGCCTTTCTTTCAGCTCTACCATCTTCAAATTCATGTGCCGTACCTGTGCCATCTTCACCGGGAACGCCAAAAATATCATAGATTGTTGTTCCATTTCGTAAAGCAATCTGATCGTCACCATTTGAATCTGCAACTCCTCCATTCAACTGAGCAGTAGCCGCAAATCCATATACGTTTTCAAATGTAGAGGAACTTTTTGCGAAAGTTAAAACCTCTCCAGGAGCAACTGGACCATATGAAGCCAAATCAACCTCCGAACTTCCTGTCGGATCGACATTACCGTTAGTCCATCTGATTAAGTTAAAACCTGTTAAATCAAAAGCATCTTGACCTATATTAGTTAATTCAATAAATCTTGCGTTATCATCATTGTTGGGATCGGCAATTTCAGTTATGATAACCTGCGAAGTTGCCGAGAAAAATGTCATAAGCACAACTAAAATTGTGTAAAGTTTTTTCATAATTTATGTTTAAAATTTCAATAAATCTAAGAAAAAAAACTCACCATCAACAACTTACATTAGGTTACTCCTTTAGATTTAAGAGTTTAACAGTTTGATAATCTTTAAATTTCAATTATGAAACAAAACAGGCTTGTAAACTAAACATTTGATGAATGAGGAGTTGTGAAACACATAAAGGAAAGCATCATGATCACGGTCAAATTCAATCATGTTATAATTCGCAGCTTCCTTAAATATTCGAAAAAAAATTAAATTTGAGCATGAAAAAACTAATCTCCATTCTATTTGGATTGTCATCCCTTGGCCTTACAGCACAAACAGATGTCTCAGGAATCATTTCTTCAGATACAGACTGGACACTTGAAGACAGCCCCTATTTGATCACCAATAACATTCGTGTCAATAACGGAGCCACATTGACCATAGCGCCCGGAGTTGAAGTATTGTTTACAGGACTCTTTTCTTTTCAGGTTTTTGGAGAGCTACAAGCCGTTGGCACAGACAATAATAAGATAAGTTTTTCGTCTGCCAATACAGCTCCAGAAAAAGGTTCGTGGAAGTTTATTGAGTTCTCAGAAAACTCAAGTGGAGCCCTTTTTGACAGCGACCACAATTATCTTTCTGGATCTAGAATAGAAAATGCTTTGATCGAATATGGAGGGGGTGACAACCAATCCGCCTCTTTAAAAATTGTAAACACTTCGATTTACCTTCATAAAGTTGTTGTTAGAGAGAGTGGTAAATCTGGTGTTTCCTTCCAAAAGGGGACCGGTGGAACCGTGTCTAAATCTGTGATATCACAAAGCGAATTTTATGGAAATTTTTATAATGGTATTGAATGTATTTGCTACCAATACAACAAGTCATTAATCGTTTTAAATTCCATCTCACACAGCAATGGCGGAAGTGGGATTTCTACTTTAGGAGGCGACTCGGGGGGCAGTCATTATTTTGAATTTATTGGAAATGAAATTTACTCGAACAATGATTCTGGCATTGATGCGCTAGCCAATGGAACACAATTTATTTCTGAAAACATCATTTATGACAACGATTTTGGCATCTGGTCACGTGGGAACGGACAATTTTCAATTACAAAAAACATCCTCCACAACAACTCAAAGGGACTAAGTGCTGTGTATGCCAATCACATCATCCAAAACAATGTGTTTACAAAAAACAGCAACGGAGGCATCGAAATCAAACAAGGGGGAAGTTATCTTGTAGAAGGCAACGTGTTGTTGGGCAATGATGGGTTTGTGGCCGGAATTAATACACAGAATGCTTGGAGCCCAGAAGTTGTGATTAAAGACAATTTGTTGGCCTTTAACAATTCCGAATTGGCAACTGTAGATTCTTTCAACCCAGAAAACGGAAACCCAACCTTTGGATTATACAACAATAAGTTTTTTAGAAACACCGCTCCATACGAGTTCAAAAACAGACGTCTTTCTTATTTGGCAGACATAGATGCCTCCTCAAATTTTTGGGACACTGACAATGAGCAGATCATCGCAGATCGAATTTTTGATTGGTTTGATGATTCTTCGATTGGTCTGGTCAATTATACTCCCATAAAATCTTTGGCTCAAGAAGCGCTTGCTGTTTTACCTAACACTCAATTGGATTTTACAATTCAATCAAACGGAATTTATTTTTCTTGGGATCCAAATATGGAGCAAAACATCGCAGGGTATCGGCTTCATTTTGGGAACCCTACAGGGCATTCGTATGAAAACAACATCGATTTGGGTCTTGTGACTTCATACTTCTTAGAAAATGCAGATCCAAATATAGAATATGCATTAACCTCATATACAACAGAGGCAGACGGAGTAGATGATTTTTTTGATGGAAACGAAAGCTGGTATACTGTTTTCGGAGAGGAAGACAATGCATTGTCTCAAACACCTCTTCTGCCTAGCATTGACTTCTATCCGAACCCCACAAAATCAGTGGTTTATGTAAATTCTGACTTTGCGTTGCTTAAAGTCTACTCTATTAACGGACAACTACTGCTGCATACTGCTTCTAAGACCATCGATTTGTCTTCTTTAAGTAAAGGAGTTTACTTTTTAAAGATATATGATAAAGACAACTCTCTCTTAGGGAGCTCTAAGCTTTTAAAAGATTCTTTATAGTGTCTTCTATTGAGTGGATATAAAACGAAAAAACCCGCAACCTATGTTGCGGGTTCGACTGTACCTTGGGTGGGAATCGAACCCACACTCTGTTGCCAGAACTGGATTTTGAATCCAGCGCGTCTACCAGTTCCGCCACCAAGGCATTATTTCGACATGTCTCGAAGTCGGCGGAGTTTGCCTTTGCCAACCCCCGACTTCCAATATTTTTCTCTCTTTCTTGCTTTTGCTCTGTCCGAACATATTTCGGTAAACAAAAGTACAAAAGGAGCGTAAGGTTTGGTAGTTTTTTCTCTGCCAGAATTGTGCCTTGCAAACCTAGACTTTACATCGTTGGTCATCCCTACATAAATGTAGTTACGTGTTAGACTAGATATGGCATAAACCCAAACCATACTTTCAAAATTTCAATCCCAGCGCGCCTGCCTGTCGGCAGATAAACCTGCCTGTCGGCAGACAGGTCTACCAGTTCCGCCACCAAGGCTTCTAAACGGGACGCAAATGTAACAAATAATTTACCTTCAGATGCAAAAAGAAGGGTCAATTCTATTGAAGGGTCAAATAAATTCCTAAATTTGCCACCCCTGTTGGAAAATTTAAATACCAACCATGGCAAAAGTAAAGATAGAAGCAAAGATTTTTGGATGCTCCCAAAGCATGGAATTGGCTAAAAACATAGCCGAACACTATGGTGCCCCCCTTGGCAATGTATTGTTCTCAAGATATAGTGACGGAGAATTTCAACCCTCCTTTGAGGAATCGATTCGTGGTGCGCGTATTTTTATCATAGGTTCTACACAGCCTAGCTCTGAAAACCTGATGGAAATGCTGCTTATGCTCGATGCGGCCAAGCGAGCCTCTGCCCGTCATATCACAGCGGTCATTCCATATTTCGGATGGGCTCGCCAAGACAGAAAAGACAAGCCTCGTGTGCCCATCGGAGCCAAGCTGATTGCTAAATTGTTGGAATCGGCTGGTGCAACTCGCATCATCACAATGGACTTACACGCAGATCAAATTCAAGGCTTTTTTGAAAAACCTGTAGATCATCTGTTTGCTTCCTCTATGTTTTTGCCTTACCTAAAAAATTTAAACATCGAAAATCTCACGGTTGCATCCCCCGATATGGGTGGAGCAAAGCGAGCGTATGCTTATGCCAAATATTTGGAGAGTGATGTTGTTATTTGCTACAAGCAACGTCAAAAGGCCAATGTGATTTCTCATATGGAACTCATTGGAGAGGTAAAGGGGAAAAACGTTGTTTTGGTCGATGATATGGTCGACACGGCTGGCACCCTGACCAAGGCTGCCGACCTTATGATGGAGCGTGGTGCTTTGAGTGTTCGTGCGGTTTGTACACACCCCCTGCTCTCTGGATCGGCTTATCAACGTATAGAAGAATCTCAACTCCTTGAACTGATTACCACAGACTCAATTCCATTGAGCAAGGAGTCTAAAAAAATAAAAGTATTGAGTTGCGCCAATCTTTTTGCTGAAGTGATGACCAACGTCCACCACAACAAATCGATTGCCAAAAAGTTTATAATGTAAATTCAATAAACCCTAATTATGAAGTCAATTACGATCAAAGGATCTAAAAGAGAAAGCGTGGGCAAGGCATCGACCAAAGCCCTACGTAATGCTGAGAAGGTTCCTTGCGTGCTCTACGGAGGAGGCGAGCCT
>Ga0208880_1000231_pt1 | contig 11775 bp, 14 predicted proteins | sample Knorr_S23_td_Sur_FD_185606 | JGI IMG/M metagenome (GOLD analysis project Ga0208880, IMG submission 185606) | Marine microbial communities from Southern Atlantic Ocean transect - Knorr_S23_td_SurfaceB_ad_5m_LV_B (SPAdes) (version 2) | ecosystem: Environmental > Aquatic > Marine > Oceanic | place...
AAGTGACATAATTAAAAGAAGCATAAGAGATATGTATGATGATGAAACTCAAAACATAATCATTGAAGGAAATGAAGGATATCAAAAAGCAAAAAATTATATGAAGCTTATGATGCCCAAACAGCTTAAAAAAGTAAAAAAATTTAGAGAAAAAGTACCATTGTTCTTTAAAGAAAATATTGAAAAAAAATTATTTGAAATATTTAAATCAGAGGTCAAACTTAACTCTGGAGGTTATTTAGTTATCAATCCAACAGAAGCATTAGTTTCAATAGATGTAAACTCAGGTAAATCAATAAAACAAAAAAATGTTGAAAGTACTGCTTTAGATACAAATTTAGAGGCCGCAGAAGAAATAGCACGTCAAATAAAAATTAGAGATCTGTCAGGGTTAATCATAATTGATTTTATTGATATGTTAAGCTTTGGCAATAGAAAGCAAGTAGAAAGAAGACTAAAAGAGAAATGTAGAAATGATAGAGCCAGAATTCAAATAGGACGGATAAGTAATTTTGGTTTATTGGAGATGTCGCGGCAAAGACTAAGGGAAAGTAATGTTAAATGGTCTATTAAATTAAATAATGAGTCATTTGCACTTAAAATTTTAAAATTAGTTGAAATAAAATCTCTAGAACATGGTGCTAAAATAGTTGATGTTAAAATTAATAATAAAATAGCTGAATTTATTGAAAATCATTACAAAGAAGATGTCGGTTATTTTGAGAAGAAAAACAAAATCAAAATCAATGTTCAATCAATAAATGATTTAAATTTATCAGAGTATATAATCGAAGTTAAATCAAAATCAGATAAAGTGTTAGAGAAAATTGAAAAAATTGAAAACTTGCAAAAGATTACTTTTGAAAAAATTGATAAGAATATTTCAGAAAACAAAGGTAAGAAAAAAGAATTCAAAAAAAGGAAATTTAAAAAAAGGAAGTTTTTTAATAAATCTAAATAATTCCTGAGCCAGTCGTTGATGCTGAACCCATAAGATTTGGTTTAATTCTTCCTGATAAAAAAGATTTTCTTCCAGATATCACTGCATATTTCATTGCTTCAGCCATTTGAAAAGGATTTTTTGCCTTTGCTATTGCAGTGTTAATTAAAACTCCATCACATCCTAATTCCATTGCTTCAACGGCATCTGAAGCTTGGCCTATACCAGCATCTACAATAACGGGTAGCTTAGTTTGTTTTCGTATAATTTTTAGATTAATTTTATTTTGAATTCCTAAACCTGAGCCAATTGGAGCGGCGAGAGGCATTATTGCGCTAGCACCTGAGTTTTCTAATCTTTTTGCCATTAAAGGATCATCGTTGCAATATACCATAACTTTAAATCCCTCTTTAGCTAGGACTTCTGTAGATTTTAAAGTTTCAATTGAATCAGGAAATAAATTTTTTTTATCACCTAAAACTTCTAATTTTACCAAGCTCCATCCACCAATTTCTCTTGCTAATCTCAAAGTTCTAAGTGCGTCATCAGAATTAAAGCAACCAGCTGTATTTGGTAAATAGGTTATTTTTTTTGGATTAATATAATCCATCAATAAAGGCTTTGATTTATCTGATATATTTACTCTTCTTACGGCAACTGTAACAATATCGGCTCCTGATATCTTAATTGCTTTTGCACATTCAGACATATTTTTGTATTTTCCCGTTCCAACAATAAGTCTGGATTTAAATTTTTTATCAGCAACTATAAAATAATCTTTTTTTTTCATTATCCCCCACCGATAAAATGTACTATTTCTATTTTATCTTTATTTTTAAGTAATATTTGATTTAATTTTTTTTTGTTTACAATTTCTTTATTGAGCTCAATTGCAACCTTATTTAATGGAATTTTTAACCTTTCAACAAGTTTTTTTAACGGAAGATTTTGATTTAAAGAGATTTGTTTTCCATTCATTGTGATTTTTATTTTATTTTTATTTTTCATATAATATAAGAATTTTGTGAACAAAATTATAATCATTAATGGCCCTAATCTCAATCTATTAGGTGAAAGAGAGCAATCTCAGTACGGAAAAGAAACATATAAAGAGTTAGAGAAAATTTGCTTGGATAGAGCAAAAGAACTAAATATAGGTTTAACAATTAAACAATCTAACATCGAAGGTGAAATTGTTGAGATCATACAAAAGGCTAGAGAAAATTTTAATGGTATTATTATTAATGCAGGGGGCTATACGCACACATCTGTAGCAATAAGAGATGCTCTTAGTATATTTAAGCACTACAAAATTGAACTACACATCTCTAACATATATAAAAGAGAAGAGTTTAGACATAAATCTTTAATCAGCGATGTGGTTACGGGTATTATTTGTGGACTAGGAGTTAATGGCTATATTTTGGCCATAAATTCAATGCAAGAGATGATACAAAATGAAAATAGATAAAAATATTATAAAAGAACTTAGTGATTATTTAGATGAGTTTAATCTAACTGAAATTGAGTATACAGAAAAAGATGTAAAAGTAAAAGTTTCTAAGTCCAAATCAGTCAGTACTTCTGTAATATCTTCATCCGGTTCAGATAAAAAAAATATTACTGTAAATAATAACGATGAAGTATCGGAGTCAGGAACTAAAATCACTTCACCAATTATAGGAACAGCATATTTAGCGGCTGAACCAGGAGGAAAAAAATTCACAGATGTTGGAAGAAAAATAAAAAAGGGTGACACAATTATGATAGTTGAGGCAATGAAAACAATGAATCATGTGCCTTGTCCAATAGATGGTGAAATCAAACAAATTTGTGTAGAAGATGGTCAGCCAGTTGAATTTGGTCAAACCATAGCAATACTAAAATAATTAATGTTTAAAAAAATACTTATTGCAAACCGCGGTGAGATTGCGGTTAGAGTAATAAGAGCTTGCAAGGAATGGGGAATTTCAACTGTTGCAATTCATTCTGATGTTGATCGAGAAAGTATGCACGTTAGATTAGCGGACGAAAGTATTTGTATTGGACCATTTCAACCAGTTAATAGTTATTTAAATATTCCAGCAATAATGTCTGCAATTGAGCTAACAAGTGCTGAGGCAGTTCACCCAGGATATGGATTTTTATCAGAAAATTATGAATTTGCAAAAATGCTCGAGGACAATAATATAAAATTTATTGGTCCATCTTCAGAACTAATCAAAATGATGGGAGATAAAATCCAAGCTAAAAAAATTGCAAAAAAATATGGCCTCCCAGTAATTGAAGGTTCAGATGGTGGAGTAACTGACATAAATGAAGCTAAAAAATTGTGTGAAAATATTGGGTATCCAGTTTTAATTAAAGCTGCGGGTGGAGGTGGTGGGAAAGGTATGAAAATAGTTAAAAATAATGATGAATTTGAAAATTTATTTTTAACAGCCAAATTAGAGGCTAAAAAATTTTTTGGAAATGATGAAGTATATATTGAAAAATTTTTTCAAAATCCAAGACATATCGAAGTTCAAGTTTTATCTGGGAAAAATAGGACCATTCATTTACACGAAAGAGATTGTTCGGTCCAAAGAAGGCATCAAAAATTAATTGAGGAAACTCCTAGCCCAGTTCTTAACGATCAATTAAGAGCAGATTTATTTGATAAAACAGTAAAAATGGTAAGCCAAATTGGTTATGAAGGAGCCGGAACAGTTGAATTTATTTATGAGGATGGAAAATTTTATTTTTTAGAAATGAATACAAGAGTTCAAGTAGAACATCCAGTTACTGAAGTTGTCACAGGAATTGATATAATCAAGGAACAAATTTCAATTGCATATACTGGAGAAACCTCACTTAAACAAGAAGATATAAATCCTAGAGGTCATGCAATTGAATGTAGAATTAATGCTGAAGATGCTAGTAAAAACTTTCAACCTTCTCCTGGAGTTATAACAATGTGTCATCAACCATCAGGCTTTAGAACTAGAGTAGATGGAGCTATTTACCAAGGATACAAAGTTACTCCTTACTATGACAGTATGATTTGTAAACTAATATGTCATGGGAGAAACAGAACTGAAGCAATACAGAGAATGAAAAGATCTTTAGATGAATTTGTAATTGATGGAATAAAAACAACTATAGATCTTCATCAAAAACTTTTAGAACATAAAAAATTTATTAAATCTGATTTTAATGTAACATGGCTGGACAACGATAAAATAGTTTAGCTGTAACATTTTTTAAGCCAAATATCATAAACAGGATGATCAAAAGGCCTAATAGAAGGACTTGATGCAAAAGTCCAATCATTAAATATAAAAACTTGGTCTTTATCTTTATTTTTTAAATCTATAACTTGTAAATATGCTGAAATTTCAGGGTCATCATCAAACTTAGAATTTTGACATTTTAAAACCTTGATTTCCAAGTTTTGAAAATTATACACCTCATTTATTGTGGTTATTATTTTAGATGTTTTTGAACTGACTTTATCTAAAATAACTAATTCAGCAAATTTTTCACCAATTTGTAACTCATCAGAGTTCAAATTAAAATTTTGAAATAAAAAAATTAGAGATAAAAATAAAAAAAATTTAATTTTGCCAAGAATTATATTTTTTCTTTGTAGCATTTTTATTTTTTTTTGGATGATATGCGTTTTCTGTACCTGTTTGGTTTGGTAGATGTTCTTTTTGCCAATTATATTTTTTTAAATTATGGACATTTTCTATTTTGTTGCTTGTGAAATGCATCCATGAGTACCACTCATTTGGAATTTTTGATGCTTCTATTTCTCCATTATAAATTACCCATCTTTTTCCAGATTTACTTTGGTAATATTTATTTCCAAACTGATCTGTACCAACTAATTTTCCAGATAAAAAAGTTTGTATCCTTGTTCCTAATGTCTGATGATTCCACCAAGTGAAAATCTCTTTAAAGAATGTCAACATAAAAAAAAAATTTATTTCAATTTTAAATTGTAAAAAATAAATTAGACTAAAAACTATTTTTGTATATACATAATTTATTAAGATTCAAATTATTAATAAAGAAAATAATGGCAAAATACTTAGTTGAAACATACTACACGTGTAGTTTTAAGGTTAATCACTACCTTGATGATATTAATCAAGAAAGTCTAAAAAATTTAGAAAATAGAGAAGATGGAAAATTTGAAATTTTGGATCTAAAATTAGATAGCAGAAAAACGAAGAACTTAGAAAAAATTGATACAAAAAAAGTTGATGTAATTGAAAATAATTCTTCTTCGCCACTATCTCAAAGCTCAAAAAAACAAGATTTAAAAATTAATGAAAACCTATCTAAAAATCTTACTGAAAAAATAGGAAGACGTTTTAGCATGCCAGATAGAAGAAAAGGATATATTCAAAAAGCAACTATTGGGGATCATAAGGTTTATCTTCATACTGGGGAGTATGAGGATGGTAAAATTGGTGAGATTTTTATAGATACAAGCAAAGAGGGAGAATTAGTTAAAGCGCTTATGAATAACTTTGCAATCGCTATATCTTTAGGACTTCAATACGGAGTACCGTTGGATGAATTTGTTAACGCCTATGTTGGCACAAAATTTGAACCATCTGGAAAAGTATATGGAAATGATAGAATTATAAGCGCAACATCAATTCTTGATTATATATTTAGAGAGCTTGCTATCTCTTATTTAAATAGAGAGGATCTCGCCCATACCCCATCAATAGCAAAAAAAACAGATTTATCTCAAAATGATAATGATGATCAAAATCAATTTTTAAAATTGGTTCAAGATATTACAAGCAAAGGTTTTGTTAGAAGCGATTACAAAACTAAATTAGTAGATTTATCTGATATCAAAATTAATCTTAAAGGAAAAAAATAGTTAATTTTTCTTTTTTATTAAAAGATTTAATTCTTTAAGTTGTTCTTCACTCACGTCTGATGGTGCATTCATCATTAAATCTTGAGCATTTTGATTCATTGGAAACATGGTGACTTCTCTAATATTCTTTTCATCAGCTAGAAGCATTACTATTCTATCAATGCCAGGTGCAATTCCTCCATGGGGAGGTGCACCATAACTTAAAGCATTAATCATTCCACTAAATTTTTCATCTACGTCTTTTTTTGAATATCCAGCAACTTCAAATAATTTATACATTAGTTCTGGAATATGATTTCTAATTGCACCAGATGAAAGTTCAACTCCATTACAAACAATATCATACTGAAATGCTTTTAAATTTAATGGATTTTTTAAATCTAAATTATTGATATCTCCTTGAGGCATAGAAAATGGATTATGGCTAAATTTAATTTTATTTGTATTTTCATCTAGCTCAAACATCGGATAATCAACTATCCAGCAGAAAGCGAAACTATTTTCATCAATTAATTTTAAGTCCTCAGCTATTTTAGTTCTTGCTAAATTTAAAATCTTTTCAACTTCATTTTGTTTACCACAAGATAAGAATACCGTATCTCCTTCTCCTGCTTTTGTGATTTCCATCAATTGTATTAAGGATTGTTCTGAAAAAAATTTTCCAACTGGGCCTTTTCCAAATAATTTACCATCATTTTCAATTATGAAATATGCAAGTCCAGAAGATCCTTGCTGCTTTGCCCAGTTATCAATTCCATCAAAAAAACTTCTAGGTTTATCTTTGGTGTTTTTTGTTACTAGACATCTCACCAAAGATCCATTTTTTACTAATTTTTTAAAGATTTCAAATTTAACATCATCTCTTTTAAATACTTCTGTAACATCATTTATAATTAAAGGATTTCTTAAGTCCGGTTTGTCTGAGCCATATTTAAGCATGGATTCGGAATAAGAAATTTTAGGAAATTTTTCATATATCATTTTTTTAGTGGAAAATTTTTTAAAAACTTTAACAATTAATTCTTCAACAACTTTAAAAACATCCTCTTGTTCTACGAAAGACATCTCTAAATCTAATTGATAAAATTCACCAGGACTTCTGTCGGCTCTTGCATCTTCATCTCTAAAGCATGGTGCTATTTGAAAATATTTATCAAAACCAGAAACCATAATTAATTGTTTAAATTGTTGCGGAGCTTGAGGTAGTGCATAAAATTTTCCAGGATTTAATCTACTTGGAACTAAAAAATCTCTAGCACCTTCTGGGCTTGAAGATGTTAATATTGGGGTTTGAAATTCTAGAAAGCCTAATTTCTGCATTTCTAATCTGATGAATGATATAACTTTTGATCTTAAAATTATATTTTGATGAATTTTTTTTCTTCTTAAGTCTAAAAATCTATATTTAAGCCTTATCTCTTCTGAATATTCTTGATCTGAGAATACTGGCATTGGCAACTCTTTGGTTGCTCCCAAAATTTCATAAGTTTCAATTGACACTTCTATTTCACCTGTTGGAAGGTTTGAATTTATCGTTTCTTTTGTTCGTTCAATTACTTTTCCAGTTAATTTTATTACAGTTTCTAAAGGTAATTTTTCTAATTTTTCAAAAATTAAATTCTCTTTGTCTACAACGCATTGTGTAATTCCGTAATTGTCTCTTAGATCTAAAAATAAAAGATTTCCATGATCTCGTTTTTTATTAATCCATCCTGAAAGAACAGCTTTTTGGTTTTTGTGAGAAATGTTTAACTCGCCACAATTATGTGATCTATATTTACTCAATTTATAATATTTCCTTAATAGTTTTAAAATTAATAGGTTGTTTTTTTTTTAAACTAAGTTCGTCAACTTTATATATAAAATCATAAATTTTACTATATGATCTATCAATTCTTTTTATTACAAATTCAACAATTTTTTTTTCTAATTCAATTTGTCTATCTGAAAAATTCTTTAGAATTATAGCAAATATTAATTCATCGTCTGGTTTTTCAAGATTTGCAATTAAACAATTTTTTGTTCTGGATCTTAAATCTATTAATTCAAAATTAATCTCGTTGATAGGACGTTTAGATGTTATCAATAAGTATTTGTTATCCTGTTCAACCAGATTAAATATTGAATATAATAAACTTTGATTGGTGCAATCTTCAAAATCATCAATCACTACGCTCTCTAAAATTTTTATTTTTTTTAAAGTATCATTATCAATCTGGTTCCCTTTAAAAAAAACTGCCTTAGACTTATTTTTATAAATATTTGCAAGATGTGATTTTCCTGAAAATTTTTCTCCAGAAATATTTAAAATTTTTTTTTCCCATATTGGCCATTTATTTATTAAATTGTAAGCAAAAAAATTACTTTTACTTACAAAATAATCATTTTCATCAAAAGTTATATTGTGATCGAAATTTAATAATAATTGATTTAATTCACTCATTTTATTTTCCAAATTTCATTTGATGTATCAATGTTAAAATTAGAATTAAGCATAATATTTAAAAATTTATCAGGTGAACTGTTAAATATTATTTTATAAATAATTTCATTATTATCAAATTTTTCAATTGAGAATTCAGACGCTAAATCTAAATTTATTACAAATTCCTCAAATTTATTAGATAATTCAAAATTATTTGAGTCTACTGATAGTCTTACTGGAAGAATTATTGAAGAGTTAATTTTATTTAATGATTTCCATTTATCTTCATAATCATCTTTAATGCTATTAATTAAATATAATAACTCACTAAGATCGCTTGAATCTTTTAAGTCATAAGATTTGTTGGTTAGCATTTTATTTTCTCCAAAATTTATTTTTGAAAATGCCTTTAGGTTGTTTTTAGATTTAAAAATGATTAGGATAATTGAATTTTTTAAATTATACTTATCAATAATCTCCTTGAAATCATAATCCTCTAAATTATTTCTTCTCTGGTTTATTAAAGATAAATCCTCTAAATCTTCTGCCGGCAGAATGTATTTAATTTGATAATATTTTTCATTATTTATATTCCAATTTAAATAAAATTTATTCTGATTATAATATTGTATTTGGTTTAGATCTCTATCAACAAATATAGGTAACATTAATGTTTCTAAATTATTTATTGAAGAAGTAATCGCTCCCTTTGAATTTAAATAGTTTATGATTTTTTTTTTATCAAATTCTACGTTAAATTTAGATTGATATTTATCATTAACAAATTGTTCATTTGTTATAGTAAAATTATCTACTAAACCTTTGATTTCATTTATTGAAACTCTGCTTAAAATATTCCTGTCTTTGCTCTCTAATATTTTGAAAATTAAAGTTTTAAATGCTTCTTTAAAAGCTAAATCAATTACTTTTGATTTTTGAAATTTGAGATCGTAAACTTGCTCTATTTCTATATCAGATATATTAAAGTTTTTTGCAGAAACAATATTTGTGGAAAACTCAAACAAAATAACGATTAAAATCAAAAAAAAATTGTATAGATGATTTGAAAGTTTTTTTTTTATAAACATTTTTTATTATTTATGAACTCAAGTAAGTTAACATACGAAAATAGCGGGGTTAATATAAAGAAAGCTGATAAATTTGTTAAATTCATATCCTCATTATCTAAACAAGCAAGAAATAATGGTGGATTTAAGAACATTGGTGGATTTGGAGCAATATCAAAAATTCCTTCAAAACTAAAAGAACCACATATTGTAACTAGTACTGATGGGGTTGGAACCAAAATAGAAATAGCTAATGAACTAAATAAATTTAACACCATAGGCATAGATTTAGTTGCAATGTGTGTAAACGATTTAATTGTTCAGGGTGCAAAACCAATGCTTTTTCTCGATTACATATCTATAAATAAAATAGATCTAAAAAAACTTAAAAGTATTATAAAAGGGATCTCATTAGGTTGTAAAATTGCAAATTGTAATTTGGTAGGCGGTGAAACAGCTGAAATGCCAGGCACCTATTCAGCTGGAAAATTTGATATTGCAGGTTTTGCGGTTGGTTTAGTTGAAAAAAAAAATATTCTTCATCAAAAAATAAAAAAAAATAATTTAATATTAGCTATACCATCAAATGGAATTCATTCTAATGGATATTCATTAGTGAGAAGTATTTTAAAAAGAAAAAGAATAAAAATTAAAAAAAATATTTTTTTAAATAAAGAACTCTTAAGACCAACTAAAATTTACGTTAATGAAGTTCTTAAATTAATTGATAAAAAATTAATTAATGCATGTGCAAATATAACAGGTGGAGGATTAAAAGATAATATTGAGAGAGTTATACCTAAAACATTATGTGCTGAAATAGATCTTACTAAAATAAAAACGTTAAAAATATTTAAATGGTTAAAAAATTCAAGTGTCGAAGATAAAGAAATGTTAAAGACATTTAATTGTGGTATTGGGTTCTGTCTAATTGTTGAAAAAAAAAATATTAAAAAAATTTCTAAACATTTTTCAAAACAATTTAAGCCCTATGTAATAGGTAAAATTATTCGTAATAAAAAAAAAGTTATATTAAGTGGAAAGATCAACTGGTAATAAAATTAATACTGCTGTATTTATATCTGGCAGAGGAAGTAATTTAAAGTCTTTAATTGCTTTTTCAATTAAAAAAAAATCACCAATTAGAATTAAGCTTGTAATATCAAACAATAAAAAAGCAAAAGGTTTAAATTATATTAAAAATTATAAACTAAATAAATTTATTGTAAATTATTCTAATATTAAAAAAGCTGAAAATAATATTTTAAAGAAGTTAAAAAAAAGTAAAATTGAATTTATTTGTTTGGCTGGATTTATGAAAATTTTATCATCAAATTTTATTAAAAGATTTAATAATCCAATATTAAATATACATCCATCACTTCTTCCAAAATACAAAGGTTTAAATACTCATTTAAGAGTTATTAATAATAATGAAACTTTTACAGGCGCTACAGTACATTTGGTTACAGAAAAACTAGATTCTGGAAAAATCATTTTACAAAAAAAGGTTAAAGTTTTTAAAAATGATGATGAAAAAAATCTTTCTAAAAGGGTGCTAAAAGCTGAGCATCAACTCTATCCTAAAGCTATAATTAAGTTTTTAAATTAATCTTTAAAAAAAAAATCTAATTCTATTTTAGCGTTTTCAACACTGTCAGAACCATGCACTGAATTTTTATCTATAGAAATTCCAAATTTTTTTCTTAAAGTTCCTTCTTCCGCATCTTTTGGATTTGTGGCACCCATTAATTTTCTATTCTCTAAAACCGCATTTTCTCTCTGAAGTTTCATAACCACTATAGGGCCAGAAGATAAATATGCGCATAAATCATTATAAAATGGCTTTGTTTGATGAACTTTATAAAATTGCTCTGCCTCTTGTTTAGAAATATGGATTTTTTTTTCATTTAAAATTTTAAAACCATTAGATTTAAACTCAGATTTAATTTCCTCTTGTAGATTTCTTTCAACTGCATCTGGTTTAATAATTGATAGTGTTTGTTCAATATTACTCATAATTTTCCTCCACAAATTTATTTAATAATCTCACGCCAAAACCAGTTGCTCCTCCAGAATTTAATGCTCCCGCATATTTTGAAAAAGACATTCCAGCAATATCTAGATGCGCCCATGGTGTTTTCTTTTGAATAAATCTTAGTAAAAATTGCGCGGCTGTAATTGAGCCTGCTCCGCCTACGTAGTTAATATTTTGTATATCCGCATTTTTTGAATTTATTAATTTATCATAATTTTCATGTAGTGGCATTCTCCAGACCTTTTCTTCAACTTTTTCACCTGCATCATATAATTGTTTAGAAATTTTATCATCATTGGAAAAAAGTCCTGCATACTCTGAACCAAGAGAAACAATAATTGCACCTGTTAAAGTTGCTAAATCAATAATTAAGTTTGGTTTAAATTTTTCCTCTGTAAAAGCTAAGGCATCAGCTAAAAC
>Ga0208880_1000233_pt1 | contig 11728 bp, 18 predicted proteins | sample Knorr_S23_td_Sur_FD_185606 | JGI IMG/M metagenome (GOLD analysis project Ga0208880, IMG submission 185606) | Marine microbial communities from Southern Atlantic Ocean transect - Knorr_S23_td_SurfaceB_ad_5m_LV_B (SPAdes) (version 2) | ecosystem: Environmental > Aquatic > Marine > Oceanic | place...
GATGTAACAAGAAAATCTGTTGAAGAAACAGCTGCTTCTATAATTAAAATCCACGAAATATATTCAAACAATGTTAAATAAAATTATTCTTGCTTCAAAAAGCGAGGTTAGAAAAGATATTTTAGATAAAAATAACATAAAATGCGTTGTTGAACCATCAAATGTAGATGAAGATCCTGTTAAAGAAAGCTTATTAAAAGAACAAGCAAGCTCAGAAATAATTTCAAAAAACCTCGCTGAATTAAAGGCAAATAAAGTTAGTATGAAAAAAACTGATAAAATAGTTTTGGGCGCAGATAGTGTAATAGATTTAGAGGGTGAACTAATATCTAAACCAGAGAGCAGAGAAGAAGCAATGGAGATATTGAGAAAGCTTAATGGTAAATCACATTTTTTAATTAGTTCTGTTTGTATATCAAAAAATGGATCTATGATTTGGAACTATACAGATAAGGCAAAATTAACCATGAAAAATTTCTCTGATGATGCATTAAAAAATTATTTATCTAAAATACCCGATGAAACTCTTTATGCATATAATGTCTACCAAATAGAAGGAGAGGGCAGAAGTTTGTTTGAAAGAATAGAGGGCGACGAAGATACAATTATGGGGCTACCTGTTAAAAAAATCAAAGAATATATAGGCTCTTTAGAATGAAAAAATATTTTGTAATTGGCAACCCCATTGATCATTCGTTATCACCTAAGCTTCATAACCATTGGTTTAAAGAAAATAAAATTGATGCTATATATGATAAAAAGAAAATAGATGAGAATGATTTAAAAACTATATTTTCTGAGTTTAAAGAAAAAAAAATAAACGGTATTAATGTTACCGTTCCATTTAAAAAATCAGTAATATCTTATTTAGACGGATTAAGCCCAGAGGCAGATCAAACCCAATCAGTAAATACAATAGTTTTAAATAATAACAACTTGGTAGGACACAATACTGATATTTATGGTTTTGCTAAAGCAGTTAAAAATTTAAATTTTAAAATTGAGGGTAAAAAAATTTTTATTTTAGGCGCTGGTGGGGTGGTTCCCTCAATAATTTTTGCATTAAACAAAATGAATGTCTCAAAAATAATTGTAAGCAATAGAACAAAAAAAAAGGCAGAAGATTTAAAATTATTATTTAATAATTTAGAATTACTTGATTGGGGCGAGACAATAGACTTTGATATGATTATAAACGCTACAAGTTTGGGATTAAATAAAGAAACTTTTAAATTAGACTTTTCAAAACATGGAAGCAATAAACTGTTTTATGATGTAATTTATAATCCTGCAGAAACAAGTTTTCTAAAAGAGGGAAAGAAACTAGGCAACAAAACCGAGAATGGAAAATTAATGTTTATTTATCAAGCATTTGAAGCATTTAAATTGTGGCATGGAATAGAACCACGTATCACTAGCGACACTCTAGAAATTTTAAAAAATGATTAGAATTGGAATTTTAGGAGATATTGGTTCAGGAAAAAGTTATTATGCCAATAACTTTGGATACCCAGTATTTAATGCGGATGATGAAGTGTCAAAACTTTACAAAAAAGATAAAAAAACTTTCATTAAATTAAAAAAAAAATTACCAGAATACATTTATTCTTTTCCGGTAAATAAAACACAAATTACAAAAGCAATATTAAGCAAAAACGACAACCTAAGAACAATAATAAAAATTGTTCATGAGGAAATAAGAAAAAAAATGAAATTATTTTTAAAAAGAAATAAAAATAAAAAAATTGTGATATTGGATATTCCGCTGTTGTTAGAAAATAAAATAAATAATAAAAAAGATATTCTAGTTTTTATTGAATCTAAAAAGGAAGACATTGAAAAAAGATTAAAAAAAAGAAAAAATTTTAATAGGAAATTGTTAAATAAATTTAGAAAAATTCAATTTAAAAGTGATTATAAAAAGAGGAAATCTCATTTTATAATTAAAAACAATTTTACAAAAAAAAATGTTAATGAGAGTATTAAAAATATTTTAAATGATATTTTATAGATGAAAGAGATAGTTTTAGACACCGAAACAACAGGAATATCAGTTAAAGAAGGACATAGAATAGTTGAAATTGGCTGTATAGAGCTTGAAAACTTGATACCAACAAAGAATAAGTTTCATTTTTACTTAAACCCAGAAAGAAAAGTTTCTGAAAAAGCATTTGAGATTCACGGTTATACCGATGAGTTTTTGTCGAAGCAAAAAAAATTTAATGAAATAGTTGATGAGTTTTTAGAATTCATAAATGGTAAAAGATTAATAATTCATAACGCCGAATTTGATCTTGGGCATTTAAATAATGAATTATTATTATGCGGCAAAAACAAAATTTCAAATGAAATAATAGACACATTGGAGCTTGCTAGAGACAAATTTCCAGGCGCTTCAATTAGTCTAGATGCTTTGTGTAAAAGATATAGAATAGATAACTCAAAAAGAATAACACATACAGCTTTAATCGATTGTGACTTATTAGCAAAAGTTTATATAAATTTAATAGATCAAAAAGAACCTTCTTTTGATCTGTTAGATAAAAACGAATTATTTGATATTAAAAATTCTACAATAAACAAAAAAAATATTTCTTATTCGAAAAAAGTCGTTAAACCCACTATCGAAGAGCTTAAAAAACATAAAGAATATATTAGTAAAAATTTAAAAAAAAATTTTTACTAATTAAATTTCTGATTATATAAGCTTTCAAAATCAACTTTCTTTTCAAATTTTATTCCTGGATACCCAGAGTTGTGTAATAGATCCAAAAGGGATTTTTCTAATTGAGGATAAATTTTATTTTGTACATCGCATAATATTATTTTTTCAAGTTGTTTTTTTTCTTTAATTTCTTCTTCAACTTGAATTATTGTTGAGTAGACTATTTCAAAATATGATTTTTTTTCACTATTATTTTTGTCCTCAAATTTAAATGTGGTATTTATTTCAATCATTTTATTCTTGAGTGCTTTTGAATTGATATCAATACCAAGCTGATACTTTGATATGTTGTCTCTTACAAATAAATAAGTCTCAATGTTTGGTGTTTCGCTCGATAAATCTTTTATATAGCTTCCTAAAATTTTATATTTTTCTGTCATTATCGTCTTCTATATCTTCAAACTCACCTTCAATAAAATTTTTTTTTTTATTTTTTTTTTTTGTAAAATTTGTAATTATTTTACTAAATATAATTTTGCGACTTACGGGAAATATTAAAAGAAACCCAATTATATCAGTAGCAAAACCTGGGATTATCAAAAGAAGAGCCGCAAAAGCAATAGCAGCACCCGATAACATTTCGTAAGTAGGCGCTTCATTTTTGCTTAATTGCAAAAAACCTGATTTAAGAGTATTTAATCCTTCGTATTTTGCATAATAAACACCCACTATGGCAGTAAAAAAAATTAATAAAATAGTAGTCAAGGCTCCTATTTTAGATCCAATTTTAATTAAAAGGTAAATTTCCACTGCTGGAACTAAAATTATTGATAATAATATTGAGTTCATTTGTCCTTAATCTAAATTGCTGGTTGAAATTAATCAACATAGTAATTACTATAAAATTATGAATTACAGTTTTGAATACATAGATATAATTTTACTGGCTATGATAGCTGGTTTTATCTTTTTAAGATTAAGAGGGATATTGGGTAAAAGAACGGGGTTTGAGGGTAAAGCCCCAACCCAGATAAAAGAAATTTTAAAAAATGTTAAAATTGAAAAACAAGAAAAAACCAATGATAGCTTTGACGATGAAGCACAAAAAGAATTTTTAAAAGGAGCAAAAATTGCTTATGAAACAATAATTACCGATTTTAGTGATAATGATAACAAAATAACTAATAGTAAACCTCTTTTAAATTCAGATATTTTCAACCAGTTCAATAATGCCTTAAAAGAAAGAAATGCGCGTGGGCACTTTGCCGAAATAACATTCATAGGAATAAATTCTGCAAAAATAAAAGAGCATAAAAAAATTGGAAAAATTTTAAATGTTACTGTTGAATTTATTGCAGAAATAATAACCTGTATAAGAGATAAAGAAAAAAATATTGTATCAGGAGATCCTGAAAAAATTAAAAAAATTTATGATACTTGGGTTTTTTCAAGAGATACCACGTCACCAAATCCTAATTGGCAGTTAGTTAATACATTAACATAATTGAGTAACGATATTTCAGATAGAGACAAAAAAGATTGGCAAGATTTTGTTTCAAGTAAAAAAAAACTTTATGATAAGGATCAAAAAAAACAGAAAGAAACATTTGTAGACACACGATCTATCGATCTCCATGGTTACACGCTTGAGGAAGCAAATCAGGCTACAGAAGAATTCATAAATAAATCTTATTTAGAAAACGTTAAAAAGTTGATAATTATTACTGGTAAAGGTCTGCATTCCCAAAATGAAAAGAATCCTTATGTTTCGAAAGATTTGAGTATTTTAAAATATTCTGTTCCCAATTTTATTAAAGGGAATCAAAATTTAATGAAAAAAATTATAGAAATAAAAGACGCTGATATAAAAGATGGTGGAAGTGGCTCTTTTTATGTATATTTAAAAAAGTTAAAATAAAACTTTATCAGCATATTATTAAACTATGTTTGTTTGGCTTGCGTCATATCCGAAAAGTGGAAATACACTAGTAAGATCACTACTTTCGGCTTATTTTTTTTCGAATGATGGTGTTTATAATTTTAATTTAATAAAAAATATCAAACAATTTCCAAATATAACATTATTTGAAGACTTGGGCATTGATATTAGAAATGATGAAGAGGTATTAAAAAACTATATTCGTGTACAAAAAACATTTTCCAAAAAGAATTCTGTTCAATTTTTAAAAACCCATAGTTATTTATTTAATATTCACAACAAGTATCCATTTACAGATTTAAATAATTCCTTGGGAGTGATTTATATTGTTAGAGACCCTAGAAATGTAGTAACTTCATTTGCAAAATTTTCTAATTATTCTACAGAAGAAGCTTTAAATGCTATGATTAATGAAATTCATTTTGGAGGGAATTTAGATGTAGAAAAACGACATGGAGAAAGAACTAGAGTTTGGACTGGAACTTGGGAACAAAATTATAATAGCTGGAAATCGTTTAAATACCAGGACAGATATTTGTTAATTAAGTATGAGGATTTAATTCAAAACACTGAAATAGTTTTCCTTAAAATACTAGAATTTATACACAAATTAAATAATTCAAATTTTACATTAGATAAAAATAAATTTGATAATGTTTTAAGAACAACATCTTTTTCAAATATGAAAAAATTAGAGGAGAAAGAAGGGTTTAATGAAAGTAAAATTGATAAAAAAACAGGAGCCAAAATACCTTTTTTTAATTTAGGACCTAAAAATGATTGGAAAAAAATACTCGATACTAAAATTCAAAAAAAAATAGAGAATGCTTTCAAAAAAGAGATGACAGAACTAAACTATTTATAATGATTGTATGGCTAGCTTCTTATCCCAAAAGTGGAAATACATTATTGAGGTCAATGCTATCAGCTTTTTTTTTCAGTAATGATGGAAATTTCAATTTTGATTTATTAAATAATATCAAGCAGTTTCCTGATAATTCCCTTTTTCGAAATTTGGGTATCGATATTTCTAATCAGAATGAGGTTGTTAAAAATTATATTAGATCTCAAGAAGAAATTAATAGAAGAGATAAAAAGTCAATCAGATTTTTAAAAACTCATAGTGCATTAAACGACATAAACAATTACAAATTTACGGATTTAAAAAATACTCTAGGAGTAATTTATATTGTTCGTGATCCTAGACAAGTTGTTAGGTCATATGCTAATCACAGTACAATTACACTTGAAGATGCAAAAAAAAGAATATTAGAAATAAGAACAATTGGAGGCACAACAGATCCACTAAATAAAACTGTAATTCATACAGGATCTTGGTCTTCAAATTATAATTCTTGGAAAGAGTTTAAAAAAGTCAAAAGGTATTTTTTAGTTAAGTATGAAGACCTTACCAGTAATCCTGAACAAATTTTTATAGAAGTATTAAAATTTTTGCACAATTTGGCTAATTCTAAGTTAATAATAGATCAAGACAAGTTGAAGAACATACTCAAAACAACTAGTTTTGATCATTTACAGTCTTTGGAAAAACAGGAAAAATTTTTAGAATCTCCGACCGCACCAGGCGAAAAATATGTAAATTTTTTCAAATATGGAAATAAAAAAAGTAATAATGAAATCCCAACTAATATTAAAGAGGACTTAGAAATTAACCTTAAAAAAGATATGGAGTAATTGGGTTATTTATAGTTAATTCTAAAATATATTAATTTAATGATTATTTGGCTCGCTTCATATCCTAAAAGTGGTAATACTTTTTTGAGGTCTTTGCTAGCATCTTATTTTTACTCAGAATATGGTGATTTCGAATTTGAACAATTAAAAAAAATTGAACAATTTCCTGTTAACGAAAACTTTGAAAAAATTGGCATAAATATTAGTGACAAATTTGAGGTTGCAAAAAATTATATTAAAGCTCAAGAAGAAATAAATAAAACCAAAAAACTTAGTTTTTGGAAAACGCACAGTAGCTTTTGTAAACTCTATAATAAATATAATTTTTCTGATCTCAAAAATTCTTTAGGAGTCATTTATATAGTAAGAGATCCAAGAAATGTTGTAAGTTCATTTGCTCGTCATAATAGTAAATCAATAAATGAAACTGTTGAATTATTAACAAATGATTTAGCAACAGGAAATGAAAAGAATGAAGTAGAGGTTTATTTAGGATCCTGGAATTTCAATTATAATTCCTGGAAAGTATTTAAAAGTTCTAATAGATATCTTTTAATCAGATATGAGGATTTAATTAATGATACTGAAAATGTATATATTAAAATATTAAAATTTATAAATAATTTATCAAAATTAAAATATCCAATTAACATTAATAAAATTAGAAAAGTAGTTAAGAGCACAACTTTTTCCCGAATGAAAAAACTTGAGGAAGAACAAGGTTTTGAAGAATCTAAAGTAAATGATTTAGGTAAAACAGTTAAATTTTTTAATTTAGGTCCTAAAAATAACTGGAAAAATCTACTAAGTAGTCAAATTATAAAAAAAATTGAAAATAAATTTAACAAAGAAATGTTAGAATTGGGATATCTGTAGTTTAAGAACTAAAGAATAAATTTTGAAAGATCTGTATCTTTAACAAGATTATCTAAATTTTTATTTATATATTCCTTGTTGATTATAATCTTTTCACCAGCTCGGTCTGTTGCTGTGAAACTGATTTCATCTAAAATTTTTTCTATGATTGTATGCAATCTTCTTGCACCAATATTTTCAACAGTGGTGTTAACTTCAGAGGCTATATTTGCTATCGCATCTATACCATCATCTGAAAACTCTAAATCTACATTTTCTGTTTTTAAAAGAGCAACGTATTGTTTAATTAAACTAAAATCAGGTTCTCTTAATATTCTTTTAAAATCTTCACTAGTTAGCGCTTCTAATTCAACCCTTATTGGTAACCTTCCTTGTAATTCGGGAAGTAGATCGGATGGTTTTGCAAGTTGGAAAGCACCAGATGCAATAAATAGAATATGATCAGTTTTTATTGGACCATGTTTTGTATTAACCGTTGTACCTTCAATCAAAGGTAATAAATCTCTTTGCACACCTTCTCTTGAAACATCTCCACCAACTCTGTCAGTTCTAGCTGAAATTTTATCTATCTCATCAAGGAAAACTATTCCATTGTTTTCAGTTGAAAGTTTTGCTGCTTTTATAATTTTATCTTGCTCAATTAATTTATCAGACTCATCATTAATTAAAATTTCATGAGATTCTTTTACTGTCATTTTTTTCTTTTTTTCTTTATTGCCCATTGATTTTCCAATCATTTCACCAATGTTAATCATTCCAACATTTGCTCCAGGCATTCCTGGTATTTCAAAAGAAGCACCACTTGAACCACTATCACTAACAGCTATTTCGATTTCGTTATCATCTAAATCACCATTTCTTAGTCTTTTTCTAAAACTTTCTCTTGTGGCTAAACTTGCTTTTTTTCCAACTAAAGCATCTAAAACTTTTTCCTCTGCTGCTTTTTGTGCTTGGGCAAAAACTTCTTTTCTTTTTTTTACTTTTTCCATTGAGATTGCTATCTCAATTAAATCTCTAACGATTTGCTCAACATCTCTTCCAACATAACCAACCTCTGTAAATCTTGTGGCTTCTACTTTTACAAAAGGTGCTTCGGCTAATTTTGAAAGTCTCCTAGATATTTCGGTTTTTCCTACTCCAGTTGGCCCAATCATTAAAATATTTTTTGGTAAAACCTCATTTTTCATTTCACCTTTTAAAGCCTGTCTTCTCCATCTATTTCTTAATGCAACTGCAACAGCTCTTTTAGCTTTGTTTTGCCCAACTACAAATCTATCTAGTTCAGATACAATTTCTCTTGGAGATAAAGAACTTACTAATGAAGCTTCTTCTTTTTGATTTTTATCTTTTGGGTGTAGTTGTGTTACGTTTGATTTATCCATTATATTTTTTCAATTTTAACATTTTCATTTGTGAAAACACATATATCAGATGCAATTTTAATTGCTTTTTTTGCAACTTCTTCAGCTGACATGTTTCCTTCCATTAAAACTTTTCCAGCTGCTAGAGCATAGTTACCACCTGAGCCTATTCCAATTACATCTCCTTCAGGCTCTAGAACATCGCCTGTTCCAGAAATAATATAGCTATTGTTTTTATCACCAACAGCCATCAATGCTTCCAATCTTCTTAAATATTTATCAGTTCTCCAATCTTTGGCTAACTCTACCGCAGCTCTTGATAGATTACCTGCATGTTTTTCTAATTTCCCTTCTAACCTTTCAAACAAGGTTAAAGCATCGGCGGTTGATCCTGCAAATCCCGCAACTACATCTCGTTTTTCAATTTTTCTGACTTTTGAAGCTGTGCTTTTAACAATAGTATTTCCCATACTTACTTGTCCGTCACCAGCAACTACGACTTCATTATTTTTTCTAACTAGTACAATTGTTGTCATATCTAATAAATGGTAACTATTTTTGATACTTCAAGTGTTCAGACTGATATTGATATAGTGGGATTATGTATGTATACCATTAAAAATATATGGCTAGAAAAGGAAAAGTATCTAGAAAAACAAAAGAAACTAGCATCAATGTTGAAGTAAATATTGATGGAAAAGGAAAATACCAAATTGACACTGGTATAGGTTTTTTAGATCACATGCTTGAGCAGTTATCAAAGCATTCTTTGATTGATTTAAAAGTTAAAGCAAAAGGAGATACTCACATTGATCTTCACCACACAACAGAAGATACAGGTATTGCTATTGGCGAAGCTTTAAAAAAAGCAGCTAAAAAATTTGTAGGAATAAAAAGATATGCTCATACTGTTATTCCAATGGATGAAACATTAACTAGGGTTGCGATAGATGTTTCAAATAGACCATATTTAATTTGGAAAGTAAAATTAAAAGTTGAGAAACTTGGTGAAATGGACACTGAGCTATTTAAAGAATGGTTTCAAGCATTTTCACAATCTGCAGGTATTACAATGCACGTTGAAAATATTTATGGTGATAATAGCCACCACATAATCGAGTCTTGTTATAAAGCATTAGCAAGATCATTAAGAGCCGCGTTAGAGATGGATCCAAGAAATAAGAAAAGTATTCCATCAACAAAAGGCTCATTATAAGTTAAATGAACGTCACAATTGTTGATTATAATTCGGGCAATATAAGCTCGGTAATAAACTCCTTTAAGGAAGTTGCTAAAGGTAAAGTAAATATCGAAGTAACTTCAGATTTAAATAAGATTAAATTTTCTGACAAAGTAGTTTTACCAGGACAGGGTTCGTTTAAGAGTTGTGTTGATGCACTTAATAACATCAGTGGTCTAGTAGACACTTTAAACGAGTTTGCAATTAATAATAAAAAACCTCTTCTTGGTATTTGTGTTGGATTACAAATGTTTGCAGACATTGGTTATGAAGAAACTGAAACCAGAGGTCTTGGTTGGATATCTGGGGAGGTATCAAAAATAGATAACCAAAATGGAAAATATAAACTCCCTCATATTGGATGGAATCAAATTAATATTGTTAAGGATAGTAAAATTTATAATGATATTCAAAATAATTCACATATGTATTTTGTGCACAGTTATGAATTTATTCCAGAAGATAAAAGTGTAATTTCTGCAACAACAGATTATTCATCAAATATCGTTTGTTCTGTTGAAAAGGATAATATTTTTGGAACTCAATTTCATCCTGAAAAGAGTGATAAAACTGGTCTTGAGATAATTAATAATTTTATAAAATTATAATGAGATCTTTTTTTTTTTTAGTTATTTTATTAACCCTAAACTCTTGTGAGACCACTAAACAAATGGAACTTAATGAAAAAGATAAAAATCAAAAAATAATTATGGATATCAATACTAAGCCAAAAATTAAAAACTAAAGAATGAAAATATTTCCAGCAATAGATATAAAGGACAAAAAGTGTGTTAGATTGGTTAAGGGAGATTTTGACAACAAAACTGAATATGAAATGTCTCCAGTTGAACAAGCTGGCAAATATAATGATTATGGTTTTAAGAACTTGCATATAGTTGACTTAGATGGTGCTTTAACTGGTGAAACAGTTAATTTAGATATTATTCAAGAAATAGTTGCTAAATTTGATTTTAAAATTGAAATTGGAGGAGGAATAAGAAATTTTGAAAGTATTCAGAAATATACTAATGCTGGTGTTGAGAAAGTTATTTTAGGTAGTGCTGCCATAAAAGAAAAAAACTTTTTAAAAGAAGCTTGTGAAAAATTCCCAAATAAAATTGCTTTAGGTTTGGACGCTAAAGATGGAAAATTATCTGTCTCTGGGTGGAAAGAAAATTCTAATAAATTAACTTTAGATTATTTAAAAGAGGTGAATGATTTTGGTGCAAGTAGATTGATTTACACTGATATTAACAGGGATGGAATGAAGCAAAGTCCTAATTTTGAGGAAACAGAAAAAGTTGCTGATATTTCTAATTGTCCAGTAATTATATCCGGTGGGGTTTCTTCAATTGATGATATTAAAAAGGCCAAGAAATTAAGTAATAATAATATCGAGGGTATAATAGTTGGAAAAGCTATCTATGATGGAGATATCAAGCTAGAGGAACTAGCAAAGGAATTAGATGCTTAAGAATAGAATAATACCTTGTTTAGATGTTAAAAATGGCCGAGTTGTTAAAGGAATTAATTTTGTTGATTTAAAAGACGCTGGCGATCCGGTTGAGCAAGCTAAAATTTATTCTGATGGTGGGGCAGATGAAATTTGTTTTTTAGATATCACAGCCTCAAATGAAAATAGAGACACTATTTATGATGTTGTAGAAAAAACTTCTAAGAAATGTTTTGTTCCTTTAACTGTTGGTGGTGGCGTTAGAAGCGTTGAAGATATTAATAAACTATTGAATTGTGGGGCTGACAAGGTATCTATAAATACTGCTGCAGTTCAAAATTCAGAAATAGTAGTAGAAAGTTCAAAAAAATTTGGGTCACAGTGCATTGTTGTTGCAATCGATGCTAAAAAAAATGGAGATAAATGGGAAATTTTCACTCATGGAGGGAGAAATAATACCGGCATTGATGCAATAGAATTTGCAAAAAAAATGGAGGAT
>Ga0208880_1000235_pt1 | contig 11681 bp, 8 predicted proteins | sample Knorr_S23_td_Sur_FD_185606 | JGI IMG/M metagenome (GOLD analysis project Ga0208880, IMG submission 185606) | Marine microbial communities from Southern Atlantic Ocean transect - Knorr_S23_td_SurfaceB_ad_5m_LV_B (SPAdes) (version 2) | ecosystem: Environmental > Aquatic > Marine > Oceanic | place...
GGAGTTAGCTTTACCAAAAATTGATAAAAATATTATTTCTAAAAAGAGCTTGATTGTAAAAAAACTAAAAAATCTTACAAATCCAAATAATGTTTTAAGTGATCTTGATGAAATAAAACCTTATGAAACTGATGCATTAGCAGCTTACAAACAAACACCTTTAGCAGTTGTTCTTCCAGAAAACACAAAAGAGGTTAGTGAAATAATGAAATTTTGTTATTCTGAGGATGTTAAAGTAATTCCAAGAGGAGCAGGAACAGGACTTTCAGGTGGTGCATTGCCACTCCAAGACGCAGTTATTGTAGGTTTAGGAAAATTTAATAAAATTTTGGAAATTGATTTTCAAAATAAATGTGTAGTAACACAGCCAGGAGTTACAAATTTAGCTATAACACACGCTGTTCAACATGAAGGATATTATTATGCGCCAGATCCATCTAGCCAATTAGCTTGTTCAATCGGTGGAAACGTTGCCGAAAACTCTGGTGGAGTGCACTCTTTAAAATACGGAACTACGACAAATAATATTTTAGGAGTTGAACTAGTCTTAATGGATGGAACAATAACAAAGATTGGTGGCAAGTCATTAGATCAAGAAGGATATGATTTATTAGGTTTAATCTGTGGTTCCGAGGGCCTTCTTGGAATAGTTACAGAAGTAACTGTAAAAATATTAAAAAAGCCTCAAACTGTAAGAGCGGCATTAATTGGCTTTCCAACAGTCGAAGACGGAGGAAATTGTGTTTCAGATATCATTTCAAATGGAATAGTGCCTGCTGGAATGGAAATAATGGATAAAGCTTTAATCGAAGCAACTGATAATTTTTGTAAAGCAGGTTACCCAAAAAATGCAGAAGTTCTAATGATAGTAGAGCTTGACGGTACAAAATCTGAAGTAGATGGGATGTTAAAAAAAGTAGATGAAATTGCAAAAAAAAATAATTCAAACAGTATTAAAATAAGTAAAAATGAAAAAGAGAGACTTGCATTTTGGGCAGGAAGAAAAGCTGCATTTCCAGCTTGTGGAGCGATGGCACCAGATTATTATTGTATGGATGGCTCGATTCCAAGAAATAAACTATCTTTAGTGTTAAAAGAAATTAACAGACTTTCTAAAAAATATAATTTAGCGGTAGCAAATGCTTTTCATGCTGGAGATGGAAATTTACATCCATTAATAATGTTTGATGGAAGCAACAAAGAAGAATTAAGAAAAACAGAGGAATTTGGTGCTGAAATTTTAAAAATTTGTGTCCAATTAGGGGGAGCACTAACTGGCGAACATGGAGTTGGGATTGAAAAAAGAGAACTTATGTGTGAGATGTTCAATGATAATGATATTCAACAACAACTTAAAATTAAAAAATCATTAGATCCAAAAAATTTATTAAATCCAGGAAAAGTTTATCCTATTTTAAGAAAATGCGCAGAGGAAGGAAGGGTTCATGTCCACAGAGGCGAAGAGAAATTCCCAGATCTCCCTAGATTCTGATATTTATTCACCAAGTGAAGAAAAAGAGTTAGCAAAAATAATTCAACACTGTTCAAAAAAAAAATTACCTTTAGAAATTATTGGAACAGGCTCTAAAAAATTTGTTGGTTATAATTTACAAACTGCAAAAACAATTAATTATTTAAATTTTAAAGGAGTAATCGAATATCTTCCTGAGGAATTATATATTAAAGTTAAACCAGGAACATTGGTTAGCGATATAGAAAATGTTCTCTCAAAAAATAATCAAGAATTATCTTTTGAGCCATTAGATTTTGGTTACATAAAAGATGGAAAACCAAACAAAGGTACAATAGGTGGCCAAGTTTCATGTAATTTTGCAGGTTCTCGTAGATTTAAAGTTGGGAGTATTCGTGATCAAATTTTAGGCTTCAGAGGAGTTAATGGCTCTGGAGATATTATAAAATCAGGAGGCACTGTTGTTAAAAATGTAACTGGCTATGATTTATCAAAACTTATAACTGGATCATTCGGAACTTTAGTAGCACTTAGTGAAATTACTTTAAAGGTTGCTCCAAAAAAAAATTCTCAATCTACAAAAATTATTTACTCTGAAAATCTTAAGGATATTTCAAAACTTTTTGATAAAATTTTAAGCTCAAGCAATGAAATTTCTGGCTCAGTTTTTATTCCAGAGGAACCAAAAAATTTAAAATATGATCAATTAAAGGAAAAAGTATTTAAATTTAATGACTTAAATTATACAGGTTCTTATTTAGCTTTCAGGCTAGAGGGAGATAAAAAATCTATTGATGAAAGATTAAAAGATTTAAATGATGAACTTGAATTGAAAAAATTTAAGACTTCAATATTAGATGTTTATCAATCCTCGCTATTCTGGAAAAAAGTAAATAATTTAGAAATTTTTACTAATACTAAAAACAACCTAATAAGAGTGGTAATACCTACTGCAAAAAACCATGAATTAATGAGTTATTTAAGTAAAAAATTTAAATATTTTGTGGATTGGTCTGGATCATTATTTTGGGTTGAAATACTAGATAATGAAAATTCAAAAATTAAAGACCTAAAAAAATTAGTTACTAGTTTAGGAGGGTATTTAACAATCATAAAAAAATCTGAAAATTTTGATTTTGAGGAGTCTTTATTTACAATAAATGAATTAAAATTAAATATATCAAAAAAAATTAAGGAGAGTTTTGATAAACAAGCTATTCTTAATCCGGGAAAAATGTATAGAGAAATTTAATGCAAACTAATTTTACAGATAAACAGCTTCAGAATTCTGATAACAAATCTTCTGAAAAAATATTTAAAAAATGTGTTCATTGTGGAATGTGTAATGCAACGTGCCCAACTTATGGGATACTAGGGGATGAGCTTGATGGACCTAGAGGTAGAATTTATTTAATTCAAGATATGCTTCAGAATGAAAAGAAACCAAGCTCTAAAGTAGTAAAACATATTGATAGATGTTTATCTTGCTACAGCTGTATGACAACTTGCCCGGCTGGTGTCAATTACATGCACGTAATTGATCATGGAAGAAAATACATTGAAAAAAATTACGAAAGACCTTTTTTTGAAAGACTACAAAGAAACTTTTTATCAGTAGTTTTGTTGAATATGAGTTATTTTAAATTTATGAGTTTTCTTGTTAAACTCTCACTACCTTTTAAATTTATTTTACCAAAAAAAATAAAAAATATGATTGATTTAATGCCATCAAGTTTTCCAAAGAAAAATTTTAAAATTAAAGAAATTTTTAAAAATAAAACAAAAAAAAGAATTGCTAGAGTTATTTTACTCACAGGATGTGTCCAAAAAGAAATTTCACCACAAATAAATGAGTCAACAATTCGGTTGTTAAATAGACATGGCGTAGAAGTGATTATACCAAAAAATATTAGATGTTGTGGTTCTTTAAATCATCATCTTGGTAACGAACATGAGGCCAACAAAGATTTTATTAATAATATAAATACTTGGTATGATGAATATAAAAAAGGAAATATAGATGCAATTTTATCAAATACTTCTGGATGTGGAACGACAATGAAAGATTATGGTTTTATTTTTAGAGATAATAAAGATTTAAAAGTTAAAGCAAAAAAAATATCTGAACTAACAAAAGATGTTTCAGAATATTTAGATGAAAATTTAAATTTAAAGATCAAAAGAAAAACTAAAAATTATAAAATTGCTTACCATTCCGCTTGTTCAATGCAACATGGTCAAAAAGTGCATAGCCAACCAATTAATCTTTTAAAAAAAACTAAAAATGAAGTATTGGAAATTCCCGAAGGACATCTTTGCTGTGGTTCAGCTGGAACTTACAACATTCTTCAGCCAGAAATTGCGAAAAAACTGCTAAATAATAAGGTAGGCAATATAGAAAAAATAAAACCAGATTTTATTTCAACAGGAAATATTGGTTGCATTACTCAGATATCCAATGGTACACAAATTCCAATTCTGCATACCATAGAATTATTAGATTGGTATACTGGAGGTCCGAAACCAGAGGTGTTAAAAAGAATTTGATATGAAAAAAATTTTAATTACTCGAAAACTTATTAGAGATTGTGAAGATCGTGCTTCCAAACTCTTTGATGCAAAATTAAATACAAATGATGAATTGTACTCTCAAAAAAAATTAATTGAACAAAGTAATGGATGTGATGGAATTTTAACTTCACTTACAGATAAAATGGATGCGGAAACAATAAATTCACTCCCAGAAAGTGTGAAGATTATTTCAAATTTTGCAGTTGGCTTTGGAAATATAGATCTAGAGGCTGCAAAGAAAAGAAATATAGCGGTTACCAATACTCCAGAAGTATTAACAGATGCAACTGCTGAAATAGGTATGCTTTTAATTTTAGGCGCTTGCAGAAGAGCATCTGAAGGAATTCAGCAGGCAAGAGAAAGTGGTTGGAAATGGACAGCTGATTATCTTATTGGAAAACAATTAACTGGATCTAGATTGGGCATTTTAGGAATGGGCAGAATAGGTCAAAAGATTGCATCTATTGCTAAATCTTTTGGAATGATAATTCATTATCATAATAGATCGAAACTTACTGCAGAAAAAGAACAAGGAGCAGTTTATCATGACACTTTAAAAAGTCTTTTTTCTGTTTCAGATGTATTATCTATTTGTTGTCCAGCAACAAAAGAAACACAAAATTTAATTAATAAAGAAACTTTAGAATATTTCCCGCAAGGCGCAGTTATTACAAATGTTGCACGAGGAGATATCGTAGACGATGAAGCTTTAATCGATGCTTTAAATAGAAGAAAGATTTATGCAGCTGGACTAGATGTTTATAAAAATGAGCCAAATTTAAATCCTGGATATTTAAAAATCAAAGATGTTTTTATTTTACCTCATCTTGGAAGTGCCACAAAAGTTACCAGAATAGCAATGGGCAATTTAGCAATAGATAATATTGATGAATTTTTTAAGACTGGAAACTGTAAAAATAAAGTAAATTAGAAATCTTTATTTTAAATGTTTGTAGATAGTTGTTCTTGAAATCTTTAATTTTGAAGCTGCTAAGCTAATATTTCCATTATTCTCATCAACTGTTTTTTGTATAAGTATACAATTATTTTTTTTCATTTCTAAATTTTCACAATTTATACAAGCTTTATAAGTATTTAAATTTTCATTAACTGGTTCAGAATCCCAAATTTTATTTCTTTCAAATCCATTTTGATATTTAATTGCAAATACAGTAGATCCCATCCAATCTGTAATTTGAACAAGGTCATTATTTCTTAACTTTCTAAAAATAAATCCAAAAGAAGAAGAAAAAACTTCTTTAAAATTAGTTTCATCTTTAATATTAATTCCATACAACATCATTCTACCCGTTGTATTTACTCCTAAAATAATACCATCACTATTTACAGCAATTAAACCCATGCTTGTTGTCGACAAATATTCTTTTCTTGGATGAAAACCAATAATCATATCATTTTTAAAGTGATCAACAAAAAGCCTTGTTTCTACCGATCTCGATGCAAGTTTTACTAATGCAAGCGTATGTTGTTCTCTAGACCTTGCATCTGAAGATGCATCAAAAACTCCAACAACATTTCCTTTATGATCAAAGATTGGACTTGCAAAACATGATAACTGACAACAACTATCAAAAAAATGTTCTCTACCTTCAACTATGGATGCAGTTTTAATTTTTACCGCTAAACCTAAACCATTGGTACCTTTTAATTCCTCTGTCCAACTTGATCCTGGAATTACTACTTTTTTTGCTGAATTTTCTAAAAACTCTGTGTCATATATAGTGTCTAAAACAGTTCCTTCTTTATCGGCGTAAGCAACCATGAAATTTGTCCCAGCAATTTGAGAATAAAGAAGCTGAAGTTCTGGTAAAACATGTTTTCTAATATTTTGGTTCTCGTCTCTTTTCTTATTAATTTCGTCTGCGTTTAGGACAATTTGATCTGGGTTTTTAGTTGGATCAAAACCTTTTTCTAAACATCTGACCCAACTTTCGCTAATGTGAGTGTTCTTAAAATCTTGAATATTTCTAGATTTTTTAATTTCAGTTAAAGATTTACTTATATCAGCTAAATTGTTCACAAAGAGAACATACAATTAAATATTAAAAAGTCACTAGTTGAACTCTACTAACGGTTGAATCTGTTCATTTTTTTAACACTTAGTGTCCTTTACTCTTTTTTTATCTTTTAGGTTTTATAAAATTCTTTTTTAAAATTTAAAGGAGTATTCAATGAAAGCTCAAGTATTGCACAAGTATGATCCAGCAATGAAGGATCAGGTTTGGGTTAAAGGTGAGGAATTACCTAATCCAAAAATAGAAAAAGCATCTGATGTAATTGTTAAAATTGGAGCGGCAGGCGTATGTAGAACTGATTTACACATCATCGAAGGTGTTTGGAAACATATTCAGGATCCAGAAGGAAAATTATTACCTTGCGTAATGGGACATGAAAATGCCGGATGGATAGAAGATGTAGGTAAAGATGTAACAGAATTTAAAAAAGGAGATCCAGTGATCTTACATCCATTAATTTCTGGCACTGATGGAACTTGTTTAGATTGCAGAAGAGGAAATGATATGCACGCATTAAATGGTTCGTTTCCAGGTTTAAGCATTAAAGAAGGTGGTTATTCTGAGTTACTAAAAACAAGCGTTAGGAATTTAATTAAACTTCCAAAAGTTTTAGCACCAAAAGATGTAGCTCCTTTTTCAGACGCAGGTTTAACAGCTTATAGAGTTGTCAAAAAAGCAACAAGACACTTACTACCAGGTCAAAGCTGTACTATTATTGGTGCAGGTGGTTTAGGACATATTGCAATACAATGTTTGAAAGCAATGTGTGCTGCTGACATCATTATTGTTGAAAAATCTGCAACCGCTTTAAAACATGCAATGGAACTTGGTGGAGATCATGGAGTTTTAATTGATGGAAATGAAATTGAAAAAGTTAAAGAAATTACAAAAGGCAAAGGTTCTGAGGCAGTAATCGATTTTGTTGGAGAAAGAGGATCGACAGCGATGGGAATTCAAATGACATCGAATGGTGGATTTTATTACATTGTTGGATATGGAGAAGAAATTAAATCACTAGCTGTAGATTTAATTATTTCTGAAAAAACAATAGTTGGAAATTTAGTAGGAACGTGGTCTGAGTTATATGAACTTCTAGAACTGGCTGACAGAGGAAAAGTTAAGCTTTCTATGCAAGAATATAAATTAGACGATGCTAACAAAGCGCTACATGATCTTAATGAGGGTAAAGTTAAAGGTCGTGCAGTGTTAGTTCCATAAATATAAAGGAGAGAGGTAAAGATGAAGACAATAAAAACTTGCGTAACCGCTCTAATATCAGCTTTGTTGGTATTTAGCCCAGTTGCGTATGCAGATAAGTGGAGCGATCAGTTTCCACATATCAAAGCTACCGGGGATATTCCTGGTGAGTGCTCTTACGAGTCGATTTCTAAAAAGAACTATAAAGGTAAGACACTTAAAATTAATACTCACGCTGTCCCAGTTATGGGTGAGCCAACAGCTCTTCACGCTGAACAGTTTGAGAAACTTACTGGTGCAAAAGTTGAAGTAACTCATACACCTGCAGGAGATCTATACGCTAAAGCTATGGTTCCTTTCCAAGCAGGACAAGCACCATATGATATCGTTTTTGGATTTTCTAATTTCATTAATGATTGGAAAAGATATCTAGAACCAGTTCCAAAAAAATATACTGAGATGAGACAAATGAAAGACGTAACTAAATCTCATATCGGTGTAGCTTCTTGGGATGGCGTTATGTATCAATTCCCTGTAGATGGTGACAGACATTACCTAAAATACAGAAAAGATGTAATTGATAATCCAGAGTATCAAGCAAAATATAAAGCTGATACTGGTAAAGAGCTAAGAGTTCCAAGAACTTGGAAAGAGTATGGAGAAATAGCTGCATACTTTAATGGTTGGGACTGGGATGGAGATGGAGAGCCAGAATATGGTTCAGCAGAAGTAATGAAAAAAGACGACTTAATGTTCGCAGCTTTTTTCAGCAGATCTGTTGCTTACTCTAAAAATCCTAGAACACCAGGTGGTTTCTTTTTTGATTTAAAAACTATGAAACCATTAATCAATAATCCAGGATTTGTTGAAGCTTTGACTGATTGGGTTGAAGCAACAAAATACGTTCCTCCAGGAGGAATTAACTTTGGATTAGGTGATGAAATTAACTCTTTTGGTGGTGGACAAACTTTATTTAGTTTCTCTTGGGATGACGCATTAATTGCAGCAATGCAAGATGATAGCCCAATTAAAAATAAAGTTGCGGCAGCACCTCTTCCAGGCGCAGATAGAGTATGGAATAGAGTTAGCGGAAGTTGGGAAAACCAATACAACCAAGCTCCTTACATAGTATGGGGATGGGCTGTTGGAGTTGCAAACAAAAGTAAAGTTAAAGAGATGGCATTCGACTATCTATGTTTCTTTGCTAATGACGCAAACCACCAAGCTGACCTAGGTATTGGAAGATTTGGTGTTAATCCATTTAAAAAATCAGATTTCGATCCAAATATTTATATAAATACAATGGGTTGGGATCCTGAAATAGCAAAATCATACACAGACACTCTTTTAGAGATGGAAGAAAAAAGCACAAATAGAGTATTCCCTCTAAGAGTTCCTGGAGTATTTGAGTTTACCAGCGCAGTTGCAACTGGAACTTCAAAAGCTTTAGCGGGACAATTGTCACCACAAGAAGCTCTAGATGAAGTTGCAAAAGAGTGGGAAGCAATACTTGAGAGAGTAGGAAAAGACAATGTAAGACAAGCCTACGCTGTCGGTGTTAAAATGGAAGATAACGAGTTATAAAATATAACTATAAAAGTGGCCGTAAATTTTACGGCCACTTAAAATCCAATTAGTTTTTATGAATTTTAAACATAAGTTTGTTTTTTTATTACCAGGTCTAGTGGTTCTAATTGGAATACTAATATTTCCTATAGTTTTTACAGTCAGATTAAGTTTATCTGGATGGAATAGTTTTAATCCAGAATTAAATTTTATAGGAATTACAAATTACATAAGACTTTTCACAGATGACCCAAGATTTTGGGAAGCTTTTTTTAGATTAAGTTTTTTATCAGTAACAACAGTTATTTTACAATATGTAATCGGATTTGCTTTAGCATTGATGGTTTGGCGAGACATCATGTTTAAAAGATTTTTTAGAGTTATTTTCTTAATCCCAATGATGACAACACCAGTGATCATGACAGTTATATGGAGAACTTTCTTTCATGAATCGCTCGGACCAGTAAACGACATTTTAGGTAACTTTGGTGTAACTCCTTTATGGCTTAGTAATCCAGCAACAGCAAAAATTACAGTAATTATAGTTGAAGTATGGCAATGGACACCATTCATGTTTCTTTTGCTATTGGCTGGTTTATTGTCTTTGCCAAAAGAACCTTTTTTAGCGGCAGCTATCGATGGAGCAAGTGCATTTAGAAAATTTGTATATGTTACTTTTCCTTTAATGGCTCCCATTTCTATTGGTGCAATTATTATAAGATTAATCGAAGCTTCAAAAATTATGGATACAGTTTTTGTAATGACTTCTGGTGGACCTGGTACCGCAACAGAGACATCTAGTTTTTATATTTACATTAAAGGATTAAGAGAATTTCAAATGGGATATGCAGCCACTATGTCATTTACATATTTAATAATTATGATTATCAGCTTAACGATAATCGCTAAAGTATTAACCAAATTAATGATCAAGGAATAATATGCATAAACTTTATTTATTTTTAAAATATTCTTTTGTTACTTTATGGACAATGTTTGTTGTTGCTCCTTTTCTGTGGGCACTATCAACATCATTTAAAGATTTCCAATCAGTTACAAGTAAAGTTACATATATTCCTTGGGTAGATTTTGAACCGTCATTGGAAGGTTGGAGAGTTTTAGTTAAATCGCCAGCAAGAGGTGGAGTTGATATAGTTGAACCTTATTTTAATAGTATATTTGTAACTTGTACTGCTAGTTTTGTAAGTATTGTTCTTGGAACTTTAGCGGCTTACGCTCTTTCCAGATATACATTTAAAGCGGGATTTGTCAGAAATAATGATATTACTTTCTTTTTTATTTCTCAGAGAATTATGCCACCGATTGTTCTCTCAATCCCATTTTTTATATTTCTTAGCACATTAGGATTATTAGATAGCTTACCCGGATTAATCCTTGTTTACATAGTGTTATTAATGCCTATAGCCGTTTGGATTATGGTGGATTTTTTTAATAGAGTTCCAAAAGAAATTGATGAAACTGCCTTGGTAGATGGTTGTAATCCATATCAAGCATTTTACAAAGTGGTACTTCCAAATTCTATTCCCGGATTAATAGTGGCAGGAATGTTTTGTATAATATTTGGTTGGATTGATTTCTTCTTTGCGTTTATTTTAACTTTTACAGAAGTACAATTATTACCAGTAAAAATAGTTGCACTAAACTCTTCAGTTACTCCATGGTGGAGCTTATCTGCTTCAGCATTAGTTTCTGTCGCCCCATTAATTATAGTTGCATTTGTTGTTGAAAGATATTTATCAAAAGGAAATTTGTCAGGAGCTTTAAAATAAATGAATTTAGTTGCACAAAATTTAACATTTAAGCCTGATAAAGAATATCACCTTAATGATATTTCATTTAATTTTAAAAAAGGAAATTTATATACAATACTAGGTCGAACTTTATCTGGAAAAACCACACTATTAAAAACTATTGCAGGACTATTAACCCCAGACTCTGGAGAAATGAGTTTTGAAGAAAAAAACTTTATAAAAACCCCTGTTTGGGAAAGAAATATTGCAATGGTTTATCAACAATTTATAAATTATCCTCACCTTACAGTATTTGAAAATGTAGCATTTCCATTAAAACAAAGAAAAATTGATGAAAAACAAATTATTGATGATGTAAATCAATCTTTAAAAACTGTTGGTTTAACAGGATTTGAAAATAGAAAAATTCAAGAACTGTCAGGCGGTCAACAACAAAGAGTAGCTTTAGCAAGATCTTTAGCAAAAAAAGCTAAAATTTTATTATTAGACGAACCATTAGTTAACTTAGACTACAAATTAAGAGAGCAATTAAGAGAAGAGTTTAAAAAAATATTTTCTCAAGGTTTATCTAAAGAAACAATTTTAATTTATTCAACAACTGATCCACAAGAAACAATGGAATTAAATGGTGAAGTTATTGTACTAGATGAAGGAAAAGTCTTACAAAAGGGGCCTGCAAAAGAAATTTTTGAAAATCCAAAAAATTTAAAAGTTGCCGAAATATCCAATGACCCTCCAATGAATATTATAAAAGCAAAAGTAGATTCTAAGAAAATTAAATTTGAAAATCTAGAAATCAATTTACCTAATCATTTGTCAAAATTAGAAAATCAAAGTTTTAATTTTGGATTAAGGGCTTCAGAAATCAAATTAAATGATGCTGGCGATGAATTTGAAATTGAGCTAGCCGAGATAAGTGGATCAGAAACTTTACTTCACCTTAAAAGAGGAAACACAAAATTAATCGCGTTAATAGAAGAAGTTATGAATTTTAAAATTCATGAAAAAGTTAAAGTAGTATTTAATTCAAACAAATTTTATGCATTTAATGAAGAGGGAAATCTAGTT
>Ga0208880_1000240_pt1 | contig 11541 bp, 13 predicted proteins | sample Knorr_S23_td_Sur_FD_185606 | JGI IMG/M metagenome (GOLD analysis project Ga0208880, IMG submission 185606) | Marine microbial communities from Southern Atlantic Ocean transect - Knorr_S23_td_SurfaceB_ad_5m_LV_B (SPAdes) (version 2) | ecosystem: Environmental > Aquatic > Marine > Oceanic | place...
TTTTGAACTTGATACATTAATGTCCCCAATAAATTCTCCATTTATTTTTTTTTTATTTGTTATAGATATTTTGGCTTTCATTTTTTTTAAAATCTCGAGGAGACCAATTCTATAAAAATTAAGACCCACATCTTTAATAGTCAATTTACTATTTTTAGTAATTAATGTTGCTACAATTAGAAATGCTGCAGAACTAAAATCGCCAGGTATGGTTAAAACTTTTGGCTTTAGAAAGTTTGGTGAACTTATGGCTATTTTATTTTTTTTTTTAATTATATCTGCTCCAAAAAATTTTAACATTATTTCTGTATGATCTCTGCTTGGAAAGTTTTCAATTATAGTTGAAGTTCCTTTTATATTTGTACTTGCAAAGAGGATAGCGCTTTTAACTTGAGCAGAACCAATTTTTAAATTGTAATTAATGGGGATGGGAATTTTTTTATTAATTTTTTTTATTTTTAATGGTAGACAACCTTTATTACTTTCAATTGTAAGATTCATTAATTCTAAGGGTTCAATAATTCTATTCATTGGTCTAGATGATAAAGATTCATCACCAGTTAAAGTAATTTCTATGCCTCGAGATGCTAGAAGACCAGTCAACAACCTTATTCCTGTCCCTGAGTTACCCAAATATAGATTATTGTAGGGTTTCTCAAAAAACCCTCCATTTCCATAAACTTCATAAAAATTTTCTTTTTTTAAAATTTTTATTCCTAAATCTTCTAATGATTTCATAGTATGTTTTACATCTTCGGATTCTAACAAGTTAAAAATTTTTGAATTTCCTAAACAAATTGAAGAAATTATTAAAGCTCGAATTGAGATTGATTTATCAGATGGAACATAAATTATTCCATTGAGGGATTTACTTTTTATAGATTTAAGAGTAAAAGGTTTTTTCATTCTTTTTTTTTATATATAATTCATTTGCTTTACTAAAGGAACTTTAAAATGGAAGATTTTGATAAAGGTGCTAAAAGAAAATGCACTAGTTGTAGCACACTGTTTTTTGATTTTGGGAAATCCCCAATTATTTGTCCTAATTGTGGCGTAACTGTAAATACTTTACTTACAAATGTTTCGAAAAGGGGTAGACCGCCTAAAGTTAATAAAGATGATAACCAACAACCCAAAAGTTCTGAGAAAGTTAATGATTTCGAAGATGAAGATAACGTTAATTCAGATGTTGATGTTGGCGTTAATGTTGATATAGAACTTGATGAGAGTGAAGATTCTGTTGAAGACGTAATTGAAATTAAAAGAGATGAGGACTCATGATTAAATCTGTCTTGAAAGTTTTATCTTGATAATTTCCATAGAGATGAATTTTCATCGTCAGTTATTATATAAATATCCCCGTTATGACTTACCTCGAAGTCTCTTATACGTCCAATTTCTTGATTTAAAATAATTTCTTGATTAATAACTTTTTTATCCTTGAGAACTAATCTTAAAAGCAAACCATATTTTGCTGCACTAACAATTAAATTTTCATTCCATTCTGGAAAAGTTTCTCCAGAATAAAAATTGATTTGTCCAACTCCAATTGAAGGAACCCATGAAATTATAGGAAGGTCATATTCTTTACTAAAAGATTTAGTTCCAATTTTTCCTCCGTAATATTCTGTTCCTCCCCACGCAATATTTTTCCAACCGTAATTGCCGCCTTTTTTAACGACCCCAATATTATCCCCTCCTCTTGGCCCATGTTGAGAAAAATAAACCTTTTTATTTTTTGGAGAAATAGCCATACCTTGAGGATTTCTTACCCCAATTAGATAAATTTCAGGTAGCCATTTTGGTTTGTTGACTCTAGCGGGATTGTCCTTGGGTATTGAACCATCAATGTTAATTCTTATAATACTCCCTGGAAGTTTTGAGGGATCTTGGGCTATCATACCCATGCCTCTTTCCCCAAAACTTGCATACAAATGATTTTTTTCTATAACAATTCTTGAGCCCCAGTGAATATTTCTAGTTAGCTTTGGTTGATCTTTTAATAAAATTTCTAGGTCCTTAATTTCATTTTCAACTAATTTACCTCTTGCAATAGATGTACTAGAGAATTTTTTTTTGTTTATTTCTTCAAACTTATGGCTATAAGAAAAATATAAATACCCATCATTATATAAAACATCAAGAAAGCCACCTTGATCATTTCCGGTAAAAGGGACACTCTTAATTGTATGTTTTATTTTGGTTATTTTTTTTGAGATTATGTTTATTTTTACGAGTCCACCATTTTTTTCAGTAATAATTAAATTCTCTTTGTCAATAAAAGTCATTCCCCACGGATAATTTAAACCTTTGATTAACTCTTGTAGTTTAACATTTGTCTTGATTTTAGGATATTTTTTGAAATCATGGATTATTACACCCGCTTCGAGGTTTTGAAAAAAAAAGATAATAAAAAATAATTTTAAAATAATGTTCATATTTACTATATTTACTATAAGGAAATTAAATAACAATATTTAATGTTGAGGATAATAAATTTATAAATTAAACAAAAATTTTTAATGAAAATGGTCAATTTAATTAAAAGAATACTTGGGGCTGTAGCTCAGTTGGGAGAGCGTCTGGATGGCATTCAGAAGGTCGTCGGTTCGATCCCGTCCAGCTCCACCAATTTTAAAATATTATGTTTGATTTTTTTTTCATTGATTACTAAAAATGTTTTTGCAGAAACAGTTGAGTCTCATAAGTTATTAATTCCAGGAGAAACTTTCCGTAACGATAATCAGAAAAAATACGAGATTAGCAATTACTTGAAGTCGGGTATTTCATATGAGGAATGGCGACAAAAAAAATGTTATAAAAAAGCGTTTGTCATTTTCCAAAATTCAAAACTATGTACACATGATCCACATTTGTGTGCACAGGATTATGCTGTAGATGAAGTATTCTATTTTCAAAGATACAAAAAACTACTGAATAAAATTTCAGATGTTTGTGCACAAGGTTACCCTCTGGATTGGACAGATCAAAAAGTTATTACAGGAAATTTAAAAGAAGATGTTGATGAATTCATAGTATTTCTTAAAAGTAAAAAAAAGACTGATTATGACATTTCACCAGAAAAACTTCTTGCTGCCCAAAAAACTAAACAGCAAGAAAAAATAAAAAAAAGGCAAAAGCAAACAGGAGCGCATGGCGCTATACCAGCACCAAAAGATGAAGAAACCCGACCAAAGGTAAAAAAATTAAATGCAGTTCCTGTAGACCCTGTGGCTGTGAAGAGTGTAGAGGAATCAAAACAAAACGAAAATAAAAAACTACAAGAAGATAAAAAGGAGTTAGAACGTTTAAAAAAACAGGTAGAGGATTTAAAGAAAGCAGAGAAAAAAAAACAACAAGAAATTGAAAAGTTAAAAAAATCTGAAACAAAAAAACGTAAAGAGTTAGAGGAGGCTAGGAAGGCTGAAAAAAAAAGACTTAAAGAGTTAGATGATGCTAAGAGGGCTGAAAAGAAGAGACTTAAAGAGCTAGAGGAAGCAAGAAGGGCTGATGAAAAAAGACAAAAAGAACTTAGAAATATAACAACTAAGGTTGAAACTAGAGATATGGAATTAGAAAAAACAAAGAAAGCTGATGAAGAAAAAAGAAGGCAGTTAGAAATAGCCAAAAAACAACTTAATTATGTGAAAAAAGAACTTGAATCAATACAAACTGAAGAAGCTGATAATTTAAAAAAAGAACTAGATGAAATGACTAGAGGTGATGATATAGAATGTGTTGGGAAAGTTGAATTTCAGATGGAATGTGTAGAAAAAAATGTTCAGGGAAAACGGTATTATTATGAATTAAAAAAAATAGGAAATTTTATTTGTAGCAAATCAAAAATTGCAGAAAATAATTATTCTGGTAATTCATACAGAAAAGTCTATGGGGAAGTAGTAGAATCAGATGCGAAAATGGGAAGGTTTATTGTGAGTGAATATGGGAGCACAGGCGAAAACAAAGAAAAAATAATTTATGATTTCAATCAAAAACAAAAATTTATGAATATAGATGACCCCTTTAGTTTTGAGAGGTGCAATTAATTAGATTTTAAAAAACTTTTATGTAATAATTAATTTATGGGCGCCTGGTTAGATAAGTTTGAACAACTAATTTTAAATTACTCAAGAAGAATTATAACAATCCTTTTTATTATTTCAGTCTTTGTAGTAACAGTAAGCCTAGCTTTATCAGCTGCACGATATTTCGATAGCCCCAATATAAGTAAAGAAGACAGCTTTACTGTACCAAAGTTTAAAAAACCTGAAGCTAAAACGCCAACAAATACTAATAATATTAACAACGAAAAAAACAAAGAATCTGAAGAACCAAAAATACAAGAAAATAAAATTGAAAAAGCACATCCAATGCCAAAATACAAGTCTCAAATTTCTCAAATCATAGAATATGTATATCCATTATATGTTGCTTTTTACAAATGGGACACATCTTCTCTAGCTAACTTTGAAAAGAAAATTGAAATAACCAATGTAATTGCTAACAACCTAAAACCATTTGATAAAGAATTAAATGAAAAACAAATGAATGATGTTGTTGATGGATTAGTTGAGTACATAAAAAATTTTAGCAATTATTACATTATGCAATTTAATATTAATTCAAATATTGATGAAATTAGACCAAGAAATAATGAAGAGTTTGAAAGAATTTTAAGAAACCCTTACAGAAATTATCTTGATGAAGTTAGAACTAATTATAAAGAATTGTTAAATGATGCTTATGATGAGTTTGTTTCGGTTGAAGAAAATCGTGAGTCAGCAAAGTCTATAATTTTAGTTACAGGAATCGCTACATCTGTAATGGTAACATTAATTCTTCTATTGCTAATTTTTAAAGCTGAAAATTCTTTACGTAGGCACGCAAATTCTTCAGAAAAAAAAACTACAAATACAGAATGAATAAAAAAGAAAAAATTAATTTTTTGTTAAAAATTATTTTTTTTTTGTGTATTCCACTCAAGAACGGGTTCTCTGAGATTCCAGAAAAACTTTTGATACCAAATGAGAGCTATAAGAATAATGACCAAAAACAGAGCGAGATTATAAATTTTGAGCAATCTGGTCTTACGGCAAAAGAATGGAGAAAAAAAAAATGTTACAGAGATATAACTTTTAATATTTTTTGGCAATCTAGTTTATGTCCAACCGACCCACATATGTGTGTTCACAGCTATACAGTTGAGGAACTTCATTTTTTTAAAAAATACTATGACTACCTTCTGCAGATTTCTGAGCTTTGTGCAGATGGATATGTTTTGAAAAAATCTGATAAAGATTTTTTTAAAAAATCAACACAAGCGGAAGTTGACAGATTTATTCAACATATTAAAAACACAAGGAAAAAAAAAAAAGACTATACTCGTCCCATTAAGAATCAATTAATTAATAACAATAAATCAAAAAACAATACACTTGAATCAGAAGTTAAAAATACTGATGATTTTGAACAAAGTAAAAAAAATAAATACGATGATAAAAGAGAGCTGGAACTTTTAAAAAAACAGGTGGAAGATCTAAAAAAAGTCGAGAGAAAAAAACAGCAAGAAATTGACAAATTAAGAAAATCTGAAAAAAAAAGAATTGAAGAACTTGAGATAGCAAGGAAGACCGAAAAAAAAAGATTGCAGGAAATTGAGGATGCAAAAGAAATTCAAAAAAAGAAAGAAAGAGAATTTTTTTTACAAAAAAAATTATTAGCTGAGCAAGAGAAAAAAATTGAACAACAAAAGAAATTAATTGAGACAGAAAAAAAAATTGAAGAAATCAAGAAAACGATTGAGTCAAATAGTTCAACAAGAGTCAGCCAAAATTTAAATATGGAAATTAATAAAAAGAAAACAGAAAGTTTTGAAACGCCCGCACCCGCACCTAAAGCAAAAACTAAACCTAATTCATCAAATTCCTCTGGTAGTTTAGGAACCCCCTTTTCATCTGGTTTATCTTTTGTTCCTGGAGGAGTTGGAGGTATGTTAGGTGGAGGAGGATTAAATATTGATGCTTTATTGGGCCAACAATCTCAAGTGGTTAAAACGATGACTAAAGCATTATTAAATTTAACGGAAGCCCAAGTTAAATTTCTTGAAGCGTTAGGTGAAAAAGAAGCAGCTATTGCAGCAAGAATGTATGTTGGTGCCCTTAAAAAGGGGGAGGCAATTGGTAAGGATGACCTTGAAAAAGCTTTAATTAGAACTGAAGAGTCGCAAGCTGTAATTGAAAAAAAAATGCTTGAAGTAAAAGTACTTGATGCAAAAGCAAAAATTATATTTGCAAAAGGACTGCCACCATACGGTAGAGGTGTGGCAGGCTTAGTTAGTACTGGTTTTCAAGCACAACAGATTGTGAGTTCAATTGGAAGTAATCCAAATCCATTAATTATTACAAAAATTGGAAGTTTATTTTTTATTGCTAAAAACACTCCTTCAGCTATTTCACTTTTTTCAAACTCAACTGGAACAATGATGGATTTTGCAAATAAAAATGAAATTGATACTAAGCCACTTGAGGAGGCAAAAGATGCCATGGGTGATTGAGTTAAATGTAAAGTTGTAAAATATTTAAATAAAAGTTGTTGAAATGAGCAAAAACTTATACTATTTTTTCAATGACGCTTTTAACAAGGTCGAAAAATTTATCGCTCAAACACGTATGAGGATTTATGAGCAGAATGTCAGTATTTAACAGTCCATTTCTTCTTGGTTTCGAGCAGTTCGAAAGATCAATCGATAGGATTTCAAAATTATCTAGTGATTCTTACCCACCCTACAATATTGAACAGCTATCAGCTAATCTTTTAAGAATAACAATAGCTGTGGCTGGTTTTGAAAAAAAAGATTTAGAAATAAGTTTGGAGGGTAATCAGCTTCAAATTAAGGGGTTTAGGCCAGAGGATGATTCAGATAAAATATTTATTCATAGAGGAATTGCTACACGACAATTTCAGAGAAATTTCATATTAGCAGAGGGTATAGAAGTTGATGAAGCTTCAATGGAAAATGGTTTATTATTTGTAGATCTCTCCCAACCCATCAACAATGAAGAATCTAAAAAAATTGAAATTAAAGATAATAAAAATAAAATTAAAGATAAATTAATTAGTTTGGAAAATGGCAGATCAAACAGGCAAAAATAATCAGAATGAAATTTTTTTCAATGATAATGAAAATTTAAGTTATGCATTTGTGAAAAAAGAAATACACGAAGAAAATAATTTCTCAACTGATGTATTTTCAGTTTATGGTTCGGATGGAACTCTTCTAGCAGCTTTTGATAGTAAAGAATCTGCTATTGCGGCTATAATGCAATCTGGGCTAAGATATATTAGTTTACACTGAACTTTTAAACAACTTATAAATATCCTCAGCAGAACCAAGTTTCCTCAGATTATCTACACAATTTTTTTTTTTTAAAAAGTTTGAGATGGAAGATAATATTAGTAAATGTTCCGATTGAGATGTTTCTGGAGTTATAATTGAAAAAATAATATCAACGAGCTTATCATCAGACGCAGAAAAATCTATTTTTGATTTTAATTTAATAAATATAACTTGAGTTTTTTTTAAACCCGCAACTTTTGTATGTGGAATGGCGACACCATCTCCTATGGCAGTTGTTCCAAGTCTCTCTCTTTCATTAAGTTTTTCAGTTATTTGTCCAGATAATTCAGGATTTTTTTTTTCAAAAAAGTTTGCAACTGTTTTTAACACGTTTTTCTTACTATCAACATCAACATCAACAAATATTGAGTTTAGTGATATAAATTCATATAACTTCATTTTTATTTCTTTGGATCAAGCCACCCAATGTTTCCATCTGATCGTTTAAAAAGAAGATTTAATCTTTTTGTTTGGATATTTTTGAAAAAAATAGCATTCTGATCATTGAGTTTCATTAACATTAAAGCTTCTCCCACAGCAATGGTTTTAATTAACTCCTCCGATTCAGCTATTATTATTGGTTCATTAGAAATTTCACTTTTTTTAATTTTTTCAGGATCTTTGATAATATATTCATTAGCCTCAATATATTTCAAAGATTTCAAATTACTTGATCGATGATCAGTTAATTTTCTGTGATATCTGCGTATTCTTTTTTTTATTTTCTCATTTGCTAAATTAAATGAGCCATAAGGATCATTACTTAACGCATTTGATTTAACAAAAATAGATCCTTCCAAGTGGATGCTAATTTCACATTTAAAATTGAATGTGTCCTTTGAAAACAGTACACTCGAGTTTATGAATTTTTTAAAATATTTTTTTAGTGTGGTATTTAAAACATCTTTAACGTAATTTGATAAAGACTTCCCAATTTTTGTTTGCTTTCCAGCAACTGTTATTACGTTGAGTGATGTCAAAAGTTCTGTCCTAAGTAAAATGCTTTAACTGTTTTGTTATTAACAATTTCATTTGGTTTACCTTCAAATAAAACTCTACCTTCAAATATTATATAAGCTCTATCAACAATTTCTAATGTACTTTTTACGTTATGGTCAGTTATTAAAACTCCTACATTCTTATTCTTTAAATTCTGAATCAGATTTTTAACATCTTGAATTGCAATTGGGTCTATTCCTGCCAATGGTTCGTCGAGTAAAATAAAGTTTGGGTTTAAAGCCATACATCTAGCAATTTCAAGCCTTCTTCTTTCACCCCCAGAAAGAGATAGTGCTGGAGACTGTCTAATATGCTCAATACCAAAATCTGAAAGTAATTTGTTTAGTAGTTTTTCTTTTTCAGTACTAGTTTTTTTCGATTTTTGAAGAATTGCTAAAATATTTTCTTCAACGTTCATCCCCCTAAATATTGAACTTTCTTGAGGAAGGTAACCCAGCCCCATTTTTGATCTTCTATACATCGGTAATTCAGATATTTCATTTTTATCCAGTAGAATTGAACCTGCATCTCTTTTTATCAAGCCCATAATTGTATAAAATAGAGTTGTTTTACCGGCTCCATTGGGACCAAGCAAAGCAACAGACTCACCTCTGTTTAAACTCAATGAAACATTATCAAGTATTCTTTTTTTATTGTAAGATTTATTTATATTTTTTATTTCGAGACCCTTGTTGTGGACCGCTACAAAAGGTATATCAATTTGGCTCATTATTCCTCAAAATTTTGCTTTTTATCAATCAATGCTCTAACCCTATTTTCATTAAGTTTGTCAAAATTTGGTGCAGGTAATAGCTTACTTATTCCTTTGTTTAAATCTACTTCGGCATAATCGCCCGTTAAAAAACTATCTCCTTTTTGCAATTTTACATTTCCAAATAATTTACAAATTCCACTTTCTTTATTATAAAGAGCTTTGTCACTAAATGCTACTTCATTATTCGAATAAATTGATACATTTTCGAATCCAAAAATCTTTTTTACATCAATTTTTTTATCGTTTTCATTTAGATACCATACTAGCTTTTCTGCTTTGATTTTAAACTCATTCCCCTTTTGGGCTTTTGCTTTTCCGGAAGCAATAGCAACACCTTTAGTTCTCCAATATTCCATTTTGTTGTTGGATTCCAATTTATTTTCTTGAGATGTTAAAATAAGATTTTTGCCAAAAATTGAAAAATAATCTTTTCTTAAATTGTATTCAGCTAATTTACCTCCAACAATTTTTAAATTTTCGTCAGTAACTACCACATTTCTATGAGCCTTTACTAGTTTTATATCCATACCTGAATTATCACTTTCTTCATAAAAAGCTTCAATTCTGTCAGAATTAACTGACATTTTTCCGCTCTTTGCAATTGCATTTCCTATTGCCAAATATTTATTATCATTCTTATGCCATTCGATACCTTGCTCAGCATAAATTTCAACCGGTTCTCCGTTTTGTTTTTGGTTTATAATTTGCTGAGAGTTTATCCAGTTTGGAAAGAAAAAAAATATAACTAAAAGTCTTATCATTGAATTTATTTTTTATTCAAAATTAGTTTTGATTTCCCAGAAAAAATTATCTTATTTTTCTTATTAAAAATTTTAAATCCCTCAGCAACAATTGTTGATCCATCTTTTTTCCCAGTTACACTTTGATTGCTGAAAAGAATTTCTTCTTTAAAATCAAAAAAAGCTTCCGATGTTAAAAATTCAATAGAACTCGTGTTTGTAAGATTGACATTACCTTGAACTTTTAATATTTGGTTTTTACTATTATAGACCCCAGTGTTTCCCTTCATAAAAAATTTTTCAGAATCTGTTTCTATTTCACCTTTGGGATTTTCAAGATTGAATTCTTCTTGCTTATTATTAAACCTAGTCGCTTTGAGAGCTGATATTTTGAACGGTCTTCTTTTTTTATCGAGCCCAATAAACAAAGGCTTAGATAAAATTTGGCTGGCTGAGGAAAATGTTTCACTTTCATAACTTATCACATTTTCATTTTTTTTTTTTGTAGGAAAAGTTTTAATTGTCAAAATTGAAAGAATCAAAAGTGAAATCAAGAGTAAAGTGTATTTGACGAATTTAATTATCAAAGAATATTTCATAGATTTACAGTATATCGTGTAAATGTATTATTCCTAAGGGCTTCATATTCTTTGTAATAAAATAGTTGGTTATTGATTGTTTATTCATTAATTTAAGTGCATCTGTAACTGATGTTTCTATACTAAGAGTTTTTGGCTTGCTTGTCATAATTTCTGTTACTTTCTTATTAAGTAAATCGGATGACATATGTCTTCTGAGGTCACCATCTGTGATGATACCTTTTAATAAACCTTTGTTTGATAAAATGCCTACACATCCTTCACCTTTTGAAGTCATTTCTAGAATTGCTTCACTTACTTTCTGATTTTCGTATATAAGGGGTAAATTTGTTTTCTTTTTCATAATGTCTCCAACTTTCAAAAGCATTTTTCCTAATTTACCTCCAGGATGAAGCTCTAAAAAATCTTTTGATGTAAATTTTCTTTTTTTAAGAAGAGTAAGCGCCAATGCATCCCCTAAAACTAAAGTACAAGTTGTTGAGCTAGTTGGAGCTAATTCTAGTGGACAAGCTTCCACTCCTTTAGGAATTTCTAATATTATTTTTGATTTTTTTGCTAATGTACTTTCTTTTTCGCTAGTTATTGAAACTATTGGAACACATAATTTTTTACAATGCATAATAATATTTGATAGTTCCAAGGTCTCTCCAGAATTTGAAATTAAAATAACCGAATCTTTTTTTGTAATCATCCCTAGGTCTCCATGGTTTGCCTCTGACGGATGAATAAAAAATGATGGAGATCCAATTGACGAAAATGTTGATGAAATTTTTGATGCAATATGCCCACTTTTGCCTATACCGGAAAAAATTATCTTACCTTTAGTTTTGTACAGAAGTTCTACTGCATCATTAAAACTTTTTGATAAATTTTTTTTTAAAAGTTCCAAACTTTTAATTTCAATATTGATTACATCTATGCCTGTTTTAAGATTCATTATTTTTATTAATGTGAAAAAATATCGCTATCTATCCAACCCGATAGATCTAATTCAACTCTCGTTTGTAAAAAGAAAATATTTTTTCTGAAATT
>Ga0208880_1000241_pt1 | contig 11540 bp, 4 predicted proteins | sample Knorr_S23_td_Sur_FD_185606 | JGI IMG/M metagenome (GOLD analysis project Ga0208880, IMG submission 185606) | Marine microbial communities from Southern Atlantic Ocean transect - Knorr_S23_td_SurfaceB_ad_5m_LV_B (SPAdes) (version 2) | ecosystem: Environmental > Aquatic > Marine > Oceanic | place...
TGCCGAATCATAAGGTGCATCAGTTATAGTATGTGATGTTGTACCAACTGAAGTAATCACAATTGATTTTTCAGCATATGGGTCTGAACCACTTCTTGGATAAGAGTGAGTTGTTGTATTACCATCTTGGTCACAAGTAAATGCAAATGATTCGTTTTCCAATACCACACTTCTACCAACACCCAATCCAAATGATTCACTAACAGTTAATGTCATATCACCAGTTAATGCGTTGTAAGATGCAGATACAGGTGTAAAGTATTTATTCGGACCTGATGCTCCTACATTAAATGTCATTGTAGTATCAGTTACAGCAGTTAGAGGAATTGAACGTACTGAATATGGGTCTATACCTACTCTTGGATATGATTTAACTGATTGATTGTTATCCATATCACAAGTGAATGCAAATGATTCAGCTGTCATTACTACACCTTCACCAACACTTAAACTATGACTTTCCACAGTTACCACAAAATCACCAGTTGCTGGGTCATATGATGCGGTTGTTGGGTTGTATTCTACATTTGGACCTGATTTACCAACATTTACAGTTATAGTATCTGATGTTGTTGATTTAATTGTTAATCTATTATCGTAAGCAGGTTGTCCAATTGATGGAAGTTTGTGTTCGGTTCTATTACCATCCATTTCACAAGTAAATGTGAATGATTCTGGCTTTAAGTAAATACTATCACCACTATATAAATTATGTTTAGATATAGTCATTACAAAATCACCATTTGCAGGGTCATAAGTTGCAGTTGTTGGTGTGAATGATTCAATTCCAGTTCTAATAATTCCAGTTACAGTATCATATGATTCACTTATTTCAGTTTGATATGAACCACTTAATGCGATAGATGAAGTTACTGAGTTATAAGATGTTACTTTAATATTTCCATCAGTATTTGAAACTAAAGATGGTGATAATAAAGTTTGTTGTGTAATTATATCTCTAACTATATTCTTAGCATATAAAATACCCTCAATAGTTTCTACTTTTTGTACAGTAGTTGCTTCAGATGGGAATAAGTAATAGAATTCTCCACTCTTTATACTTCTTTGATTACCACCCCATAAGAAATCAGTTGCAACACTATCTAAAATATGACCAACATCTCTTCTACACTTTTCTCTATTATATGTAAAGAATGGGAACATATAATCAATATATTCAGTTACTTCTTTTTGAATTAAACTTCTATTATTTCTAATTGTGTTCCAAATACTTAATTTAGTTGATGAAGGTTGTACCAATACAACATTTTGAATAAGTTTTTGAACTAAGTTAGCTGCATGTACTATACCATCGATGGTTTGTGTTTTTTGAACACTTGTTGCTTCTGATGGGTATAAGTAATAATATTCACCAGCGGTTACACTTCTTTCATTTCCTCCATATCTTAAATCAGTAGCAACAGCATCTAAAATGTGTCCAACATCTCTACTACATTTAGCCTCATCGTAATCGAATCCAACCCAAGAAGATGAGATGTAAGAAATTACTTCAGCTTGAACCAATTCTCTGTTTCTTTCAATTGTTTGATATAATCCTTCTCTTTCTACTGATGGATTTACTAATATAGTATTACTCATTACCTTATCAGATAGTCTTTGAGCATGTACTATACCATCAACAGTTTGGTCTAATTGTGAACCTTGTGCTTGTGATGGATATTTGTAGTAGAAATCTCCAGCTATTATACTTCTTTCATTTCCACCATATAGTAAATCAGTAATAGCTGCATCAATAATGTATCCAGTATCTCTCTTACATTTTACATCATCGTAATCAGCTGCGTTCCAAGAAGATGAAACATATTCGATTACTTCATTTTGGATTAAATCTCTATTTTCTAATACTAAGTTATAAGCATTTACTTTATCTGAAGATAGTGGTGTAAATACTGCTCCACTTACTACCTTTTGTGCAACTTCACCAGCATATTCAATACCATCTAAAGTTGGGAATAGTTGAGAACCAGTTGCTTCTGATGGATATTTGTAATAGAATACACCAGCATTAATTGTTCTTTCGTTACCACCATAAACAATATCAGTAATTGATGCATCTAAGATATGTACGATATCTCTTTTACAAGTTTCTTCTGGATAATCGAAATCACTCCAAGAAGCTGATAGGAATGCGATTCCTTCTTCTTTAATAAACTCTTTGTTATTGTTTATAATTGTTTGTGTATCTAATCTATCTTGCGATGGATTTGAGAATGTTACATTCGATGCCACTTTTTGTGCTACTCTACTTGCGTATCTAATTCCATCCAACGTTTGGTTCAATTGTGAACCTTGTGCTTGTGATGGATACTCTAAGTAGAACTTACCATTGAATATAGATGCTGAGTAAACATTGTGAATTAAATCTTCAGCCGCTCCACTAACAATAGCAGCAACATCTCTCTTACATTTATCCTCATCATATGATGCAGTTGACCAAGAAGATGATAAGTAAGCGATTGTTTCTTCTTTTATGAAATCAATATTTGATTTTAATAAGTTATAAGCTGCAACAGTTGATGATGCAGTTACCTCACTACCATATAATGATGATGTTTCATAAGAACCACTACCAAATTCTATGATTCTTGTTACAATCTCAAATGATTCTGAAATAAACGATATATCTGCAGCTGATGCGGATATAGAAGATGTGGTAAACTGAGTTTCAGTTGTTACTGCGATTGCTTCTTCGGTATTATCAACTTGTGGAGGTATTACAGTTACGGAACCATCAATAGTTCTAACAAATGTGTGAACCGATTGTGGTAAGTGTTTTACTGCTCCAGCTGATGCTGATACAAATGTGTGAACCGATTGTGGTTCGTGTTTTACTGCATTTGTTGATGCTGATACAAAAGTATGAATTGAACCAGAAGCACTACCAGCATCACCAACATTGATTGTAAATGTACCATCCTGTCTCTTTATACTATTTGATGTAGCAGATACGAATGTATGAGCTCCAGTGTAAGAAGATGAACCAATATTAATATCAAATGTGTTAGTTGTTACATTTGAAATTTGTAACCATCTTCCAGATGGATAATCTATTCCAGTTCTTGGATAAGATTTCTGAGTTGTATTTCCATCTAAAATACAAGTATAAGTTAATGCACCATCATCAACTTTTACATAATCACCATTGGAGAATCCGTGAGATGCGATTGTTAATGTTACGATACCAGTTGTTGGATTATATGGTGCATTCGTTGGAGTATGAGATGTACTTCCAACTGAAATAATTTCTATCGATTGTTCTGCATAAGGGTCAGAACCACTTCTTGGGTAAGAATGAACAGATGAATCACCATCTTGGTCACAAGTGAACGCAAAAGATTCATTTTCTAACACTACACTTCTACTTACACCCAATCCATGTTGACCTACTGTCAATACCATTTCTCCTGTCAATGCGTTATAGTTAACATCCGATGGAGTAAAGTATTTGTTCGGACCTGATTTACCAACATTTACAGTCATTGTAGTACCAGTAACATCAGTTATCATCATTGAACGTCCAGCGTAAGGGTCTATACCCAATCGAGGGTAGGATTTAACCGATTGGTCATTATCCATATCACAAGTGAACGCAAATGATTCAATATCTAATATAATTCCCTCACCAACACTTAAACTATGAGTACCAGTTGTGATTACAAAATCACCTGTTGCTGGGTCATAAGTTGCATTAGTAGGATTAAAGTGTACATTAGGACCTGATTTACCAACGTTTACAGTTACAGTATTATCAGTTACCGATTTAATTCTTAATTTAGTATTGTAAGCAGGTTGGCCAACTGAAGGTAATTTATGTTCAGTTTTATTATTATCCATCTCACAAGTAAATGTGAATGATTCCGGCTTTAAGTAAATACTATCTGCTTTTCTAAATTTGTGATTTGGAATAGTCATTACGAAATCACCATCTGCAGGGTCATAAGTTGCAGTTGTTGGAGTTGAACCAGTTCCAAATTCTATAATATCCAATACAGTTTCAAACGAAGATGATAATTTAGATATAAGAGTTTCTGAACCACTTAGTGAAGAAGTGAATTGAGTTGCATCACTTCTTTTAACTAAACCTTCAATATTTTTAGTTAGAATTGGTAAAGTACTTACCGAATCTTCGCTTGTTCTAACAAATGTATGAGCTGATTGTGGTAAATGTTTGATAGCCCCAGCTGATGCCGATACAAATGTATGTACTGATTGAGGTTCATGCTTAATAGCGTTTGTTGATGCTGATACGAATGTGTGTAGTGAACCTGAAGCACTTCCAGCATCTCCCACATTAATTGTAAATGTACCAGTTTCTTATACTACCAGTAGCTGCTGATACAAATGTGTGTGCTGATTTATAAGATGATGCTCCTATATTAATATCAAAAGTATCAGTTGTTACATTTGAAATTTCTAACCATCTTCCACTTGGGTAATCATACCCAGCTCGAGGATAAGATTTTTCAACAGTATTTCCATCCAATACACAAGTATAGGTTAAAGCACCATCATCAACCTTAATATAATCCCCATTACTAAATCCATGTCCAACAATAGTTAAAGTTACAATTCCAGTAGATGCATCATAAGGAGCATTTGTTGGTGTGTGTTGTGTACTTCCAACTGAAGTAATTACAATTGATTTTCCAGCATATGGGTCTGAACCTGCTCTTGGATAAGAATGTGTTGTTATATCTGAATCTTGGTCACAAGTGAAAGCAAAAGATTCATTTTCTAATACTACACTTCTTCCAACTCCCAATCCATGCTGTCCAACAGTTACAATCATATCACCAGTCAATGCATTATAAGATGCAGATGAAGGTGTAAAGTATTTATTTGGACCTGATGCCCCAACATTAAATGTTAAAGTAGTATCGGTTACTGAAGTAAGTGGGATAGAACGAACTGCGTAAGGGTCAATTCCAACTCTTGGATAAGATTTAACCGATTGGTCATTATCCATATCACAAGTGAAAGCAAATGATTCTGGTGAAAGGATAATACCTTCTCCAACACTTAAAGTATGCTTTCCAATAGTTGCAACAAAATCACCAGTTGCTGGGTCATATGATGCAGTTGTTGGATTAAATTGTATATTAGGGCCGGATTTACCAACATTTACAGTTATAGTATTATCAGTTACCGAATTTATAGTTAGTTGTTTATTGTATGCAGGTTGTCCAACTGAAGGTAATTTATGCTCAGTTCTATTACCATCCATATCACAAGTGAATACGAATGATTCTGGTCTTAAATAAATTCTATCACCAACATCTAAACCATGTTGTGAAATAGTCATTACGAAATCACCATCAGCTGGATTATAAGTTGCTGCAGTTGGTGTAAATGAATCTACTCCACTTTTTAAAATACCAACTACTGTACTGAATCCTCCACTTACGATATTTCTATCAGAAACACTAGCATCTAATGATGAAGTGTATTGAGAACCAGTTGTTATTTTTATATTATTTTTAGTGTTTACTACTTTTTCAAATTCACCTCTAGTAGGAACATATACAAATTCTTGCTCAGATGAAAGTGGTAAACTATCTACAATATTTATCACACCACTTGCTGAAACATTTGTTGGATTAACATAATAAAGTGTATCAGGTGTATCTGCTAATGGAGTAAATGTTAATGTACCGAATGTAATACCATTGTTTATTAAACCAACACTTTCATATACATCATATACAGTTCCAGCAGTTCTCTTAGTTTTAATTAAGAATGGTGAATTAATTGTAGTATCTTCAAAACCTAAATCATTAATTGAGAAAGTGTACATCTCATTTCTAACCAATGTTAGAGTTGGGTCTTTTTTAGAACCTAAGAATGAACCAGTATCTTCTCCACCCAATCTCCAACCTTCTCTACCATCAAAGTATTTTAATTGATTATCATTAATATAGAATGCAGTAGAATCGTTTGGTAAAGAAACTACTTCAAAGTAAGATGAAGAATTAGCTGAACCAGATATTTGTTTACTTCCACTAATACCATATTCAACAATATCAATTACAGTTCTAAATGATTCTGAAATTTCCGATGAAACTAAAGTAGATGCTGATATTGATGATGAATATTGTGAATTACTATTAAATTTAATTCCAGCTGCTACATTTGAAACTTCAGTAATACTATCAGGTAATTTAGCTCCTATTGTAGTTGTAATTAAATTATCACCATAAGAATTTTTAGGAATACCAACTTGTGAAATAGGTAATCCATTTGATGCAAATCCAACAGCTATATCTGAAGTTATTGAACTTCCACTTTCTATAATTGTAGTGATTGTTTCAAATGATTGAGAAATACTACTAAGTTCATCACTACTAGCAGTTATTGATGAAGTTACTAATGTTGTACTACTAACTAACTTTGGTTCTTCTAATGTCCATTTTAAATTAGGTGTATTACCAGCAATAGCAGCAAGTAATGAATCTTCACCTTGCTTAATAATATCTTCAACTAATCCAAATGAAGAACTTACTTTAATTCTTTCACTTTCACTACCAGATACTAAAGATGATGAGAATGGTAGAATATCACCAGCTCTTACTCTACTATATGTGTTATCAATTACCGCAGGAACTTCTACTAATTCATTTACTACTACTTTATCTATAAATGATTTAGCGTAAGAAATACCATCTATTGTTTCATTTAATTGGTCTCCATTTACTTTTGATGGAACCTCACCATAATATAATCCAGCTCTAACTGATTTTTGGTTACCCCCATAATATAAATCAGTTGCTACCGCATCTACAATATATCCTGTATCTCTCTTACATTTATCTCGTAGATAAACTAAATTAGGGAACTGAGTATCAATAAAGTTTACAGTTTCTTCTTGAATTAGACTTCTATTTTGAACAATTAAATCATATGTTGATTGAATTATAGCTGATGCAGTTACGAATGTATCTTTTACAACTACTTTTTTAGATACATCCCTTGCCCACTTAATACCATCTAATGTTGGTAGTAGTTGTGTAGTTGTAGCTGTTGATGGATAATCATAATAGAACTTACCAGCTATTCTACTTCTTTCATTACCACCATATCTTAAATCCGTTGATACAGCATCTATAATGTGACCAACATCCCTTTTACACTTAACCTCATCATAATCAAACCCTCTCCAAGAAGATGAAACATATGCGATTACTTCATCCTTAATAAATTGTGCATTGTTTGTTAATAAATCATATCCATTTTCAACATTAATAGATGGTTCTACAAATGTTACATCACCAATCACTCTTTCTGCTATTCCACCAGCATATCTGATGGCATCTAATGTTTGTTGTTTTTGTGATGATGTTGCTTCAGATGGATATAGGTAATAGAAGTTACCATTTTTTACAGATTCTTCATTACCACCATATAATAAATCATGTGCAGCACCACTAACAATATATCCTAAATCTCTTTTACAAGTTGTTTCATTATAATCAAATGTACTCCAAGAAGATGATAGATATGCAATTGTTTCTTCTTGGATAAATGATAAGTTTCCTAATAGTGCATTGTATCCATTTTGATAATCAATTGATGGATTTTCAAACGAAGAACTTTGAACAATCGTAGGTGCGTAATCTGAACCTAATTCTAATATTCTATAAACGGTTGCAAATGAAGAACTAATTTTATTTCTAACTTCTGCACTTGAAGAAATATCAGTAATAAATTGAGGTGTTTCAGTTACCTTAATATTTCCAGCATTTGATGATGTTATTGCTGGTAATGGATTATTTTTATCATTTAATCCAAATTCAACTATTCTTAAAATAGTATCATAATTTCTATCGATTATATCTACTTCAGATTGAGAAGTAGCATCAGAACCTGTATATGGATTTAATGTTCCTACTTTTACTAAACCATCTATATTATCAACTAAAGTATAACTAGCGGTTACTCTAGCTCCAAATTCTAATGTTTCCTTTACTTTATCAAATCTATCTTCAATAATTGCTAATTCAGTAGCTGTAGCTGATGTTGAACCTGTTATTTGTTCTGAAAATGATATATTCCAAACAGAACCAGTGTTATATCCTCTTGTTGCTGATTTAGCTAATAAAGATGGAATATTACTTATTCCACTTGATACAATATTTGAAACTAATCTATATTCTGATTTTGCTTGCTCTGCAACAACATCGGATGAATTATTATTACTAAATACTTGTAATTCATCAGTTACTTTAATACCATCATTTGTATTTGGAACAAACTCAGGAATAGCAGATAAACCATCTTCAATAGTATCAATAATAATTGTATAGTTATCCCTAACTCTATTAAATGCTTCTATGTTACCACCACTACCAGTGATGAAACGAGAACCAGAAGCATACATACCATAATCACCAAATGAAGTGTTGGAGTTAAGTAGTACTGCCTGTCCACCATCTAATACTTTTACTGAATATGCTGAGAAGTTTGTAAAGAACGATACTAACTGAATAAACCCTCTACCTACAACTTGACAACCAACACCATTTGGAGCAACCTGCGTATATGCATCCAATACCATTGATGCAAGGGGTGAATCTGGATGGATAATATTACCATCTACATTTAATCCACCACCACCAGCAGGAATATCTTCATATTTTTCTAAAAATGAGTTTTCTTGGTTCGAAATCATCGAACAGTTCTGAACATAAGGAGATGTTGTGATAAATGCATTTGGTGCAAATGCGATGGCAAATCCACTTCTAGAATTATCAACCGATGGGAATACTCTTAATCCACCAAAAGTCATTTCAGAAAGATAACAACCACTATTTACCCAAAATAAATCTTCGTTTTCGTTTTTAGCAAGAATTTTAGTTACCCTTAAACCAGCTCCCCAAACAGTTGTATTTTTTGGGAGTTCAATTGGGTTTTCTTCTAAGTAAGTACCAGCAGAAACTTCAATTCTAAAACCAGTAAAAAGAGAACCAGTTGGTAATCCATATCTACCATCATCTCCAGCGGTTGCGATTTCAGCTGCTTTCTTTACAGTTCTTAATGGAAATTGTGGTGTTCTACCATCGTTATTATCATCACCAGAAGTTGAAGATACATAAATAGTAGCATCCATCGCTCCAAAATCCTCAGGTTTGATTCCACCAAATAATCTTGAATCTAATGATTCTAATGAAACCGATGATGTTAATTCTAATGCTTGGTCACCAACTACATTAAGAGGACCATCAATAGTAAGAGAACCAGTAAGTTCGATTGAACCAGTTATAGTAGATTTTTCAGAAGGGTCTGAACCTAAATCAAAACTTTGAGATACTAATAGAGAACCAGAAATACTTACACCTTGAGCAAAGGAGGTATCCCTAATAAAATCCTGTATCTCTTCGACCTGCGTTCTGGATATTAATCTTGCCATTTTATTCTACTTCTACTATTTTGCCTTTAATTGTAAATGCGTTTGTTGGTACTTCTAAAGGTACTCTTGTAATATCTTCATTAAATACCATTCTAATTTCTTTCGAACCACTAGCGTATTGACCTGATAGTAATTCAGTTCCTGCTCCATCAAATAACTTTACATCATATTTACTTCTATCTTGCTTTACACCATAAAGAAATACATCTAAATAATCATATGCATTATCTACTTGTAATTCTTCATAAGTAAATCTATATCCTTGTATATCTACTCTATCTAATAAATCACCATCAGAATTTCCATCTTTTGGCCCTAAAAAAATAGTAAATAAAGTTTGAGTAGCTGAATCCAAAGATGATGAGGTTGGAGTAAATTCGTTGATAAAAGTATCTTCGATTACTTCCAATACAAAATTTTTGAAAGATTGTCTATCTCTCTTTTTTACTGTATTACCTGCATATATTTTTGGAACTGGTCTACTCATTAGTTAACTCTTTCAATATCACCTTTTATAAAAATTCTATCATCGGTTGAAAAAGACCACGGGTCTCCATTTCTATCTTCCAATGGAAAATTATCTCTTTTCATTTTTACATAGAAATCATTTCCAACTTGTTCGTAAACATAATCTTGACTTCTAACGAATAGTTCACCCTGAGAATCATCTGTTAATAAATACATAAAAACATCAAATCTCGCATGCGGTTTCCTTTTTTCAGTAAGTCTGGAATCTAAGGTTTTGATTCTCATATTCTCAACTTTAAAAATCCAATAAAGTGGATGATAAAATTCGTATCTATCACCATTTGGTTTATCAGATGGAACACCTTGAAATGTGTTAGGTGCATTGACCTCTTTCATTATATTTTTTAAAGTGAAGATGTTCATAATTCTATAAATTTACCAGTTACCGAAACTTCAAAATCAGGTTCTAAAACATATGTTAAACCACCACCACTTTCGAAAGCTTGAGTATTATCTAATTTAAATAATATTCTATTTAAACTTCCATTGAAAGTATATGTGTATGCGGATGGAGTTATGTAAACCCCATTTATGTAAACTCTAAACCATCCTTTAGTATCAAATGTACCAATTAACTCTTGTGGTAAGATAGGTAATTCTGCGTTATTTAAATAGAAATAAGAGAATTTGTTTGTTACACCATCTGCCGTTTCATCTGGATATAAACTCTTATTAATAATCGCATCTGCAGAACCTCTGATTGCCACAAAATCAATAACATTCTGATACTCATTATAAATATTAGGATTACTAAATCTCATTCCAGTTAAATCAGTTTCTACACCCCATACAACTTTCTTTGGAGTGAACGATTTTCTAACTGTTGGTTTATCATCATAAGTTTCAGGAAGTAGGTAAGCATTCACCACCATAGTGAAAGAAGTTCTAATAATTCTTTCTGAACCTTCTCCTACTTCTTGTTGGTTATCAAATGAATCAATACGAGTTCTAAATTTGAATCCATCTTCTTTACCCCAATATCTATCAGTAGCATATTGAAATGCTTCTACAATCTTATTCATATGTTCGGTAAATGATGTCCAAATCATTACCTCATATGTTAAAGTTACATAATCGGGAACTGAAACTTCGTATTTTTCGAATGCTCTCTTAGCATCAGTTTGTAATGAAAATCTCTCATAACGATTTTTTGAGGAATATTTTTTATAAGCTGGGAGATAATTTACATCTTTAAACTGAGCTAAACTAGCATCTCTTTCAATAGAGTTTCTTTTAAACATAACTAAAGGAATTTGAATCTTACCTCTTTGGTCACGAAGGTATCCTTTTGCTCGAGCATTATTCCATCTTTCAGCATTTCCATAAAGTAGAGGAACTTTAACTTTACTATTGTGTTCTTCTACATCAGGAATTACAGTATCAACCATATACTCTGCAATAGTAGTATCTACATCTAAAAGTTTTACACCTTTAGTGAACTCTGGTTTGATACCCCTTTGTAATGCTCTATTTGTTTCTTTCTTATTCATTAGATAACTCTCATTTCAGTTTGAATAGAACTTCTTCTTGTCATAAATGTTGAACAAATGATTGAGAATTTCTCTCCACTTTGTCCACCAATTAATTG
>Ga0208880_1000242_pt1 | contig 11518 bp, 11 predicted proteins | sample Knorr_S23_td_Sur_FD_185606 | JGI IMG/M metagenome (GOLD analysis project Ga0208880, IMG submission 185606) | Marine microbial communities from Southern Atlantic Ocean transect - Knorr_S23_td_SurfaceB_ad_5m_LV_B (SPAdes) (version 2) | ecosystem: Environmental > Aquatic > Marine > Oceanic | place...
GAGGTAGCTCCGGAAACAAAGCAATTGTTGGAGGTGACCAAAAAATCATTGTATTTAGGGATTGATGCTTTTCGAGTCGGCAATCGTGTGGGAGATGTCGGTTATGCCATCCAACAATACACCGAATCCTTTGGATATGGGGTCGTCCGAGAGTTGGTCGGTCATGGTTTGGGAAAAACCATGCATGAAAAACCCGAAATGCCCAATTACGGACGTCGCGGCAAAGGGAAGGCTTTTTTGGAGGGTATGGTCGTTGCGATAGAGCCTATGATCAATGCGGGCACACATAGAATCAAGCAGCTATCCGATGGTTGGACCATCCTTACAGCCGATGGAAAACCCAGTGCTCACTTTGAACATAATGTTGCCATAGTCAATGGAGTGCCTGAATTGCTTTCTACCTTTGACTATGTCTACGAAGCGCTTGGTATTCAGAGTGATGAAGAAGATGCTTTTCGATCTAAAAATGACGGAGTTTGAAAGCCCTCTTCACATGGTTTCTAAAGCATGTGCCTAGACCTTGGTTGTTGCGTTTTAGCCAATGGTTACGACCCTTTTTAGACCTATGGTACAGAGGCCAAAAACACTTAGATCCTATCAATGGAAAATCTTATCGTTCCTTTTTACCATATGGGTATAATAAACCACGACCCAATGTATTGAGCCCAGGATCGTTGTCTCTAGAAAGACACCGCTTGTTTTGGCTCTATCTAGAAAAAGAAACAGAATTCTTTAGCCAAACAGCCAAGGTTCTTCACCTAGCACCCGAACAAGCTTTTTTGGGGAGATTTAAAAAATTAAAACACCTTGATTATATCACAGCTGACATAGAGTCTCCGTTAGCAGATGTAAAAGCCGATATCTGTAACCTACCATTTGAAAAAGATTCTTTCGACTGGGTTTTTTGTAACCACGTACTGGAACATATTGAAGACGATCGAAAAGCCCTATCAGAGCTGTTCAGAGTAATGAAACCAAACGGAAAAGCCATTCTTCAGGTACCCTTGGATACTGAAAGAGAACATACATACGAAGATTTTAACATCAAAGGGCCTTCTGAAAGAGCGCGTGCATTTGGCCAGTACGATCATGTTCGAATCTACGGATTGGATTATTTGAATCGATTAAAGGATGCTGGATTTGACGCTTCGATTATTAGTTATGCTCAGCAATTGACCGACGAGGAACGGCATCTTTATAGGATCCCCATCAACGAAGTGATTCCTATGGCTGTGAAGCCTCGTTGAGGAGTTCTTGAAATCCGGGGCTTATTTTATAATCATACGCATCGCTGGAGCTCGAAAGGACAATAAAGTATTCGATTTCTTGTAAATCAATTTCTTTTAAATATTCCAAGGGCATGGCCATCAAGGCTGTGGCATATGCATCTGCAGTCATACAATCATCAGCTACTATGGAAACACTAAGAACTTTGGAAGGGCGCGCCGTACCTGTATGAGGGTTCAGTGTATGCACATATCGGGTTCTAGAAAGAGAATCTATATTAAATTTTCGATAGTTCCCCGATGTTGCCAGCGCTTTATCGGTCAAACTGAGGGTTTTAATAAAAGTTCTTTTTTCACCCTGTTCAGGATGATCAATGGCTACGATCCAAGGAGACTGTTTCAGTTGATGTTGACCTGAGGTTCTGAGTTCTCCTCCGATTTCAACTAAAAAATCTTTATAGCCTAACTGCCGCATCATATCATACAATAGGTCAACAGCATAGCCTTTGGCAATCGCATTAAAATCGAGGTATACTCTTGGATCTTGTTTGATGATGCGAAGATCAGAAGTGAGACCCACTTTATCAAAACCCGTAAAAGACAAAAGGCTGTCTCTTCGGGTAATTGTAACCCTATCCAAAGGTTTGCCAGGTCCAAACCCATAAGCATTGACCAACGCACCTACGGTAGGGTCAAAATATCCACGAGTGTTTTCCCAAACAGACGCTGACTTTTCAAAGACTCTCGCAAAATGAGTGTCCAAAATGACTGTAGTATCTCCCCGGTTGATTTTTGATATATCTGAATTGGGTATATATGTTGACATCGACTTATTGACCACATAGAAAACAGAATCTACTGCGGAAGACAAAAGATTGTTTACCCCTTGATCGAAATAGGTAATGTTATAGCTCGTACCCAAAGCATAGCCTGACTCGTTTTGTTGTTTGGAAGCGGTCTTACAACCCACTAACAACAACAAAGCACATATCAAACTAAACCTTTTGAAGACCATTATAATTGACCGCATAAGGTTGAGATTTTTGTAAAGGTAGATCATATTGTTCGGCATGCGCAAAACCGACTCCCGCATAAAACAACTCTGCCTTGAATTTCTCTGCATGGGATTTCAGCTGATTGATCAACACTGAATCAAAGCTATTCGGATTTTCAGGATACACAGAAGCTCTTACGAGTACAAAAAAGAGTTTTTTGTTGAGCTTACAGACAAACTGAGGATCTTTTTTAGGTTGGCTGTTAACTGCAATAAACTCATAGCCTTGGGCCTCCAAGTCTTGACCCACAGTTTGCATGGCGAGTTGATGCAGTTCTTGCTGAGAAGGTTTATCCACCAAAATCGTCGAAACGTACGTTCTCCGGAGGCACTCCAAAGTCCTCGGCCATTTTTTCCACAGCCATGTTCATCAATGGAGGTCCACAGAAATACACTTCTATTTCTTCTGGGTCTTCGTGATGGTTTAGATAGTTATCAATCACTACTTGGTGAACAAAACCGATAAAACCGTCTCCTTCGCCGTCGAGTCCATCCTTAACTTTCCAGTTGTCCTCTTCTAGAGGTTCTGACAAGGCTACATAAAACTTAAAGTTCGGGAAGTCACGTTCTAACGCGCGGAAGTGCTCTACATAGAACAATTCTCTCTTAGAGCGCCCTCCATACCAGAAGGTTACTTTACGACCTGTTTTAAGGGTACGGAACAAGTGGTAGAGGTGTGAGCGCATTGGCGCCATTCCAGCACCACCACCCACGTATAACATTTCAGCCTCAGAGTGGTTGATGAAAAACTCTCCGTAGGGTCCCGAGATGGTTACTTTATCACCCGGTTTTTTTGAGAAAATATAAGAGGAGGCTACACCAGGGTTTACATCCATCCATGCATTTTTAGCACGATCCCAAGGTGGGGTAGCAATCCGCACATTAAGCATAATCTCTTTGCCTTCTGCAGGGTAGGAAGCCATGGAGTAGGCTCGCTCTACCAAATCGGTATTTTTCATTGTTAAATCCCATAGACCAAACTTGTCCCATTCGAGTTGGAATTTTTTTAGATCATCGGGGTGTTCTTCTGGATGCGCTGTGATGTCTATGTCTTTGTATGAAACCTCACAAGGGGGAATTTCTATTTGTATATATCCACCTGCTTGATAATCCATATCGTCGGGGATTTCAACAACAAACTCTTTAATAAATGAAGCGACATTCCAGTTACGAACTACGGTAGCTTCGTATTTTTTAATCCCAAAGACCTCTTCAGGAACTTCGATGACCATGTCTTGTTTTACTTTTACCTGACATCCTAAACGCCACCCTTCCGCTATTTCTTTACGGGTAAAATGGGGTTTTTCTGTGGGCAGAATTTCGCCTCCGCCATCTTTAATGATACATTTACATTGAATACAGGTACCACCACCTCCACAGGCAGAGGGTAAAAATATTTTATTGTTTCCAAGAGTGGTCAACAGCGTACTTCCAGAACTGACCTCTACATCTTTTTCGCCATTTATAAACAATTTAACGGGCCCAGAGGGCATCAATTTGGCTTTTACACCCAATAGCATGCCCACCAATAAAAAGACGATGAACATAAAGACGATAACACTTGATATGATTACTGTAGTATCCATTTGCAATAGCTATATTTTAATTCCCATAAAACTCATAAACCCAATGGCCATCAAGCCTGTAATAATGAAGGTGATGCCTAAACCACGCAGTGGAGCGGGTATGTTAGAGTACGCAATTTTTTCTCGAATGGCGGCAATGGCTAAGATGGCTAGCAACCAACCAATTCCAGAACCAAACCCATATATGGCAGACTCCCCTATTCCAGCAAAGTCTTTTTGCTGCATAAACAAGCTACCTCCAAGTATGGCACAGTTTACAGCAATAAGAGGAAGGAAGATTCCCAAGGCACCATATAGTGGGGGTGCAAACTTTTCAATGATCATCTCTACCAATTGTACCATAGATGCGATTACAGCAATAAACATGATAAAACTCAAGAAGCTGAGATCGATGTTTTGATAACCGTCACCAAGCCAAACCAAGGCCCCTGGTCTGAGTAAGTAGTTGTCCAACAAATAGTTGATGGGCACTGTAATAGAAAGTACGAAAATAACAGCAAGGCCCATACCCATGGCTGTTTTGACAGTTTTGGATACGGCTAAATAAGAACACATGCCTAAGAAATAGGCGAAAATCATGTTCTCAATAAAAATACTTCTAACAAAAAGGTTTACGTAATCCATGACTTAGTTTTTTTCGATGAGTTTGCGGTTACGCGCACGTTGGAACCATATAATAAGACCAACAGTGATCAGGGCCATAGGAGACAATAACATAAAGCCGTTGTTGACATAGCCCATTTCATAAAGAGCTTCGGGAATTACTTGATACCCATATAGTTTTCCAGAACCGAATAATTCCCTGAAAAAAGCGACGAGAATCAACATCATTCCGTATCCAAGGGCGTTTCCTACACCATCCAAGAAAGACCTCCAAACACCATTACCTAAGGCAAAAGCTTCTAGCCTACCCATAACGATGCAGTTGGTAATTATCAACCCAACAAATATGGATAATTGCTTACTCACATCATAAGCGTAAGCACGTAAAACCTGGTCAACTAAGATTACCATGGAGGCAACTACAACGAGTTGAACAATGATACGGATGCGGTTTGGAATTAGGTTTCTCAACAGAGATACAATGACATTACTGGCAGCCATTACTGCGATGACCGATAGTGTCATCACAACAGCGGGCTTTAGCTGAACAGTGATCGCCAGAGCAGAACATATTCCCAATACCTGAACGGTGATGGGGTTGTTGTCGTCGAGCGGATCTTTAAGTAAGGCCCTGTTTTTCTTTGAAAAAAGAGGCTCCCGCTCTTTGGCAAGGAATAGAAAAATTGGTTTCTTGGATTTTTTGGCAGACATAGTGCTATTCGTTAAATGCGATTGTTTGAGTGGTCTTGTTAAAATATGGGAGATAGTGACTCAAGCGCTCCAATATCATATCAGAAACTCCATCACCTGTGATGGTAGCTCCAGAGATGGCATCGACTTCATGGTCGTTTTTGTCTAAATCTTTGGGGTCATTGTTGGTTTTTGAAACCGCAATACCTACTAAATTACCTGTATTGTCAAATACTTTTTCTCCAACAAATCGGTTCATAAACCAGTCTTGGGTAATTTCAGCACCCAGACCTGCAGTTTCAGCCTTATGATCAAAAACAGCCCCTTTGATGGTATTCTTGTCAGAATCTAGGGCAACATACCCCCAAATGGCGTCCCATAACCCAGAGCCACGCAATGGTATGATGTAAAAGTCGTTGTCACTTACGTTGGCAATGTAAAGAGGAAAACGTTGATCCGTGGGATTTTTTTTGATTTCAATAGCCAAGTTGATGTCTGAAAAAGCACTTACTTCGGCATCAACAGATCCGTCATTTCTCAACGCCAATTGAGCTGTGATGTACTGATTAAACAATTTCTCAGCACCATCACGATCGGTTTCTATACCTATGGTAGCTAAGATGTTTTGCATCTTTTCTTTGCGAACATTGTCTTGCTGCAAGTCTTTGAGTGAACTGGCAGTAAAAGCCAATACAGAAGCAACCACAATTACCATGGCGGCAGCAAATCCAAAAGTATATCCGTTTGAGTCTCTATTCATAACTATGCTGTTTGAACTTTAGCTGTTTTAAGGCTACGTTTTTTTCGTTTGTTGATATTCCCCTCAATGATATAATGATCAATCGTAGGAGCAAAGACGTTCATCAATAAAATGGCTAGCATAACTCCTTCGGGGTATGCGGGGTTGAACACTCGGATGAGGATGCAAAGTACACCCACCAATATCCCGTAAATCCATTTTCCTTTTTGAGTTTGTGCGGCAGAGACCGGATCGGTAGCCATAAAGACAACTCCAAAAGCAAATCCACCGACAATCAAATGGTTGACCCAGCTAAAGTCCATCAATGCATTGGCTCCCCATAAGTTGAATAAAAAGCCCATACCAGCAGCTCCTAATACACTACCTAACATGATACGCCAACTTCCGACACCAGTGAAAATCAAAATAGCAGCTCCTACCAATACCCAAAGGGTCGATGTTTCAGCAATTGAGCCTGGAATGGCACCACTAAACATTTCGAACATTGAATAGTTGACCTCAGCGCCAGATGCCAAGCTACCCAATATGGTTTCTCCTGAGACACCATCTACATTAGAGGCTTCGGATACCCAAACTTTGTTCCCCGACATGTAAGTTGGGTAAGCAAAAAATGCAAAAGCCCTTGCTGTTAAAGCTGGGTTTAAAATGTTCATTCCTGTGCCGCCAAAAGCTTCTTTAGCAATCAAAACAGCGAAAGCAACGGAAAGACCTACCATCCATAGCGGTATGTCCACGGGCATGATCATGGGGATTAAGAGTCCCGTTACCAAATAACCTTCGTTTACTTCATGACCCCTGTATACTGCGAAAGCAAACTCTATCGCCAGTCCTACGCCATAAGAAACGGCAATCATGGGTAATATCTTCATGGCTCCGTGAAGGAAAGCATCTATAAAGGTAAAAGCTTCACCTGTTTGGATAAAGTACTGGTAGCCTGTGTTGTATATTCCGTACAACAAAGCAGGAACGAGTGCAATAATAACCGTTACCATAGTACGCTTAAGGTCTACAGCATCACGGATATGAGCTCCTTTGTGAGTGGTGTGGTTAGGCACAAACAAAAAAGTGTCAAAGGCATTGACCGCAGGAGCAAATCGCTCCCATTTGGAACCTTTTGCAAATGGTTTTTTTAGTTGGTCTAATTTTTCTCTTAACTTCATCATAATTTTTTTAACCTACTTCTTTAATCATCAAATCCAAGGCTTCCCTAACGATCGCTTGAGCTTCAAGCTTAGAAGAACTAGAATAATCGATAAGGGCAAAATCCTCGGGAGCAACTTCATAGATTCCCAAATTTTCCATTTTTTCAATGTCTTCCGACATACATGCTTTGAGCAATTGCATGGGATAAATATCCATTGGAAAAACACGCTCCATCTCACCAGTAACTACCAAGGCACGCTCCTCACCATTCATATTGGTGTCTGGTGCATACACTCTTTTGGGAAACAACCAAGACAGAGAAGTGTTGGACATACTGTGTATGGAACTCCCGACAAATGGCAACCAACCAAACATGCGATAACGGTTGCCCTCAGGCAGAACCGATAGGTTGTTGTTGTAATAACCTAAATGACTGTCTTGAGCAACAGAAACCCCAGTCAACACATCACCGTTGATAATACGTATTGGTATACTTTGGTCAACTTCTGCATCTTTCAAAATAGCATCTATAGAAGCCCCTATGGTCGTTTTATAATAACTCGGTTGTGCTACTGGACTACCCGAAACCGCAATGGTTCGAGAAGCATCATATGTACCATTAAGGAAAAAGCGACCTATGTTGGCCACATCCTCAGCACCGACTGTCCAAACGGTTTCACCTGCATTAACTGGATCGATGTGGTGGATTTGAACACCGACATTTCCAGCAGGATGGGGACCATTAACCCTATGAATATCACAATTTTTTATGGTAGACAAAAACGAGTCGCTTTTGGAGGAGATACTCAAATGAACTTTCGGAGCAAGCTTACCCAACATATCAATTCCTTGCTGAAATGCTTCTTGTTGACCGTCAAGGACAATGTCAAAATCTGCAGCAAGTGGTGCGGTAGCATAGGCACTGATAAAAATAGCCTTTGGAGAACGATCAGGATCAGCAATCACATCGTAGGGACGCTGTTTGATGTAGGGCCAATTGCCAGACGCTAACAACAATTCACGAACTTGTTCGGAGGTTATATCTTCCTGTTTTGGAAGTTTGTGCTTTATGGACGATTGTTTAGAATCAGCCTCGATAAAAAGGTTTAGAATTTTGCGCTTCGCTCCTCTTTGCACTTCCTTGAGCGTTCCAGATACTGGAGAGACAAATTTTATTTTATCCTGGTACTTAGAAAAAAATAAAGGCTCACCTGCTTTGATTTTTTGACCTTCTTTGAGAAGAAGTTTAGGAAAAACACCATGAAAATCAGTGGGTTTGAGCGCGTAGTTGTTTGTTTGGGGAGCTTGTTTTACAATGTTCTCAGCAGCCCCTTTTAGGTTTAATTGCAGACCTTTACGGATCTTAATGTCAATGGACATATTATCTATGCTATTTTAGAGTGCAAATTTATCAAGTTCAGAGCGCATTCAAAAAGGTTTCAAGAGGTATCATTCTTATTTATATTGATTCCAAATAATTTGTTTAACGCTGCAAGAATCTATTGAAATTTAATTAAAAAAAACACCTTCTTATTTTGGTTATATTTAGGTCCATTTACAACACACTTCAATTGAAAAAGATTAAACAAATTTTATTTTTGTTGTTTTCGTTTTTAAGCTTTGGTCAAACCTTGACTGAGCAAATACCCCCTCCATACATTCAAACGGTCATTTTTTCTTCAGACGGCCTAACGAACAACATGCCCATCATTGAAAGAAATCAGACACTTAGGCTCAGTTTTGATGATTTGCGTGGAAATGAAGATAGTTACTACTATCAAGTCGTTCGAGCAGAAGCCGATTGGTCTCCCACAAAGTTATTTGAATCTGAATATTTAGATGGGTTTAATGACTTGCGAATTCGCACCATGGAAAACGCTTATGGAACCCTACAGAATTATACACATTATCAATTGGAAATTCCAAACGCTGACACCAATATCAAACTAAGTGGAAATTACTTGTTAATAATTTCAAACAGAGAGGGAGATGTGGTGTTTAGTAAAAAGTTTTTGGTTGCTGAAAACAAGGTTGCTGTTGGGATGAGTGTTCACCGCCTGCGTGAACTTTCTGAAATTGATCACAAACAACGTCTTGAACTTCAAGTACCCCTCACAGGCTTGAACATCCGACAACCTGAAAAAGAAATGAGTGTTTTTGTTGTTCAAAATCAACAATGGAACACTCTTAAAAAAATTCATCGCTTTGACTACAACATCAATCAAGTACTCCAATACATGTATGCACCCGAGTTGGTTTTTGAAGGTGGAAACGAGTATCATTATTTCGACACCAAAGACCTGCGTTCTAGTGGGGGTAATGTAGCTTATGTAATACGAGAAGATTTGTACCAAAGCATTTTGTATCCCAACTACATACGCAATGGTTTGGTTTATACCTATGCGCCCGACATTAACGGACGCTACGTAGTACAAACACTTAACGGAACTCAACCGGAAACAGAAGCTGACTACACTCAAGTGGTTTTTGGACTACGCGCCAAACCTTCGATTCCTCAAGTTGAGTATTACGTAAGTGGTAATTTCAATTACAACCAACCCCAAAAACAACATAAACTAAATTACCAAGAGTCGCTGGGTTATTACAGCCTAACTCTTCCGCTGAAACAAGGGGTATATAACTACAAGTTTAAAGTGAAAGACCATAACAACCAGTGGGTTGAAAATGCAGTTTCAGGAAGCCACTGGGAAACCGAGAATGATTATACAGTCTTGGTGTACGTTCGTCGGTTCGGAGAACGATTTGACCGATTGGTCGGAGTGGGCTACGGAAATTCAAATAAAATATCGGATTAAAGGATGTCAATTGGGTTCGATTTTTTTGTAAATTAGCTTTATGGTCCAGCAGGTTACACGTGGCATACGAATTTCAGTAGAAACTTTTTTTGAAGGAACTTACTTCAAAAACTACAGAGTGCAGTATTCTTTTAGTTACCGAATTTCGATCATCAATCAAGGGAAAGACATTGTTCAGTTGCAATCTCGTCATTGGAAAATTTTTGACTCTTTGATGCCAACAACAGTGATTGATGGCGAAGGGGTGGTTGGAAAAAAACCTGTTATAAAACCTGGACAGACACATACTTACAGCTCTGGATGTTTGATCCAATCATCTGTGGGTGCGATGAACGGTTATTTTAATATGGTGAACCTTGCCACTACCAAAAAATTTCGAGCCTACATCCCTAAGTTTAAGCTAAGCCCTGCTTTTGCATTAAATTAAATTTATATAACATAATTGTTTAAATTTGTTATAATTTAATCTATCTATGTTATGTCATATGGCTTTTTCACAATAAAAACTCCCTTAAACGAACCTACCTTAGAATACAAGCCTGGATCTCCTGAGCGCAAAGAAGTTTTGGACGTTTATAAAAAAATGTACAATGATCATGTAAAAGTTCCTCTATATCTTGGGAAAGACGAGGTTTTTACCAAAAAAACAAAAGATATAAGCCCCCCTCACGATCACAAACATATCATTGGAACTTATAGCATTGCTGAGGAAAAACATGTTCACAAAGCGATCGCCAATGCTTTGGAGGCTCGAAAGAAATGGGTGACTATGTCATGGGAGCATCGAATTTCTATTTTTCTGAAAGCAGCCGATCTGATTTCTGGACCCTACAGGTCTATTATAAATGCTGGCACCATGTTGGGGCAATCCAAAAATATTTTCCAAGCGGAAATTGACGCTGCTTGTGAGTTTGTAGATTTTTTAAAGTTTAACGCAGCCTTTGCATCTGACATATACAACCAACAACCTGCTCAAGGGCATGGTGTCTTTAACCGAATTGAGCATCGACCCCTTGAAGGGTTTACCTATTCAGTCACCCCATTTAATTTTACGGCCATTGCTGGGAACCTTTGTGCTTCTATGGCCATGATGGGCAACGTAGTTGTTTGGAAACCCAGCGATCATCAGATGTACACTGCCAAAATCATTATGGACATCTTTAAAGAAGCGGGACTTCCAGATGGAGTAGTCACCATGGTTTCGGGAGACCCTGAAATGATTTCGGACATTGTGCTATCACACCCCGATTTTGCAGGTTTACATTTTACGGGGTCAACCTTTGTGTTTCAAAAATTATGGAAAAAAATAGGAAATCAAATTGATCAATACAGAACCTACCCACGAATAGTAGGAGAAACGGGCGGTAAAGATTTTATTTTAGCCCATCCTAGTGCCGATATTGAGGTCGTCGCTACTGCGATTACCCGTGGGGCTTTCGAATATCAAGGACAAAAATGTTCGGCCGCATCTAGGGTCTATTTACCTGAGTCGATTGCTCAACCTATTATTGACAAATTAGTTGAGAATGTCGAAAGCTTTACAATCGGAAGCCCTGAGGACTTGAGTCATTTTATTACGGCAGTCATTCACGAGGATTCTTTTGACAAACTTGCTTCATATATAGATGCTGCGCATGAAG
>Ga0208880_1000243_pt1 | contig 11485 bp, 7 predicted proteins | sample Knorr_S23_td_Sur_FD_185606 | JGI IMG/M metagenome (GOLD analysis project Ga0208880, IMG submission 185606) | Marine microbial communities from Southern Atlantic Ocean transect - Knorr_S23_td_SurfaceB_ad_5m_LV_B (SPAdes) (version 2) | ecosystem: Environmental > Aquatic > Marine > Oceanic | place...
GTAATTTGTTTAAAGCACGGAAACAAGTACGGACCTGAATACGTTAACAAACTTTATAACATGGTCAAGCGTAACCTAACGCTGGATCATAAATTTATTTGTTTCACAGAAGATACTCGAGGAATAGACAGTCATATTGAATGCCATCCTTTGCCTGGTATAAAAGCACAAGGTTGGTGGTACAAACCTTGGTTCCTCAGCACACAACTACCTTTCAAAGGCACCTTTTTGTATCTCGATTTAGACCTAATTGTGTTTAACAACATTGATAAACTGTTTACATATCAACCCGATGTTGGATTTGTTATTATTAGAGATTTCAATAGACAGATTAGATCTAATTGGGATAGAATGAATTCTAGTGTATTCCGTTGTAAAGTAGGTAGTCAATATAATGCTTGGGCAGAATTTGAAAAGAATGCAATGAATCATATGCGAAGATTTCCGGGTGATCAAGATTTCATGTATAGAATGATAAAAAATGATTATGCATTTTTTCCTGATTCTTGGATACAAAGTTACAAATGGGAAATGCGTGGACGTGATACACTTACTGTTACAGCAAGAGGTAGAAACTTTAAAACACCAGGCAAGCCTAAAATACTAAACGATACAAGTATTGCAGTCTTTCATGGTCTTCCTAATATACCTGATGCAGTCGATGACTGGCCTAAGGAGAACTGGTATTGAATAGAATAAAAGATTTTTTCACATGGTACAAGAACTTGACAAAACACGGCTATGGTCGTATAATGAGTATTGAAATGGCATGGTATAACAGTAAACATTATGACTCAGACGGTAATTACAAATGATGAATGATTTAAAATTTACAAGTGCAGGAGATTATATGAAAAGTATGCAACAACGTATAGGCTTTGCTTGCAAATATATGCATCCTGATCAAACACAGAAAAAGAAATTACTCGAGGAGATTCAACGTCCGCTAAATACTAGGGCAACTACAGTAGCATGGCTTAATAGGCAAACTGTTGCCGATGCAGAAGAACGCTTGTGGGAACTTATGGTTCACAACATTGCGTCATACAAAAGGTTGATTGAATATGTTGGAAGCCTTCCTCAAGAGTTACGTATGGTACGATTGGGCTCTGATGTTCTTCCTGTTTATACCGAGCCTACTTGGTGCTATTTCTGGCGTTTATCTAGCGTGGTTGAGTACTGTGAAAGAGAATTCGCAAAAGTCGGTGAAACGGCAAGAGCCCTTGATGTCCGATTATCGATGCACCCAGGCCAATTTACTGTACTTGCAAGCGACAACCCCGAGATTGTCGAGCGTTCAATTGAAGAATTCGAATACCACATAGATGTAGCGAGGTGGATGGGTTATGGTAAGCAGTTTCAAGATTTCAAGTGCAATGTCCACATATCAGGCCGCAAAGGTCCAGCCGGTATCAAAGACGCACTTAAACGTCTCTCGCCAGAAGCAAGAAACTGTATTACAATCGAAAACGACGAAAACAAATGGGGACTCGAAGACAGTCTCGAGCTTGCAGACGATCTCGCTTTGGTCCTAGATTTACACCATCACTGGTGTAGAGAAGGAGAATATATTGAGCCAACAGATGATAGATTTTACCGTATTATCGATAGTTGGCGAGGTGTGCGTCCTGTTATTCATTACAGTGTTAGCCGTGAGGATGTACTACAAGACTTTAGCACAAGTGTACGACCAAACATGGACACACTACTTGAATCTGGATATAAAAAAGCCAAACTCAGAGCACACTCTGACTACATGTGGAACAATGCTGTCAACGACTGGGCGTTAGAATTTTTGCCTTATGCTGATATTATGGTAGAGGCAAAATCTAAGAACCTTGCTAGTATTGACCTATATAAATACTATATGGAGGAGAACAATGAACTTACTGAGTACAATGTACGCCGCTCGTACAGCCCAGACCCAATCATCATCTAACAAAAATCCTAATAGGGTTTTAGGAGGATTGCGTGGTCAAGGTGTAGACAGCGTTACAGTTCTAGGAGAAGATGGTGTCGAACATTCTTTGCCTTCCAAGGCTTATATTCAAGGACTAGAAGAAAAAATCCGTACTATGGATGCCAAAATTCAAGTACTTGAAAAGCAAATGAGGAGATCAAAAAATGATTAAAAATTTAATTAAAAAGAAAATAGAAGAACGCTCTACTATTGACGGTGTGCTGATGGTCGCGGCAGGCGCAGCCATTATTATTTTTTCACCACTTACAAAACTAATTGCATATGCAGCAATTGCATATGGTGCTTACACTATTTGGCGTAACTAAAGTTTACTAATAGGTATAGCACTACTAGCCGTTAGTTTCCAAACTTTTTTAGCATTGACTCCACGTTGTTGCGCAAAACGTTTTGCGTCACAGTTTTCACACACATGAAAGTAATTGTTATTAAGACGCTTAGGGTCCATGCTACCTCTTGGGCGTGTGAACTCATCTCCACAACTATCACAGCGTAAAACTACCATTGTTTTCTTGCGATTGTATGTGTGATGATTTCCTAGTTTGCTACGGCGCATATGCCAGGTATCGATTAGATATTCTTTTATAAACATAACTATATTTACATTAAGATTATAAAAAATACCAATAAATACAGTAAGGAGTTTTACATGAGCATACTAACTTTAACACCAGCAGCCGAAAAACAAATTGATTTTCTTAGCGAAGAAAACAATTGTTATGGTATTACACTTAACATAAAAGGTGGAGGTTGTGCAGGTTTTGAATATGATTGGGGCACTATTGCAAGCCCAACAGACTTAGAAGACGGTGATGAAGTGGTAAAAACTGCAAATGGTTGTGCATTTGTGGTGGGATCACACAGTTTAATGTTCCTGATAGGAACAGAAGTAGATTATGTTAAAAGTTTAGTAGGTTCTAACTTTGAAATACGTAATCCTAATGCACAAAGCAGTTGTGGTTGTGGTGTAAGTGTAAATTTTGATATGGATAGAATTCCACATTTTATGGAGTAGAAAATGGCTAAACAACAAATTGATATTGGTTTAGAAGGTAATGACGGCACAGGCGATAGTATTCGCGAGTCGTTTCGTAAAGTAAACGAAAACTTTACAGAAGTATATGCAGTATTTGGCTTAGGTGGTCAAATTAGTTTTACATCATTAGATGATACACCTGACACTTTTGTAGGTAACGAAGGCAAAGTACCACTAGTTAATGCAGCAGGCACAAAACTAGACTTTTATGAACTAGTATCTGACGCAGGTACTAATGATCCTAGTGACACTGACAACACTATTACTTTTGAAGTAAGTGGTAATAAACTTATTGTAAAATCTATCAACACAAGATTATCAACAGACTCTACTCCTTCTGTTCTTAATCCATTAAGTGTTGGTGCTGCGGCAGCGTATACAAATAGTGTAAACAGTTTATTACGTGGCTCAACTGCTAATGTAGACACACTGGTGTCATCTTGGAATGGTACACACGGCGCACCAAATATTACTTCTGATAATTTGCTAATTTCAAAAGGCTATGCTGACGACAAATATGTTAATACTGCCGGCGATACATTAACAGGACATCTAAATACTATTGCAGGTGCAACAGGAACACAAGTTCCACAAAGACAAGAAGTTGTTGGACTAGCGGGCGATACTATGACAGGTCCGCTTACACTGCATGATCATCCATTCCCGTTTGCAGGTGCAGGTTCTCCTAACAGTCAATACGATTTACAAGCCGCTACAAAATACTATGTAGACAATAGTGCATTTGCAAGTGCAACAAATCTATTTGTTAGCACAAGCGGCGATGACAATATGACCACTGTACCTCCTGGTAAGGAAGGACGTAGCGAAGCATATGCTTACAGAACCGTGGCAGCAGCATGTGCAGCAGCAGCAAGAATTCAAGAAGCAAGTTCGGTTGACATTGGTCCTTACATTCAGCCATTGCAATATGATACAGGACCAAGTGTAGCAACATCTTACGTTGATAACACTGTAATATATGGCTTTAATACTGTAAGTGGCGATCAAGCTACTGTTGTGGCTCTTGCTAATGCAGCAAGGAGTGCAGCAATTACTAATACAATTAGTTACATTAACACAACTTATACAAGTTTTGTTTATGATCAAGCAACTTGTGAAAGAGATTTAGGACTTATTCATGATGCAATCATAATCGATATAAAAGCATCTACTGTTGCTACAAAACAAAATACAATGAGTATCTATGCAGGTTTAAGATATTACTCAAATCCATCAGGTGTGTTTGCAATCAGCACAGACGGACAGTATACAGAAACCGCAGCAGCAATTTTGTACTATAAGGCGCAGATACTTGCAGCAATAGGGGTAAGTCTTTCAACTGGTAATGCATGGTATCAAGCAACAGAAGATAGATTTGATGATGTACTACAAACTATTGACAGAACAACTGATGATCCTGCAAGAGTAGAAGCAAACAATTATTATACGCTAAATGCATATTCAGGTCCTGACAAATACACAATTCAGTCAGGTGATCCTACAGCAGACCAGCCAAACGTAGATATTTTTCCAGGAAAAGTTATACGTGGTAGAACAACTGGTGCTATAGGACAAATTGTATCTTATGAAAGAGGTATCGACAAAAGTGTTACTACAACCTATGATACTTTACAACTACAGTTACTTTCACCTGTAGAGTTCCAAGATGACGAACTGTTAGAATTTGGTAACTATGTAAAGAAAGATCAAATTTCTATCAGAGTTGAAACAGGTATTTACGAAGAACAACTACCTATCAGAGTTCCAGAAAACGTTTCTATAAAAGGTGATGAATTTAGACGTGCAATTATTAGACCAGCACCGGGCGTAAGTACAAGTCCTTATGCTAGAACAATGTTCTATAGAGATGCAGTAATAGACGGATTAACAACTGCAACAGGCGGAGAATACTATACAAGAGCAGCAGACAGTAGTGTTACTGGTTATTTTGGTTACCACTATCTAACTGATCCTAGCGACCCTGCAAGCACTCCAAAAAACAACAATGAGATGGATGTGTTCCTTTGTAACGATGCTGTAATTCTACGTAATATTACATGTCAACAACATGGCGGCTTTATGATGGTTCTTGATCCTTCAGGATCTATCCTAACACGTTCACCTTACGCACAAACTTGTACAAGTTTCGCAAGAAGCACAAATGCACATGCATTCCACGGAGGTATGTTTATTGATGGTTATACATACAACATGCCAGCAGTTATTGTTGACAAAGATGATAACTTTACTATTCATATTGAAGCAGAAGCAACAAGTATTCTTGCAAAACGTAAACCTAAATTACCATGTTCATTCTTTATTGAAGGTAGAAGATATCAAGTTAATGCTATTAGAGATTATTATGGAGAAGACAATCTACAAACTAGTGTACTAGCAGGTGATCCATCATACGAGCATACAACAGGCCTAGTTGCAAAAGCTACACTAATATTAGATGCAACAAGTGGCGTATCGCTAGGCGGCGGAGCCTACAGTGGATATGATACACCTGCAGATAGTTCTGTAGAAAGCATTATCATCCAAGGTGGCGGTAACAAGTCTATGCTTGCAAACGACTATACACAAATCAACGATTTAGGATATGGCGTAATTGCAGCAAACAATGCTCTATCAGAACTTGTTAGCGTGTTTACATACTACTGTCATTGTGGATATTACTCATTAAATGGTTCACAGATTCGTTCGCTTACAGGCAACAACTCTTATGGTACATTTGGTATGGTATCCGAAGGCAGTGACCCTGATGAAGTTGCAACTGTAGGTACACTAAGCCAAAGTTTAGTACAGCCAGTTAAAGTTTACAATGTTGAACAAATTATTGAGGTTGCAGGTGATGTTAGTGCATTACTTTCAATTGGTGAAACTATCGGTCAAACACAAGGTATCGACAATGATATCATTACAGGTAAATTGCAATACTGGGTGGTAGATACAAATACCTTCTTATACGTAGGCGAATCTACCGGAACATTTAATGATCAGGGTGACATTTTTGAAGGATCTTCTACTATAATTGCTGAAGCAAATCAAGGCGACATTGTATCTATAGATAGTATTAATTTTGGCGCAGCAAAAAATGCAGTTGCTATGTTTATATTTGACGTTACTGATTATCCTATGAACGCATCAGAAATTGAGATATTATATGATGCTCCAGGTGAACTTGTTGACCAACTTTACTATCCACACGAAGTTGTTAGTGTATCAGAAACAGATATTGAAATTCCAGCAAGTTTAGATGCTACACTTTGCGATAGCGCCAATGCAAATTTACGCAGAAAAGTTTGGAGACTTGACTTTAGTTCAGGTGCAACCACAGGCGATACAGGACTACGTGAACAAGTTGCTATGAATCATATTGCTGTATTCCGTAGTAAGCAAGCATTCTTGCTAGACGGTATTACAAGCGAAACGCTTACAAGACCTAGTACAGCACTTATATTTGATGAGTTCCCTACATTTACATATAGAACTCTAGCATTTGAAAATACTATTGTAGGTGGCATTGCAGTAGATCCTGCAGGACAAGCAAGAGTTGTTGTAGATGATAATTTTAATTACGAAGATTTAACTGTCGACAATGATAGAGCAGCATATAGTGTAGGTGCAAGTTATACAATCGATTCAACTCTAGGAGCAGCACCTACAGCAGGCGGAACTTTAGGTAGAACACAAGGCGATAGGAATTTTGCTCTGTCTGCAGATTTAGATGATACAGCCAAAAGCAGAATTGTTGGTATGGTATTTACATGGGCAGGTGCAAAACATACTATCACAGGTTATTCTACTGTAACTGATACAAGCGGAACACCAGCCCTTGATGGACAAAAGTTTGGCATTGTTACATTTACAGATGATTATTACATTACACCTGCATATAGTGGTCCTGGTCTTGCAGCAAGAGCAGATAGTTCTAGAGGTGATAACAATACTCTTAAAGGAGGCATTGACGCAGGTGAAACATATAATGTCACTGTTGCAATTAGTACATGTCGTGCTACATCACATGACTTCCTAGACATTGGTGTTGGTGGTTATAACACTGCTAACTATCCTGATAGAATCTTTGGTAAACCAATTGTTCAAGCAGTTACAGACGAAGAAGCAGTAGACTCAAACGGACTGAACAATAAAGCACAAGTACAAGAACGTACCAGAGGACGAGTATTCTTTGCTTCAACTGACCAAGATGGTTTCTTCCGTGTAGGTAGGTTCTTTACGGTTGACCAAGGTACTGGTAGAGTTACATTTAATGCTGCACTTGTTCTTACAAACATTGATGGTATTGGTTTCAAACGTGGTGTACGAGTAAACGAATTTAGTGCAGATGAAACATTCACAAATGCTACTAACGATACAGTTGCTACAGAACGTGCTACAGAACAATATATCAATGCAAGATTAGGTTGGGATAGAGATGGCGACGATTATGTTCCAGTAATAGGCGGCGGTGCAGTACGTAAAGCAGGGGACGAAATGACAGGTTCCCTAAGTATGGGTACATTCCAAATTACTAACCTAGGCTCCCCAACAAGTGGCACAGATGCAGCAAATAAAAATTACGTAGACAATGCTGTGGCAGCATACGATGAATTAAGTGAACTAAATGATACTAATATTGTAGGTCCGTCAAATGGTGATATATTAGTTTACAATACAAGTGATTCTAAATGGCACAACGAAGCACTGGCAACAGATGACACAAGTGACATTAGCGTAACATACTCGGGTGGTACACTAACGTTCCAACTTAACAGCGGTGTGATTGTTAATGCTGATGTTGCAACAGGTGCTGCAATTGTACAGTCTAAACTTGCAATGACAAGAGCACCAACATTTGACGAATCAGATCCAACTACAGGTTGGGGCGGCACAGCGCCAGCAAACGTACAGAGCAATACTGGTTTAGCAGCATTCAGTGATGAAAACTTTGAAGTTGAAAACGATGGCGGACTTACCGGACGTGTTAGAATTAAATCCGGCGGTATTTCAAATGATGAACTAGCAGGTAGTATTGCTAACGCAAAACTTTCAAATAGTTCGATTACGTTCACTGACGGCGTTAGTTCAACAGCAGCATCACTAGGCGGAAGTGTTACATTCCAAGGTACAACAAATGAAGTTACGGTTACAGAAAGCAGTGGAACATTTACTATTGGATTGCCTGCAGATGTAAGCATTAACACATCTTTGACTGTCGGTAATGGCATGATACTAACAGCAGGTAACATTGTACCTGGATCTAATTCACCTACAGACAGTGGACAAATGTTAGGATTATCAACTAATAGATGGAACACAGTATATGCAACAACCTTTAACGGTATTGCTACATCAGCACAATATGCTGACTTGGCAGAGAATTACTTAGCAGATGCACATTATGAGCCAGGAACAGTGCTTGTATTGGGAGGCGACGAAGAAGTAACTGTTTTAGGCGAAAAAGGCAGCAGACGAGTAGTAGGTGTTGTTACAACAAATCCTGCACACTTAATGAATAGTGCATTAGAAGGAGATCATGTTGTCGGTATTGCACTACAAGGTAGGGTGCCATGCAAAGTACTAGGTCGGGTACAGAAAGGAGACTTGCTGGTTACAGCAGGTAGAGAAGGCTATGCCTGTGTAGACAATGATCCTAAAGTTGGTACTGTAATTGGTAAAGCAGTAGGAAATAAAACAGACGATGGCTACGGAACAGTTGAAGTAGTTGTAGGGAGAGTATAATGGCACAGCAAATTATTAACATCGGATCGAGTGCAAACAAAGGTGACGGAGATCCAATCCGTACAGCATTTGATAAAGCCAACGATAACTTTACTGAATTGTATGCTGATGTAGCAACGCTTGCAACAGCTACTGGAACCAGTAGCGGAGGAACACTTGTTGTAAATGCTATACAAGGTAGTGTTTTAGGTGAAGATAGTACTGTAATAGTTGATGCAACAACTTCAACTATAGATGCAAGTAGACTTACAGGCACGCTACCAGCAATAGATGGTAGTGCATTAACTGGTGTAACTGTCAGCAGTATAGCATTTGCTGATGTAACTGCAACACCAACCACAATCGCAGGATATGGTATTACAGATGCATTTGATGGAGCATTTGGTTCACTTACAGGAACGCCAACTACAATCGCAGGATATGGCATTACAGATGCATACACAAAAGCAGAAGTAGATAGTGCTATTTCAAGTTCAGTATTACCAGCAGGCTCAACACAATCAATAGACATTGTCGCAGCAGACTCAACTGTATTAGTAGACAGTGTTAACGGCACACTAAACGCAACTACACTAACAGGTGCACTTCCAGCAATAGACGGTAGTGCTTTAACTGGTATCACTATATCAGCACTTGATGGTGATGTAAAAGGTTCTGTATTTGCAGATGATTCAACACTGTTAGTAGATGGTGTGAATGGGCAAATTGTTGGAGATTATTACGGGACACTTAGAAACACAAATTGGCAGGCAGGCAGTGACAGTTACTTATCTATTGTAAACGGCGGTGCTACTGGTCCAGGTCCTATACAAATTGTAGCATCAGCAAATTTAGATCTTACTACAGGAACTAATAGTGATATTAATATGTCACCACACGGTTCTGGTAGAGTAAAAGTAAGTTCAGGTGCATTTGGTATTGTTGAAGCAGCAAACTTCATGGGCCACGCAGATCAATTTATGTATCTGTCAAGTAAAACAACAGGTGCAGAAAGCACACACATAGCTCTAAACAGCACAAGTGGTGTGCAGACTACACTCTATGGTGCAGTTGATTTTGTAAGTGGAGGTTCAGTAGACTTTACAGGTTCAACTGTTACAGGATTAAATGTTACAGGGGATATTACAGGTTCGGTGTTTGCTGATGATTCAACTCTACTTGTAGATGGTGTGAATGGCACAGTAAATATTTCGAATCAAAGCATAAATGCTTTATCAGATGTTGATACAGCAACTATTGCACCAAGCAGAAGTATGCAACCTTTGATTTGGGACGACATAGATAATAACTGGTATCCAGGAAACGGCATAAGCCTTACTGCTAATCTTACAATGGAAGATAATAGTTTTATTATGCTTCGTCAAAACGCTTACATAAATTTTGAAGGCTCTACTACAGATGGATTTGATACAAAATTAGACGTTGTTAATCCAACAGCAAACAGAACTGTAAGATTACCAGACGCAGATGGCACACTTGCACTAACAACTGATATTCCTACAGCATATACTGATAGTGATGTTGATACACATCTAAATACAAGTTCCGCAGGAACCAATGAAGTATTGAGTTGGACTGGTTCAGACTATGATTGGGTTGCACAGTCAGGTGGTGGTTCGGGACTACAAAGCAGAGGAACTGTCACAGGCACAACTTCAAGTTTGGCAGATGCCGCTGAAGCAGACTTGGACATCACAGGATTTAAATCATACGCACTACTCGCTATCACAACAGACAGAGCAGCAAGAGTAAGATTGTATGTAACGTCAGCAACAAGGACAGCAGATGCTTCAAGAGCAGAAGGTGTTGATCCTACTTCAGACGCAGGACTTATTGCAGAAGTTATCACAACAGGTGCTCAAACAGTTATTATTAGCCCAGGTGCATTTGGATTCAATTTAGAAGGCACACCAACCACTACAATACCGTGTAGGGTCACAAACAAAAGCGGCATCACCAGCACCGTGCAAGTAGATCTAAACATACTACAACTGGAGGCGTAATATGGAGTTATTTCAAGTCACACTGAAAAAAGGTGAAGACATTGATGCTTTTTATGAGGATATGGAAACACCGGGCGGTGCCCTATACATTCCAGATCGCAAAATAGAATGTAGCGACAGACGACCAACTTCAAGAACCACAGGCTATATGCTCACACTTGAAGAAGCACAACAAGTAAGTTATGATGAAAGAGTTGAAGTAGTTGTTCCGCAGAGTGTATTGGACAGACAACAGGTTGTGCCACAGGGAGTCTACTCAGGCAGGTTTGACAAAAGTGATAGCACAACCGGAACAACGACATTTACAAAATCCGACGCTAGTACCGGAATAAGATATAACGTGGATCATTATAGTTGGGGAATACTAAGACACATAGAAAGCGCCAACAGATCAGGTTGGGGCAATGATGCCGCAAGTTCAACAGACAGATATGTTGATACAACTGTGACATATTCAGCAAGTGGTAAGAATGTGGATATCGTTATTGTGGAAAATAACACAGTACACGATCACGCTGATTACTCAGATAGATTAGTAGACTACAACTGGGGTCAGCACTACAACGCAATCACAGGTGGCACAAACTACACCTACACACTTGCCGCCGCTAGAGCCACCAGTCCTTCAGAAGAAGACAAACACGCAACAGCGTCAACCGCCTTTGCGGCAGGCACCCGATTTGGCCTTGCCAAAGATGCCAATGTATACACCTACAGCAATCC
>Ga0208880_1000244_pt1 | contig 11481 bp, 9 predicted proteins | sample Knorr_S23_td_Sur_FD_185606 | JGI IMG/M metagenome (GOLD analysis project Ga0208880, IMG submission 185606) | Marine microbial communities from Southern Atlantic Ocean transect - Knorr_S23_td_SurfaceB_ad_5m_LV_B (SPAdes) (version 2) | ecosystem: Environmental > Aquatic > Marine > Oceanic | place...
TTGGTGTAATGGCTGGTGTAGGTGCGCCGACGAGTCTCGCTATTGATCTAGCAAAACGTTTTGACATGACGCTTTTGGGTTTTGTAAAAGAGAATAGCTTTAATATTTATAGTAATAAAAACAGAATTTTGTTAAGTAAATAATTTAAAATGTCTAAAAATATAAGCAATCTATCCGGAAGAATTGGCCTAAAAAATAACTTATTTCAAAAAATATCTGAAAGATCTCTTAAATCTAAAGATGACAAAGGCATTAAAGAAATTGCTGATGAATACAAAATGGGTGTTTCTACAATCCATGGCGCAGAAAGCTTTTATGAATTTTTAAGACCATCTCATAGAGAAAAGAAAGCATTTGTTTGCAACGGAAGCGCATGTATGTGTGCTGGCACACAAGAGCCTTTAAAGAAAAAACTAAAAGAAAAACTTGGTGAAGATAAAGTTGGTGAAATGTTTTGTTTAGGTCATTGCTATGAAAATCATGCATTTCATTATGATGGTGAAAATTATGCAGGAAATGACATAGACCATATTGATAAAATTATTAAAGGGGAGAATATCAAGCAAGAAAAATACTTCTCAAAAAGTTTTGCTACCACAAGTTTTCTTATGGATGATAAACTCTCAAATCTTGATCAATTTAAAGATAGTTTAAATAAATTTTTAAATACTGATAAAAAAGAAATTATAAATTCTTTACTATCATCAAATTTAACTGGTAGAGGTGGAGCTGGTTTTCCAACAGGGATGAAATGGGATTTTTGTAGTAAAGCAAAATCTGAAAAAAAATATGTAGTGTGTAATGCAGATGAAGGTGACTCTGGAGCATTTTCAGATAGATATTTATTAGAAGATCAACCTTTAAAAGTTTTATTTGGAATGATTATTTGTGGTTATGTAATTGGTGGCAATGAAGGTGTTTTATATATAAGAGGAGAATATCCAAAATCTATAGAGGCTATTAATGGAAGCATTAACGAATTAAAAAAAGCAGGACTGTTAGGTGAAAAAATCTTAGGAACTAATTTTTCTTTTGAATTAAATATTTGTATTGGTCAAGGAGCTTATATATGCGGAGAAGAAACCGCTTTAATTGCTTCTATAGAAGGAAGAAGAGCTGAAGTTGATGTCAGACCTCCATTTCCAGTAACTGAAGGATTATATAAAAAACCTACAGTAGTAAATAATGTGGAGACTCTAGCTGCAGCAACTGGAATATTATTAAATGGAGCAGATAAATTTTCATCAATTGGAAATAAAAAATCCGCAGGTACAAAACTTGTTTGCTTGGATAGTTTTTTTAATAAACCTGGTGTTTATGAGATAGATATGGGGACACCTATGAAAAAAATATTTGAAGAAATTGGAGGTGGATTAAAAGAAGAAGTTAAAGCATTCCAAATTGGTGGGCCTCTAGGAGGTGTAGTTCCTGCATCAGAAATAGAAAAATTAAATTTAGACTTTCAAGAATTTACTGCGGCTGGTTTTATGCTTGGACATGCTAGTGTAGTAAGTATTCCAAAAAATTTTAGCATGGCAGAATACATTCATCATTTATTTGAATTCTCAGCTGAGGAATCTTGTGGAAAATGCTTTCCTGGAAGACTCGGATCATACAGAGGAAAAGAAATGTTTGATCAGTTAAAAAAAGGGACTTCTAAAATTCCACTAAAATTATTAAATGAACTTTTAATCACAATGAAAAAAGGGTGTTTATGCGCTCTTTGTGGGGCTATACCAACGCCTATAATGAACATCTTAAAATATTTTGGTGATGAAATGAAAAATGATATACTTAAAGACAATTAATGAGCTCTGAAAAAAGAAAAATTGCATATATAGATGGAAAACCTTACGAAATAGGTCCAAACCATACTTCTATTTTAAAATTTGTAAAAAGCTACTTAGGAGAAAAAAAGGTTCCGACTCTGTGTGATGATCCAAATTTAGCGCCCTATGGAGCATGTAGAGTTTGTTCAGTTGAAGTTGCGTTAGAAAAAGATGGTCCAACAAAAGTTGTAGCTTCTTGTCATACTCCAGTTGGTGAAAATCAACATATTTTTACTAGTAACGATGAATTACAAAAATTAAGAAAAAATATTGTTGAATTAGTTTTAACTGATCATCCGATGAATTGTGAAACTTGTGAGGTAGATCAAAACTGTGAGCTTCAAACTGTAGCTAATGATTTAGGTATAAAAGAACACAGATATAATAATCCAAAACAACATAAAGGAATTCCTAGAGATACTTCTCATGCTTATATGCGAATGAATTTAGATAATTGCATTAATTGCGGAAGATGTGTGAGAGCATGCGATGAAATCCAAGGCTCGTTTGTCTTAACAATGAGTGGAAGAGGATTTGAATCTAGAATTACAACAGATAATGATATGTTGTTTGGAGATTCTTCATGTGTCTCTTGTGGTGCTTGCGCACATACTTGTCCAACAGATGCAATATCTGATGTATTTCAATCTAAATCTGCAAAAGTAGATAAGAAAGTTAGAACCACTTGCTCATACTGCGGAGTGGGTTGTAACTTAGAAGCGTCTATTAAAGATGGAAAGGTAGTTGCAATAGACACTCCTAAAGAAACAGAGGTAAATGCTGGTCATACATGTATTAAAGGAAGATATGCATTTGGCTTCTATGATCATCCGGATAGATTAAGAAGTCCACTAATCAAAAGAAATGGAAAATTTGAAGAAGCTTCTTGGGATGAAGCTTATGAATATATTAAAAATAAATTAGAAAAAATTAAAAAAGAAAATGGTCCAGATGCAATTGCTGGAATATCATCTGCAAGATGCACTAACGAAGAAAATTATGTTTTCCAAAAAATGATAAGAGCTGTGGTTGGAACAAATAATATAGATTGTTGTGCAAGAATTTGTCACTCACCTACTGCTTGGGGAATGCAGCAAACTTTTGGAACAGGTGCTGCTACAAACTCTACAGAAGATATATATCATGCTGATTTATTTTTAGTAATTGGTGCAAATCCTACAAACGCTCACCCTGTAACAGGAGCAAAAATAAAACAACAAGTAATGAAAGGTAAAAAACTAATTGTTTTAGATCCCGTTACAACTGAACTTGCAAGACTAGCTGATTATCATATTAGATTAAAACCTGGAGCAAATGTAGCAGTCCTTAATATGATGCTATATTTCATCGTAAAAGGAAATTTATTAAATAAAGAATTTGTTGAAAAAAGAACAGAGGGCTTTGAAGAATTTTTAAAACACATAAATAGTTTAGATATTGATTATTTAGCAGATGTTGCTGGTGTTGATAAACAACAAGTTAAAGAAGCTGCTATAGCATATGCAACAGCAAATAATTCAATGGAGTTTCATGGTTTAGGGGTTACTGAACATGAGCAAGGTTCAAAAACTGTTATGTTAATTGCTGATCTTGCGATGATAACAGGAAATATTGGTAGAAGAGGTGTTGGAGTAAATCCACTTAGAGGACAAAACAATGTGCAAGGAGCAGCTGACATGGGATGTCAACCACATCAAGGGGCTGGTTATTTTCCGGTAGCTGATAAAAAAATTCAAGAGTTCTATACAGAAAAATATGGAGTGGTCCACCCAACAAAAGCAGGTTTAAAAATTCCAGAAATCTTTGATGCAGCCATAAATAAAGAAGTTAAAGGTTTATGGATTATTGGTGAAGACATAGTGCAGACCGATCCAAACAGTGCACATGTCGTAAAAGCTATGGAAGCTCTAGATTTATTAGTAGTTCAAGAAATATTTATGAGTGAAACAGCAAAATTGGCTGATGTTGTTTTACCAGGTACTACTTTCCTAGAAAAAGATGGAACTTTTACAAATACTGAAAGAAGAGTTCAAAGAGTTAACAAAGCAGCAGAACCTTTACCTGGAACTAAACCTGATGGAGTTATTGTAACAGAAATGATGCAAAAACTTGGATATGATCAACCGGTTTATGATGCTGATCAAGTTTTAGCTGAAGTTGCTGATGTTGTTCCTTTCTTTAAAGGTATTACTCGAGAAAGATTAGGTAAATTTGGTCTACAATGGCCAGTTAAGGAAGATGGGACAGATACAAAAATTCTACATGAAAAAGAATTCAAACTTGGAAAAGGAAGATTAAAATCTTTCAACTGGCAAGAATCTACTGAGTTAAAGAAAAATAAAAAAGAATATCCTTTAATCTTAACGACTAGCAGAGTTCTTCAACATTATAACGCCGCAACTATGACAAGAAGAACGAAAAATTTAAAACTAGTAGATGAGGATATTTTATTAGTTCATCCAAATGATGCCAAGAGTAGAGAATTAAATACTGGTGATATAGCAAGATTGTACTCTGGTAGAGGTGAAGTATCTTTAAAAGTTGAAGTAACAGATAAAGTTAAAGAAGGAATTGTTTTCACGACATTTCATTTCCCAGAACATATGGTTAATATGGTAACTGGTGATGGTAAAGACGAAGAAACTAAGTGCGCAGAATACAAAGTATCTGCAGTTAATGTTCAAAAAATTTCAAATAAATTTAAAACCGAAATAACTCCTAAAGAAACAGAAGCTGAAGTAAGATAAATATACCTTAATGGTAAATTTATTAAAAAAATTTTACAAACCTTTTATCATAACTTATGTTTTGTTGAGTATTGCTTTAGGTTCATATCCATCTTTTGATTTTTATAGTTTTAAGGGGCAATTAATAATAATTAGTGTATCGATATTTAATGGAATAATGGGAATATACGTAAAAAAATTATAAAACGTAAGGTTCGTGTCTTACTTCACTTTTTAATACTCTCTCTACTGAAAAAGCACTTACATCTATAGTTTGATAGGATCCGCTAGTAATTAATTCAGTTAATGCCCTACCTATTCCAGGAGCTTGCATTAAACCTCTTCCGGTAAACCCTGATGCTAAATAAACATTTTCATATTTTGGATGTTTTCCTACAACTGCATTATTATCTAATTTGTTGCAGTCATAATAACCAGCCCAACCACCCGTTAACTTTAATTCCTCAAATGCAGGAATTCTTTTTGCAAGTGCTGGCCAAACTAGTTCTTCAAAATCATTCCATGCAGGTTCTAAATCATTTGCATCGAAAACAGAAAGCGGAGAACCCGCTAAATATTCTTTTCCTTCAGGTCTCCAATAAACTCCAGTTGTTAAATCACCTGTTAAAGGCATATCCGGGATATGTTTTGGGCATTTAACTCTAAACACTGTATGTTTTTGAGGAACTACTGGAATATCGTTTAACAATTCTTTAGTCCAACAACCTGCTGCTGAAACAATAATTTTTGCATTAATCTCATTTAAACTTTTAACTTCGCCTTTAACAAATTCAGCTCCTAATTCTATAGCTTTACTTTTTAAAGCGGAATGAAACATAAATGGATCTATCCAACCCTCAGTATTATTGTCTGTAAATGTTGCCGTTTCAATTCCTTCTGGATTTACATAAGGAAAATATTTTGTAAGTTCCGAACCTTTAATATTTTTGGTTCCAGCATCACAAGATTTATGATTTTCCAAAGCTTTATATTGTTCTTCGGCATGCTCTGGGCCAAACATTAATAAATAACCATTTGTCACCATGCTTGCTGTTGGGTTTGGATTTTTTTTTGTTTTTAATGTCTCTGAAATATTGAAAATAAATTCTTTTGCGAATTTTCCTAATAGAATGTTTTCTTTCTGAAAAAACTGTCTTCTAAAACCTCCTAAAGATAATGGAAAAGAAGCATTTTTGTACGTTGGATCTCTTTCGATAACCTTTACTTTTCTACCTTCTTTTGAAAGAAAGTAAGCTGTAGAGGCGCCAATTATACCACCTCCAATAACTACAACATCATCCATAAGAAATTAGTAGCATAAATTAAAATAATTATTAAATAGAATATTAAGAAATATGAACAAAGTAGTGTGGATAACAGGCGCAAGTAGTGGGATTGGTAAATCTTTAGCTTTAAAGTTTGCTAAAGAAGGTTGGAATGTCGCAATCTCTGCTAGAAGAGAAAATTTACTAAAGGAAATTTCCGAATCTAATGAAAAGATTAGATCATTCCCATTGGATGTAACTGATAAAAACAAATGTAAGGAAGTTTTTCAAGATATAAAAAGTCATTATGGAGATATAGATATTTGTTTTTTTTCTACTGGAACATGGAGTCCTAACCAAGAAAAAGATATAGACTTAGAACAAATAGAAAATGTATTTAAAGTAAATTTCTTTGGAACCTTAAATTGTGTTAAAGCTGTAGAGGAGCATTTTAAAAATAAAAAAAATGGAATAATTACTATTGTTTCTTCAATAGCAGGTTATAGAGGTTTGCCAAATACCACAGGATATGGACCATCTAAATCTGCATTAATCAGTTTAGCTGAAAGTTTGTACTTTGATTTTGAAAGACACAATGTTAGAGTTTGCTTAGTCTCACCTGGATTTATCAAAACACCTATGACAGATAAAAATGATTTTAAAATGCCATTTTTAAAAACACCAGAATTTGCAGCTGAAAAAATATATGAAGGGTTAGTAAATAAAAAAAGCTTTGAAATTCATTTTCCAAAAGAACTTACGTTAGCTCTTAAACTTTTTAAAATTTTACCAAGTAAAATTTATTTTAATTTAGTAAAAAAACTAACAAAATTTCAAAAAAAAAATTAATCTTTAACAAAAACTACAGTAAGATCAGCTACTCGTATCCCAAATTTAGTCATTTTGGCTCTATTGATTGCAACTTTTTCATTTTGCATAAAAATCCAATCATCAAAAGTAATTTTTATTTCTCTTCCTTTAACTGGTACTAATAGGACATATTCAAATTTAAATGCAGGTCCGTAAGAAAAACCTTTGGCCTTACCCACTACATCACCAGCTGTTCCTTCATAATTATGTTGATCTATTTTATTTATTTTCCATTGTCTTTTTTGGACTTCGCCATCATCCCAATTGAATGTTTCATCTAATATCAACTCTTTTCCATCCCACTTGCCATCTAAAATTGCTGAGAATTGTCTCGTTACTTTGCCAGATCTATTTTGTAATACTCCCCAAGCTTTCACTTCTCCGGATAAATATTCTTCAATTATTAATCTTGGTTTTTTGTCTTTAAAGTCTTCAGGTTTCATAGAACTATTTGATGAACAACTTGTAATAAATTGAGCAAATATTATCAATAAAATTAAATTTAATATTTTAAAATATTTCATAATAAATCTATTTGTTTTGTAGTGAGAATTGTATCAAATCAATATTTCTAGATTTAAATCCAGCCTCACAATAAGATAAATAAAAATCCCACATTTTTTTAAATGTTAAATCAAATCCCTGTTTGGATATCAAATCCCATTTTTTCATAAATTCGTCTCTCCAAATTCTTAATGTATTAGAATAGTGCTCGCCATAAGAATTCATCAAATCAAGCTTAAGGCCATTTTGCGTTGAAAGCTTCTCTAAACTATTTTTTGAGGGCAAAAAACCTCCAGGAAATATGTATTTTTGAATGAAATCTTCTTTATTCTTGTATCTATTATACAATTTATCATCAATTACAATTGCCTGAATGGCTGCCGAACCATCATAGTGTAAATTTTTTTTAATGGTTTTAAAATAACTATCTAGATAGTTTTGGCCTACAGCCTCAATCATTTCAATTGATGCTATTGAATTATATTTATCATTTACATCTCTATAATCTTTTAATTCAATATTGATTTTATGATTTAAATTATTTTTATAAATTCTTTCTTTTGCAAATTCATATTGTTTTTTAGAAATAGTTATACAATCTAATTTCACATCTAAATTTTTTCCAATATATTCTGCAAATCCTCCCCAGCCACATCCTATTTCAAGAATTTTATCTCCAGGTTTTGGTTTAATTAAATTTATTAATTTTGAATATTTATTGTACTGCGCCGACTCTAAATCATTTTTTTCATTGTCAAATATCGCACTTGAGTAAGTTAAAGATTTATCTAGCCATAATGAAAAAAAATTATTTCCAAGATCATAGTGCTTTGAAATATTTTCTTTGCTTTTATTTTTAGTGTTTTTTACAAATAAGTTTTTAATAATATTAACTATTGGTAAATCAAACATTCCTGAAAATTTATAAATTATTTTTATATTTTTTGCTGTTAATTCAATTAAATCAGAAAGGTTGTTTGTCTCGAACTCACCTCTCATATAGGCTTCTGCTAATCCAACACTTCCACTTTTTATTATATTATAAGTTAAACCTGGTTTATTTATTTTAATACTTACATTTAATCCTTTAGTATCAGTTCCAAAAATATATTTTCTATCATCATAATTCACAACTTCTAATACCCCATACTTTATATGCTTTAACATACTAAATACAATTTTATCTGATATTCTATTTAAGTTCATTTGTCTCAAAAGTAATTTTATTAAAAATTTTAATTTGTTTTTTTATTAATTTAACTTTTTTTAACCAAAGTTTGAATGCTTCATAATGTATTGCAACTATTACTTTAAAAGTCATTAAAGGATGTTTCAAATAATTGAAAATAAGATTTTTATTAGTCAAATCCTGAGCATTTCCATCTTGAGATGCGTATAAAAGTCTACCTTCTTTATCATTTTGATTGATTATAACCGAAATAGTGTTGCCAGGTTTAGATACACTAAAGTTATATTCACAATCCATTTCAATAAAAGGTGAGACATAGAATTTTTTATTACATTTATTTTTTATCAAACTTTCATTTCTTGTCTCAAATATATATGTATGTTGTTCACCAAAAGTATTTTTTACTTCATAAAAGATTGATATTAATTCATTATATTCGTTATAAATATACAAAACGGATAGTGGGTTGAACACATAACCAAGTATTCTTGGATAGCATAATATTTCAACTCTTATTTTTTTAAATTTAATATTTTTTTTAATTAAATTTTTTTTAACCCATTCTTTAATTTCATTACCATCTCTATTTCCATGATCTTTATCGAAAAAACTGATTAAATTAAATTTGTTATATGAAAATAATTTTAAATTTTTGTCTAATTCATTAATTTCATCTAAATCAATTAGCAAACTAAATATACTGTACTTAAAATGATGTCTTTTAGGTTTAAATCTTGTGTGTATTACTTTTCCGTTATAGATCTTGGAATGCTTAATCATTAAAATATTTTAGCATATCTATTGATGAAGTTATTCCATCTTCATGAAACCCATATCCAAAATAACTGCCACAAAATAAGGTATTTTTGACATTTTGAAGAATTTTTAACTTGGGCTGATTTTCAAGTGCTAAATTATCATAGTAAGGATGAGTGAATACTATTTTTTTAAGGATTTTTTTTTCATCTATTTTATCAAAAGGATTTAGTGATAAAAAAATATTTTCCTCCATTTGTAAATTTTGCAGTAGGTTTAACCAGTATGTTACTGATGAATTTTCTCTAGCATTCTTGTTTAATTTTGCATTCCATGCAGACCAGGCCTTTGTATTTTTGGGCATTTGTTCTTTGTCAGTATGAATTATGGCAATATTTTTTTTATACTTAAAATTTGAAAGTATTTTTTTTTCTTCTTCTGATGGATTTTCAAGAATTGATAACGCTTCATCAGCATGTGTAGCAATAATAACTTTATCATATGTAAAAATTTCATTTTTTTCTCCATAACATAATTCGATATTATCTTTGTGTCGTTTAATTAAATTAATTCTATAATTTTTATAATATTCACCACTTATTTTTTTAAGAATATTATTAACATAAGTTCTGCTTCTATTTTTGACTGTATACCATTGGGGTCTATTTTTTAATTTGAATAATCCATGATTTTGAAAAAATTTAAGAAAAAAATTTAAAGGCATTTGGCTTGCCTCATAAGGTGGCATTGACCAAATAGCAGCAACCATCGGAATTATATGATAATCAATAAATTCTTTTGAGAGCTGTTCTTTTCTTAAATAATCTCCTAAAGTAAAATTATTATCTGAAAATTGATAAGTTTCATTCTTTTTATAAAATTTAATTATATCAAAAAACATTTTTAAAAATTTTAAATTGAAAAAATTTGACTTATTGCAAAACATCCCTGAAATACCTTTTCCACAATACTCGAAGTTTGAATCTTTTACTGATACAGAAAAGGACATGTTACTTTTTTCAATTTCAATGGAATTTTCTTTGAAGAAATTAATTAGATTTGGATAAGTTTGAAAATTGAAAACAATAAAACCAATATCTACAGAAATTTTTTTATTATTTAAGTTTAAATCCAGTGTATATGAATGACCTCCAAAATGATCATCCTTTTCAAAAAGATCCACTTTATGCTTTTTGGATAAATAATATGCAGCACTTAATCCAGAGATACCTGATCCAACTACTGCTATTTTCATCAAAAATTAAGCAGCATCTTCTTTAAATTCATCCATGCTTGGACAAGAACAGAATAAATTTTTATCGCCATATACATTGTCAACTCTTGCTACAGGTGGCCAAAATTTATTTTCTTTTAAATATCCAGTTGGATAAGCAGCATCTTCTCTTGAATATTTATGATTCCATTCATTTGAAACTAATTCTACATCAGTATGAGGTGCATTTTTAATTGGATTATCAATTTTATCAAACTCACCAGATTTAATTTTATCTATTTCTTTTTTAATTGTGATTAAAGCATCACAAAATCTATCTAACTCTCTTAAACTTTCACTTTCTGTTGGTTCTATCATCATCGTTCCTGCTACTGGCCATGACATAGTGGGTGCATGAAAACCAAAATCAATTAAACGTTTAGCTATATCTTCTTCTGTTACTCCAGTTTCATTTTTTACAGGCCTAATATCAATAATACATTCATGAGCAACATTTCCATTTTTTCCTTTATATAAAATTGGAAAATGTTCTTTTAATCTATGCGCTACATAATTTGCGTTAAGTATTGCGTTTTCTGTAGCTATTCTTAATCCTTCAGAACCCATCATTTTTATATACATCCAAGAAATTGGCAAAATACTTGAGCTGCCCCATGGAGCCGCTGAAATTGAACCAATGCCCGATGCAGGTCCACAATCTTTAATAACTGGGTGATTTGGAAGATATGGTTCTAAATGTCTTTTACAAGCTATTGGACCCATTCCTGGACCTCCTCCACCATGTGGAATACAAAAAGTCTTATGTAAGTTTATATGGCACACATCAGGTCCAAAGTTTCCAGGTCTAGCTACACCAACAAGAGCATTTAAATTAGCACCATCCATATAAACTTGGCCACCGTGTTTATGTATCAAATCACAAATATCAGTTATTTTCTCTTCAAATACACCATGAGTTGATGGATAGGTAACCATTAAAGCAGCTAAATTTTCAGAGTATTTTTCTGATTTATTTTTTAAATCTTCAATGTCAACATTTCCTTCTTTATCGCAATTTACAACTACAACCTTCATTCCTACCATTTGAGCGCTGGCTGGATTTGTTCCA
>Ga0208880_1000247_pt1 | contig 11334 bp, 10 predicted proteins | sample Knorr_S23_td_Sur_FD_185606 | JGI IMG/M metagenome (GOLD analysis project Ga0208880, IMG submission 185606) | Marine microbial communities from Southern Atlantic Ocean transect - Knorr_S23_td_SurfaceB_ad_5m_LV_B (SPAdes) (version 2) | ecosystem: Environmental > Aquatic > Marine > Oceanic | place...
AATCAAGAATTACTAAGATTGAAGGTGATATCTTTTCCATCAATGATTCAAATTCTGAATGAGAATTATATGTACCTGTTGGATTATTTGGGTTGGCAACAAAACATACTCTAGTATTTTTTTTGGTAGCTGGGAAAAATCCATCTAGATCATGCTTCCAGTCTTTTGCTGGGACTTCAATTATTTCTGATCCGCATGCTTTGGTTACTATTTTATATACTGCAAATGCATGCTTAGACATAACTGCACTTGAGTCTTTATTAAGAAATGCTCTTGCAGCAAGTTCTAATATTTCATTAGATCCGTTACCAACAATAATATTTTCAGGTTCGACTGATTCATGATCTGCAATAAAAGATTTAAGTTTTTTAGAATCACCATCAGGATATAAATGTAAATCATAACTTGAAGTAAGTGTTTCAATAGCTTTTGGAGATGGGCCTAGTGGATTTTCATTACTGGCTAGTTTTACAACTTTATCAAGTTTATATTCTGCAACAACTTCGTCTATGGATCTCCCAGGCTCATAAGGATGTAAATCTGATATTCCTTTATTAAGATAATTTAAAAGTGTGCTCATACGTGCTGCGGATATGATCCTAATATTCGAACCAAAGAACCAGTTGTTTTAACTTCTTTTATTGCCAGTCGAAGCTTTTGGTCATCTTGATGGCCTTCACAATCAATAAAAAAGTCATGAGAATTGATATTTCCACGGGATGGTCGTGTTTCAATCTTACTTAAATTAATTTTTCTTTTTTCAAAAGGCCTTAAAATATTTATTAAAGCACCTGGTGTATTAGTTGTCTGAATTAAGAATGAAGTTTTATCTTTTCCAGTTGATGCTAATTCATTTTGACCAATTACTAAAAATCTAGTCTTATTATCTGAATAATCTTGAATATCTTTTTTCTGCAATCTTAACTTATATTTTTCAATAGCGAGAGAATTGACTATACATAATATATTTTTGTTTTCTTTTGCATATTTAGCAGCAACTGCAGAGCTAGGCATTTCCAATCTTTTAATTGAGCCAATATTTTTTTCTATCCATTTATTGCATTGGCCAAGAGCTTGAGGATGAGATGCAATTGCAAAAGCATCTTTAATATCAAATTTATTACCAGATGCTAGCTGATGATTAATATCTAGATATATTTCTCCGATTATAGAAAGAGAATCATTGTCTGCTAAACAATTTAATGTGGTATTGATTACTCCTTCAGAAGAATTCTCTACAGGCACAACACCTATGTCCGCTTCTCCTTTTAAAACTTGATGGAAAACATCATCAATAGTTGATGATGGAATTCTGGAAACTAAAGATCCAAAGTGACCATGAACTGCAGCTTCTGAATGAGTTCCCTCAGGACCCAAATAGGAAATTCTTAAAGCCTCTTCTAACGAAAGACATCCTGAAATAAGTTCTTTATAAATAGTTCTTACTTTCTCGTTAGAAAGTGCCCCTTTTTCATTTGCTTTAAGTATGTTCCTAATAATAGTAGCTTCTCTATCTGGTTTGTAAAAAGAAGTGTTAGGACTAATTTTTGATTTAATTTTTCCAATGCTAACTGCAAGAGCTGCTCTTTTTTGTATAAGTTTTAAAAGGTCTTTATCGATTTTATCAATTTTTGACCTTAAAGATTTTAAATTTTCCTTAGACATTTTTTGTTAGCCATATTTAGCTTCAAAGACTTTCATAAAGTCTACAAGCTCGTTAATTCCCTCCAAAGGCATTGCATTATATATACTTGCTCTCATTCCGCCAACAGATCTATGGCCTTTGAGGTTTAATAATCCATTTCCTTCAGACTCCTTCAAGAATACGCTATCTAGATCATTATCAGCAAGTATAAAGGGAACGTTCATAATAGACCTATTTTCTATCTTAACTGGATTTGAATAAAATTCTGAGTTATCTATATAGTTATACAGAGTTGATGCTTTTAAATAATTTTGTTCTTTGAAAAACTCTAAACCTCCTGATTGCTTTATCCATTTGAAAACTTTACCTGCCATATACCATGCAAAGGTTGGTGGCGTATTTAACATAGAATCAGATTCTGAGTGTTTGGAGTATCTAAATATATTCGGCAAATTTTCATTTTCTAGCTCCATTAAGTCTTTTCTAATAATGACCATAGTCAAGCCTGCTGGTCCAATATTTTTTTGAGCTCCTGCATAAATTAATGAAAATTTAGATACATCTAATGGCTCACTCAATATAACTGAAGACATATCAGCAATTAAGTGATTGTTTATATCTGGAGCTTCATGTATTGCAACTCCTTGGATGGTTTCATTAGGACAATAGTGAACATATGCAGAGTCCTCAGAATATTTCCAATCCTCTTGAGCTGGAGCATATGAAAAGCCAAGATTTTCTGAAGAGGCGATAGTATTTACCTTAGTTAATTTTGATGCTTCTGCAATTGCTTTTTTAGACCACGAGCCTGATAAAACATAATCAGCATTATTGTTATGAGCAAAATTTAATGGAACCATAGAAAATTGATGTGTTGCTCCACCCTGAAGAAAAAGAACTTCATGTGATGATGGAACATTTAAAATATCTATGAAATCTTGTTTTGCGTCTACAGCAACACCGTCATAGATTTTTGATCTATGACTCATTTCCATAATAGACATGCCAGAGTCACCCCATTCTAGTAACTCATCTTTTACTTCAGACAGCACCTGTTCAGATATGACAGCCGGCCCAGCGCAGAAATTCCACTTACGCATTATTCGCCCTCTTCGTTATCTTCTTTTGGAATTGTCACACATTCGATGAGTTTTTCTCCTTCCTTTGGAGTAATAACTTTAACACCTTGTGTATTTCTGCTTAATGTAGGTACTTGTGAAACACTTGTTCTAATCATGGTTCCTTTGTCACTAATTAACATTATTCCATCTTCATCTTCTACCAATGCTGCTGAAACCATTGAGCCATTTCTTTCACTGGTTTTCATTGAAATAACTCCTTGTCCGCCTCTATTGTGAGAAGGAAAATCATCCAAAGCAGTTTTTTTACCATATCCATTTTCGGAAACACACAATATAGTTTTTTCCGGATCAGCTATCATCAGAGAAATTAATTTTTCATCTTTTTTAAGTCTAATACCTCTGACGCCTCTTGCAGTTCTTCCCATTGGTCTAACATGTGACTCATTAAATCTAATTAATTTTCCAGATGATGATGCTAATAGAATTTCATTATCTCCTGAGGTAATTGCTGTACCAACAAGCTTGTCACCCTCGTCTAAATTTATTGCTTTAATGCCTGATTTATATTTTTTAGAAAACAAACTTAGGTTTGTCTTTTTGGTAGTACCATTTCTAGTAGCCATAAAAATAAACTGATCATCTGAAAACTCACTTACAGGAAGAATATCACTTACCGATTCATCATCGTCAAGATTTAACATGTTTACTAATGGTCTTCCTTTCGAGGTTCTAGAGGCCACAGGAATTTCATAAACTTTTAACCAAAAAACTTTACCTTTAGTTGTAAAACATAAAATTTGCATATGACTGCTAAGCACATAAAGATTCTGAATTAAATCCTCTTCTTTTACAGCAGCTGCAGCTTTACCTTGCCCTCCTCTTCTCTGCTCTCTATATTCGTCGAGAGGCTGAGTTTTTGCATATCCACTTCTTGATACAGTTAAAACTCTCATCTCCTCAGGAATAAGATCCTCGTTAGTTATCCCTCTTCTTGTATCATTAATTAAAGTTCTTCTTTCGTCTCCAAAATTAGTTTTTACCTCTACAAGCTCTTCTATCATCAAATTCTTTAGAGTCTCTTTGTCATCTAATATCTTCTGAAGATCTATAATTTTTGCGACTATGTCAGAAAACTCATTACTTAAATTATCTTGCTCTAAACCAGTTAGTCTTCCCAATCTTAGTTCTAAAATTGCTTTTGCTTGATCAGGAGAAAGTTTATATTTTTTGCCATTGATACCAAGATCTTTGCTTAAACCTTTTGGTTTGCATGCATCTTTACCAACTTTTTTAAGAATTGCCTCAACCGGTCCCGCTTTCCAAACTTTTTTGCACAGAGCATCAGCAGCTAATTTTGGATCTTTTGACTTCTTAATGATTGTTATAACTTCATCAATATTAGCTATAGCGACCATAAGCCCTTCAACAATGTGACCTCTATCCTTAGCCTTTTTTAAATCGTATTTCGTACGTTTAGTTATGATGTCCTTACGATGCTTGATGAAAGCTTCGAGCATTTCTTTTAAATTTACTTCCTTCGGCTGTCCATCAATTAAAACGGTAAAATTGATACCAAATGATTGTTCTAATTGAGTTTGTGCAAAAAGGTTATTTTCTAAAACCTCTACAGAATCTCCTTTTCTTACTTCAATGACGACTCGCAACCCATCCTTATCAGACTCATCTCTTATTTCTGTAATTCCTTCTATCTTTTTTTCTTTGACTAATTCAGCAATTTTTTCAAGCATCTTAGCTTTATTTACCATAAAGGGAATTTCATTGATTATGAGAGATTGTTTGCCTGATTTCTCATCTTCTTCAATAGAAGTATTAGATCTAATGTGAATGATACCTCTTCCAGTCTTGTAGGCTTCATATATACCAGCTTTTCCGTCAATTGTGCCACCCGTCGGAAAATCCGGACCGGAGATGTCTTTAATAAGATCATCAATGGAAAGTTTAGGATCATTTATTAAGTTAATGCTTGCATTAAGAACTTCAGTAAGATTATGCGGCGGAATATTTGTAGCCATACCCACAGCTATACCCGATGAACCATTTACTAAGAGATTTGGAATTTTTGTAGGTAAAACATCTGGAATAAATTCACTTCCATCATAATTTGGTGAATACGAGACTGTTTCTTTTTCAATATCTCCGTACATCTGATCAGTGATTTTCGCCATCCTTACTTCTGTATATCTCATTGCAGCAGGTGGATCACCGTCTATTGAACCAAAATTTCCCTGCCCCTCGACAATTGGATATCTCATTGAAAAATCTTGTGCCATTCTTACCATTGCGTCATATACAGCACTGTCGCCATGAGGATGATATTTACCAATAACATCACCAACTACTCTCGCTGATTTTTTATAGGGTTTGTTGTAAGAGTTTTTAAGATCATACATCGCATATAAAATACGTCTGTGAACTGGTTTTAAGCCATCTCTTATATCTGGGAGAGCTCTTCCATGAATAACGCTAAGAGCATAACTTAGATAAGATTGCTTAAGCTCATCCTCAATATTTACTGAAATTATTTCTTTTGCGAAGTCACTCATATGCTATGTATTTTTGATGTAAAAAAAGATCCCTAATTTAGGGTATATTTTAGCATATTTTATGTAGTAATTAGTCTTTAAATTCCGAAACTAAGCCACCAATTGACTCTTTTGCATCACCGAATAACATTCTAGTATTTTGTTTAAAAAATAATGGATTTTGAACACCTGCAAAGCCTGAAGACATTGATCTTTTTAGAACAAAAACTGTCTTTGCGTTATGCACTTCAATTATTGGCATTCCATATATTGGGCTACCTGGCTCCTCAGTGGCAGAGGGGTTAACAACATCATTAGCGCCAATAACTACAGCTACATCGACTGAGTCCATAATTGGATTAACATCATCAGGTTCAGCTAAAACATCATAAGGAACATTTGCTTCTGCTAATAAGACATTCATATGGCCTGGCATTCTACCAGCGACAGGATGTATGCCATATTTTACTTCTGTGCCATTTTCTTCAAGTAGCTCACCCAGCTCTCTAACAACATGCTGAGCTTGAGCAACAGCCATGCCGTAACCAGGAATAATTAATACTGAGCTTGCACTTTCTAAAATTAAAAATGCATCTGCAACATTAATTGGGCTTACTTCACCCTGCTCCTCTGAAGATGAGCCTTTAGATGCGCTAGCATAACCAACGAATAAAATATTATTGATAGATCTATTCATTGCTTTTGCCATTATCACTGTAAGAATAAGTCCACTTGCACCTACGAGTGACCCAGCAACAATTAAAACATTATTTAATAAAAGAAGACCGGCAAATGCAGCAGCAATTCCTGAAAATGAATTTAACAGAGATATAACTACTGGCATATCCCCGCCTCCAATAGGCAAAACGAAACCTATACCACCAAGAAGAGTAATCGCTAGCAGCACTGTGAAGAAATTAAACCCTAGTGCAGGCAAAAGTGGCTGCAAGATACTAAAAATTAAAAATAATATTGATCCATAAAAAATAGTAGTAAAAATTTTTGTGACAATAGAAGTTTTAGCTACTTTTAATTTTTCAGACAACTTTCCGTAAGCTATCAAGCTCCCTGTAAAGGTAACGCCTCCAATATATATTGTGAACATGACCAATAAATACTGAAAATAATTATCTGGAATTGAGTTATATTCAGACCATGCAATTAAGAATGTTGCCAATCCACCAAAACCATTAAATAAAGCTACCATTTCAGGTATAGAAGTCATCTTCACTTTTAATGCTATTGTTGAACCAATAATAGCGCCAAGTAAAATACCACCAAGCAATATAACCGGATCAACTATAAAGACTATAGTTACCAAAACAGCAATAAACATTGCAAAAGCTGACAAGAAGTTACCTTTTACAGCTGTATCTTCTTTACCAAGCATTTTAATACCTGATATAAAAAGAATAGAAGCGACAATATAAATGATATTTTGTATTGCAGTTATGTCTTCAAAAATACTCATAACTATTTCTTCTTAAACATTTTCAGCATTCTATTGGTAACAAGATATCCACCAAATACATTAATTGAAGCAAAAAGGACAGCCAAAAAAGCTATTGCGCTTTGAAGATTTGAATCTGTTGACAAGACTAAAGCTCCGACCAATGCAATACCTGAAATAGCGTTTGCTCCAGACATTAAAGGAGTGTGAAGAGTACTTGGCACTTTTGATATTAGCTCTAGGCCTAAATAAATAGAAAGGATAAGAACGAAACCTAATAAAGCATATATTTCCATGTTACTGGAACCTCTCATTTAAAATTTTACTATTAAATACAATGACGCTGCTTTTTATGATCTCATCATCGAAATCAAAGTTGATTGAGCTGTCTTCTTTGTTAAAAAAATCTGTAATCCAGTGATTAAAATTATTTGATAGTGCTAAAGATGCGTGATTTGAAACCGAAGACGCTAAGTTAGAAATACCAATAATTTTCACACCATTTTTAATTACTACTTCATCGGCCACAGATCCTTCAACATTACCACCTGATTCAACAGCCATATCAAAAATTACACTACCAGGTTTCATTTTTTCTATCGTAGCAGTATCAATCAATTTTGGTGCCGGTCTTCCAAATAATTGTGCGGTTGTAATAACAATGTCAGACCTTGCACAAACATCAGCTTGTAGGTCTTTTTGTTTTTGAACCTGTTCTGGTGTTAACTCTTTTGCATAGCCTTGATCAGTCTGACCTGTTTCTCCAAGATCAATTTTTACAAATTTAGCCCCTAAAGATTGGACCTGTTCTTCTACAACATCTCTTGTATCAAAAGCGTCTACTCTGGCACCAAGCCTTTTTGCTGTTGCAATAGCTTGAAGGCCAGCAACTCCAACACCAATTACAAAAACCCTTGCAGGCTTCAAAGTACCTGCAGCCGTCATCATCATTGGAAGAGCAGTAGATAAATGTTTAGCTGATTCAATCACTGCAGCATAACCTGCAAGATTAGCTTGAGAGCTGAGTACATCCATTTTCTGAGCTCTGGTTATTCTTGGAATAAACTCCATGCTAACTAAATTTATATTATTTGATGCACAAGCATTTATTAACTCTTGATTTGAAAATGGACTGACCATTCCTATTAATGTTGAGCCTTTTTTCATAGATGATATTTCTTCTACTGAAATTGGTTGATTAGTAATCAGTAAATCTGATTTTTCAATACACTCGGACCTTGAAAAACTTTTGAGTCCAAGGTTCTCAAAAACGCTATCGTCTGAATTTATACCCTCTCCAATGCCACGCTCAAAATTTATTTCAGCGTTTAGGCTCGTTAAAGCACTAATAGTATCTGGATGTATTGGTGACCTTTGATCTTTTGGGTCAATAGATTTTAATGCTGAAATAATCACTATTATTTTTAGAATTTTTATGTAGTGAAGTAAAACGTAATAAAAATAAAAAGTCAATTTAATTAAAATATACCGAATTTTAATTGATTAAAGCACTTTTCAAAGTGTAGTTTTACTACACATAGTTAATTTCTTAACCTATGTCTAAATAGTTCTATTAAGGGTAAAATTCTCCCATGAATATAGACCAACAAGAAGTTCAAAAATTCGCAGACCTTGCAGAGAAATGGTGGGATACATCTGGAGACTTTAAGCCTCTTCATGTAATCAACCCTCTAAGAGCTGAATACATATCATCAAAAGTTGAATTAGAAGGTAAAACATTACTTGATGTTGGTTGTGGTGGAGGTATATTAGCAGAAGCTTTATATGATAAAGGAGCAATCGTTACAGGTATTGATGCTGCAGGTCCTGGTATTGAAATTGCAAAACATCATGCAAAAAAAAATAATAAATCAATAGACTATCAAGAAAGTACGGCGGAAGATTTAATTCAGAAAAGCTCAGAAAAATATGATGTTGTAACATGCCTTGAGGTTTTAGAGCATGTTCCTGATCCAAAATTATTAGTAAAAACGTGTATTGATCTTTTAAAGCCAAATGGTGATCTATTTTTATCTACCATAAATAAAAATCCTAGATCCTGGATTACTGCAATAGTTGGAGCTGAATATATATTTAACATATTACCAAAAGGCACTCATGAATTTGATAAATTCATAAAGCCTTCATCACTTGGATCATACATTAGGGAGGGTTCTGCAGAGTTAGTTGAAACCAAAGGAATGTTTTACAATCCAATAACTCATAAAGCTAATCTTAATAATGATTTAGGTGTTAATTACTTAATGTATGCAAAAAAGCCTTAGTTCAAAATTAGTTTTATTTGATCTTGATGGAACGGTTATTGATACTGCTCCTGATTTTGTTCTATCTCTAAATAATATTTTAAAAAGACATGGAAGAGCTACTTTGAAGTTTGACCATATAAGATCTTTTGTTTCAGAAGGTTCTGTAAAATTTACTGAAATTGGATTTGAGATTACAAGAGATCATCCAGACTTTAATAAATACAGGAATGAGTTTCTTATAGAATATAAAAATAACCTAACTAATAAATCAAAGCTATTTGCCGGTATATCATCATTATTAAATCAATTAGATGAAAATAGCATTCCTTATGGAATAGTAACTAATAAACCTTTCGATTATGCCGAACCTCTTATTAATTATTTCAATGAGCTTAAAAATTGCAAAGCGCTTGTATGTCCAGATCATCTTCAAAATAGCAAACCCAGTCCAGAAGGTATACTTTTAGCATGCAAAAAAATAGGAGTTGATCCTAAAGAAAGCGTTTATGTCGGAGATCACCCAAACGATCTAATCGCTGGTAAAAATGCAGGAACAAAAACTATTGGTTGTCTTTATGGCTATAGTTTAGATAAAGATGAGACATATCCGGAATCAATAATAGTTAACAAGGCAGATGAAATAATCAACGCTCTAAAATTGTTATGGAAATAAAAAATACATTTGAAAAAAATTTTCTCAACAATAAAAATATTTTAGTCACAGGTGCATCTAAAGGAATAGGTAGAGAATTAGCAGTAACATTAAGCTCCTATGGGGCAAATATTATTCTACATGGCCGCGATGAAAAGGCTTTGGATAAGATCTATGATGAAATTATAGATACAACAGAAACCTCTCCCCTAATTATTCAATGCGATTTGAATGATTTAGATGAAAATAAATCACAGAACATTGCAAATGTTATCTCTGAAAATGTAAATATATTAGATGGCATTATTCATAATGCAGCAATAATTGGAAAAATGTCATCAATTCATGATTTTGATTTAAAGACCTGGAATAAAGTTATAAATACAAACTTAACTAGTACATATTTGTTAACAAAATATCTCACTCCTTTAATGGCTGATTCTAAAAATCCGAGAGTAATATTTACCTCCTCTGGGGTTGTAAGGAAAGGTAGAGCATTTTGGGGAGCGTATGCAATCTCTAAGACTGCTGTGAAATCTTTAGCTGAGATATTAAATGATGAGCTTGAGCCCATAACAAATATAAAAGTGTTTAATTTTGATCCAGGAGCAACCAGAACTTCAATGAGAGCATTTGCTTACCCAGCAGAAAATGCTTCAACTCTTAAAGAGCCATCATCGCTTATGAAATATTACTTATGGATGCTATCAAAAGAAAGTTCAAAATCAGATACAAGATACATAGAATTTACAAATTAATTATCAAGACTTCTCCATAGATACATGCACAAATATGTCCTGTATGGCGAGTAGTCTATGGCGTCATAATTATCTGATTTAAAAAAATCTAACCCTGCTTTTTTTATTCCCAAGTCACCAGTCAAGTAAATGTCTTCTTGTCCAATATAAAACATCTGAATTATTCCTAAAGTCCATGGTCCTATTCCTTTAATTTTTAAAAATAAATCTGAAATATCAGCCTGATTCATTTTTTTCAGATCTTTTTTTGTAAAACAGTCTAAATATTGATTGCTTAAAACCTCATTAACGTAACTGGCTTTTGGTCTTGATAATCCACAATCACGAAGATCTACTAATGAAATTTTTTTTTTATTATTAAGCAGTATTTGAGTTTTTTTCCATATTGATGCAGCTGCCCCTATAGAGACTTGTTGGCCTATGATTGTCTTAATGATAAAAAACTTTAGTGATAAGTTTTTATTCTGCGTGGAATCTATAGATATTATTTCTGTTTCTTTTAAGAATTTATTAAGTCGATGATGTTTTTTATTTTTTGAAGTTTTTAATAAAAATTTGTAAGCAGCTTCTGATTTAACATCACTTGCCATAATTCTTTAATTCGTTAATTTCTTTTTCACTTAATTCCAGAGTTTTACCCTTTTTTAAAGTTGAGGGTAAGAAGATTGGTCCGAATCTAGTTCTTTTTAATCTGCTTACCTCCATATCTAAAGATTGAAATAATTTTCTTACTTCTCTATTTTTTCCACTTATTAAACATACTGAAAACCACTGGTTGCTACCATTTCTTTCCCCTTCAACAACATCAGTAAATTGATGGAGTTCACCATCAATTGTTATGCCTTCAATCATTGATTTTTTTTTATCTTGAGAAAATTCACCTCTAGCACGAACTAAATATTCTCTATCAATGGTATTTGATGGGTGCATACATAAT
>Ga0208880_1000248_pt1 | contig 11334 bp, 9 predicted proteins | sample Knorr_S23_td_Sur_FD_185606 | JGI IMG/M metagenome (GOLD analysis project Ga0208880, IMG submission 185606) | Marine microbial communities from Southern Atlantic Ocean transect - Knorr_S23_td_SurfaceB_ad_5m_LV_B (SPAdes) (version 2) | ecosystem: Environmental > Aquatic > Marine > Oceanic | place...
ATGGGTTTTTAATTCCTATCTTTTTTATAAACATTGGATTAAATTATGACATTAGTGTTTTTTCTGAAACACAATTTTTTGTCGAAGTAGGGTATCTATTCTTGATTGCGGTTGGAGTTAAGTTCATCCCTTCTCTTCTACTTGTTTTCTCAAAGATAAAATTTAGAGATATGCTTGCAGGAGGTTTTCTACTTTCTGCAAGATTTAGTCTTATTATTGCTATGGCAGAAATAGGGGTTCATCTAGATTTAATTTCAAAAGAATTAGAACAACAAATAATTCTTTTAGCTGTAATTACAGCAACTTTCTCACCAATTTTATTTAGATTAGTAAGAACCCAAACAAAATAATTTATGAAGATTAAACCCGATTTGTATTTAAAAGGTGTCTTCATGGGTATCGCTGAAATTATACCTGGAGTATCTGGTGGAACAATAGCCTTCATAACGGGTATTTATGAAGAGTTAATAGACTCAATAAAATCAATTAATACAAAAACATTGAAGTTACTCTTGTCCTTTAAATTTTCAGCATTTTGGAGAGAAATAAATGGAACTTTTTTAATTACATTAATTTTTGGAATGTTGACCTCAATTTTGATTCTTTCAAGATTTATTGTTTATCTATTAGATGATCATCCTTTTAAAATTTGGGGATTCTTTTTCGGTTTAATAATTGCGTCTGGGATATTAATTTTTTATCAAATTAAAAGAGTAAACAGTGCTGTTTTTCTTTCATTTTTAATAGGACTTATGATTTCATCATATATAGCTCTCCAGGCCCCATCTAATACTCCCAACACAAATTTTTATATATTCATGTCTGGCGCAATTGCAATTTCTGCAATGATTCTTCCAGGTATAAGTGGATCTTTTATTCTTGTGTTTTTATCAAAATACGAATTTATATTGAAAGCTTTGAATAGTTTTGATACCGCAGTTATATCGATATTTTTAGCTGGATGCATAGTTGGTTTAGTTACATTTAGTAGAGTTTTCTCGTACCTTTTTAAAAAATATAATGATGTTGTAATCAGTGTTCTTATAGGATTTCTTGGCGGTTCATTATTTAAAATTTGGCCTTTTTATGAAGTTTTAGAGTATAACTCAGCTAATGAGGCTATTTATACAACTCCAATTTTACCGACAGCCAGCCAAAGTAATGACTTGGTATTCTTTTTTACATTTGGAGTAATTGGATTCCTTGGTATGTGGGTAATAGAAAAGAAATTTATAGGTCTTAATAAAGAAAATTAAACTATTAAAATGATTATATGAGATTAGGTTTACCAGAACTTTTAATTATTTTGACAATATTGCTTTTACTTTTTGGTGCAAAAAGACTTCCTGGATTGGCTAAGTCATTGGGGAAATCTACAAAAGAATTTAAATCTGCACTTGAAGAAGAATAATTTAAAAAAAATCACATTAATCCTTTTTGCTATGTTCTTTATGGCATGTTCATCAAGTGTGGCAGAATCGTATTCAACTGGTGAAGAAGTTTATGAAGCTAGATGTTCCGCATGTCACGGTAAAGACTTTGAGGGTAGGGTAGGCCCTGCCTTAGATGCAGGAAGTCAATCAGCATCCATGCCGGATTCTTATTGGGTACAAACAATAACTAAAGGCAAAGGTTCAATGCCTGCTCAAAGGCTAACTGATAATGAAGTAACAATGGTTATCGAGTATATTCGATCTAATCACTAATTCTTTCATTCACCTTATTCAACTCTTTTAAAACATGTAGAGGTTTTTTTAAATCAGCTAATTCCTGAATTCTCCATTTCCAATTGCCTTCTTGAGTTCCTGGTGAATTAAACCTTGCTTCTTTATCAAGTTCGAGTAAATCTTGAACAGTTGTAATTGCTAATTGACATGGAGACTCCCAAACAAGCGATATAAAGTTCCAAACATCAGAGTCATATTGCGATTTAATATCTTTTTTATAATCATAAAAAAACTGAAGCTGAATATCTTCAACCTCATTTAACCATTGTTTCACTGTAGGGCTATCGTGTGTACCGGTGTAGGCTGCAATATTAAAATCCCAATGTTTTGGATGAATTTCATCGTGTACTTGATTGTTAGGTACTCGTTGTTGTAAAACTTTCATACCTGGGATTGTATATTTTTTTAATATATCTGCAGTTTCTTCAAGAACTACACCTAAATCCTCAGCAAGCAATTTATTAAAATCGACATCTTTAGAAACAGTTTTAAAAAATGATTCCCAAGGCCCTTTCCTCCAGTGACCATTAAGAGCTGATTCACCATAAGGTATGGCCCAAAACTGAAAAAAACCAACAAAGTGATCAATTCTTAAATAATCATAATTTTGTAAATTGTAATTTAATTTATCAATCCAGTATTTGTATCCCTCATCTTTGTGATTATCCCATTGATATAAAGTTGTATTCCAGACTTGACCTTCTACTGTAAAATCATCAGGAACGGCACCTGATACAAAGCTCATATTATTAGAATCGTCCAAATCAAATAAATGTTTGTCTAACCATACATCTGCAGAGTTATGGTTCACATATATTGGAATATCTCCAAGAACTCTTACATTGTTACTGTTTGCGTAAGATTTAAGTTTTTGCCACTGTTTATTGAATTCAAATTGTATAAACAAGTTTTTCATAAAAATATCTTTATGTTCATCAAAGACCATATCAAATAACTCTTCTGAAAAATTCTGATAATCACTAGTCCATTCACTCCAAGAACTTTCAAACACCTCACTCAAGGTTATAAAGGTTAAGTGCCTTTTTATTAAATCGTTTTTTAGAAAATTCTGATATTCATTGTCGTTATAATTTACCCTCTCGGAGATAAGGTTAAAAATTTTATCTTTGTTTGTGTAAACAGCTTTGTAATTCACTTCATTAGTTATTGGTAGTTTTATTTCATTCAATTCATGTTCGTTATATATATTGTTTTCTAAGTTATCTAAAGAAACAATATAAGGGTTACCCAAAACAGATGACTTACTAGAGTAAGGTGAAAATTCAATATTATCTGTGATTCCTAAAGGAAGAACTTGCCATATTTCAGTACCTGACTGGTTGAGAAGGTCAATAAATTCATAGCTTTCTTTACCCAAATCTCCAATACCGTATGAACCAGGTAAAGATGTTGGATGTAAAATTAATCCACTACTTTTATTTAAATCCATATCACCTCAAATATAGAGTATATAATGTCTATTTGATAGTAAATTAATTTTTATGGTAGAAGAGCACAGTCCCGAATTTATAGATGCTGGTGAAAAGCAAAAGATAGATTTTTTTGATGGTGATGTTCATTTAGGGCATTACGATTTTAGATTTGATTTTAATGATAAAAAGCACTTTTCTATTTCGAGAGACGGTACTGGAAGAGTTAGAGTTCACTCTCAAAAAAATATCTCAAAACTATGGATTTTATTGGAAGATGAAGATTTTAGGCCAATTGAACTAAGGAAATATGCAGAAACAGACAGGTTTATTTTTTGGGGTACTCAGATACAGTTTAGATCACCTACAGCAAAGTTCAGCTTTGCAGCAAGCACTGATGAACAGCTTAATCTTTATCTAGGAACTAGTGGTATAGCAAATTTCATATCTCCTTCAGAAAAATGGGTTTACGATTCTGGCTCATACCAAAGACACACAATTCCTGACTGGGTATATGGGGGCGTAATGTATCAAGTATTTCCTGATAGGTTTGCTAATGGAGACAGTTCTCTAAATCCAAAAAATACTGTTGAATGGGGTTCAATTCCTACAAGATTAGATTTTCAAGGGGGAGACTTATATGGAGTAATCCAAAAGCTTGATCACATTCAGTCCCTTGGAGTTAATATAATTTACTTAAATCCAATCTTTTTGTCCTCTAGCACACATAAGTACGATGCATGGGATCACTTTCAAGTGGACCCTACATTAGGTGGCGACGATGCTTTACGAGAATTAATTGAAGAATGCCATAAAAGAGGTATGAAAATAATTTTAGACTGTTCATTAAATCATGTTCACCCAAGACATTTTGCATTTCAAGACTTAGTTAAGAATGGAGAGAAGTCAGAGTATAAAGACTGGTTTACAGTATTCGATTATCCTGTAAGATTTATCCACAGACCACACTTATATGCCAATACTTACAAAGTTGGTTGGGATGGAAATCAAGAAGAGTATAAACAATATTTAGATAAAACTTTCGAAGAAACTATGGTGCCAGTTGAAATAAGAGAAGATGATGGTCCTATAGTTGAACCTTCATTTAAAGCTTGGTGGGGAGTACCCGATATGCCTAAAGTAAATTTTGAATCTGATGGTGCAAGACAATGGGCTCTTGATGTTACTAAGCACTGGATTGAAAATTTTGATATTGATGGATGGAGAATGGACGTAGCAAAAGAACTAGATTTCTCATTTTGGAAAGATTTCAGAGATATCGCATACGCAACTAAGAAAGACGTCCTGCTTATTTCTGAAATATTTGGAGATACTTCTCAGTGGCTCCAAGGAGATAGATTTGATGGAACAATGAATTACTCTTTTAGAGAAACTATGACTGATTTCTTTGCCACTAAAAGAATCAACAATAAAGAATTTGCTGATTCGCTTGCTAATTTATATTCAATGTATTCTTTTGAAGCTCTTTCTTCATGCCAGAATTTATTAAGTTCACATGACGTAAAAAGATTTTTAAATCGCTGTGGTAATAATCAAGACGGCATACTTGGAGCAATATTTCTACAAGCTACATTTCCAGGTATAGCTGGTGTTTACTATGGAGATGAAGTTGGTCTAGGTGGTGCTGACGATCCTTTTAACAGAGAACCATTTCCTTGGCACAATGAAGAATCGTGGAATAAACCAATTCTTGAATTTACGAAATCTATGATGCAAATCAAAAATGTTAATCCAATTTTTAAGTATGGAAGGTTTGAATTATTAGATTACAAGGAAGATGTTGTAATTTTCAGAAGAATTTTACAAGATGAGTCACTTATTTGTATTGTAAATCGAGATAGATCTACTAATGACATAGTTATTCCTTCTAATGCGCATAGTATCGATATAGTCTATGGAGATTGTGTAGCAAATCTTGAAGATGGTTCTGTCAAAATAACTAAAAATGCTGGGGATATAGGCATAATTCTTCACGAAAAATAAAATATTGTGCATTTGTGCAAAGTTTCTTTTATTTAGCTAGAAAAAATTCTATTTATAAGGTAAATTTTGATTGACATTCGTAAAGAGTGAATATACGTATATACGAAAGGGAGTATATGAAAACTAATAAATTACGATTTATCGTATTTTTATTGATGTTCTCTTTAGTGGCCGTGGCATGCGGTGGTGATACTGCAGATGATGCAGCAGAAGCACCAGATACCACTGAAGCACCTAAAGAAACATTAGCTGCTCCTGCAACCACAGCCCCACCACCAGAAGTAATTGTTGTGTGGGCAGAACAAAAAGTCGCAGATGCTTTAAATCCACTTGTTGGCGCTTATGAAGCTGCCGCAGGTGTTGATGTAGAGGTAGTTGTTTATGACTTCGGTGCAATAAGAACTGATGTTCAAACTGCTGGTCCAGCAGGTGAAGGTCCAGACGTATTCTTAGGAGCACATGACTGGGTTGGAGAATTAGCAGCAAACGGTGTGGTTTCACCATTAGACCTAGGTTCTGTTGCTTCTGACTTATTTGATGTTGGAGTAACAGCGTTTAGTTATGGTGGAGAAGTCTACGGATTTCCTTACGCAACAGAAGCTATAGCTATGTATTACAACGCAGACTTAGTTGATTCAGTCCCAACTACATGGGAAGAAGCAAAAGCTGCTTGTGATGCTGCTGGTACAGAGCTCTGTGTTGGTGCACCAGGTGGTGGAGGAGGCGGAGACGCTTACCACAATCACCCATTTGTAGCATCAGCTGGAGGTTATGTATTTGCTTCAGAAGGTGGTTTTGACGCCTCAGATGTAGGTTTAGATAATGCTGGAGCATTAGCTTCTGCAGAGTATCTTGATGGACTAGTTAAAAATGGAACTGTTGCATCTACTGATTACGGTGGTTCTATGTCAGCATTCCAAGAAGGTCGTTCATTATTTTGGATGACTGGTCCATGGGCTAGAAACGATGCAAGTGCAGTAAACTATGGAGTTGGTTTAATTCCACAGTTTGATGGCAATGCAGCAACACCGTTCGTTGGTGTAAGAGGTGCTATGGTATCAGCGTTTAGTGATAAGCAAGTGTTAGCACAAAGCTTTATTCTTGACTTCTTTGCTACAGTTGATGTACAACAATCAATGTACGAAGCTGATCCTAGATTGCCAGCAACAAAGTCTTTATTTGCAATTGTTGAAGCAGCTGATCCAGTTGCAGCAGTCTTTGCAGCTAGTGCTGCCAATGGTATTCCTATGCCAAACATTCCAGAAATGGGAAATGTATGGGGACCATTAGGTGACGCTATGTTAATTATTAGAGATCAAAATTATGGTACTAATGAAGAGACTGGTGTTACAGTAAGTTCTGCTACTGATGCTATGAAATTAGCAGCTGAACAAGTCCGAAATGCAATAGCAGGAGGATAATAAAAGAATTATCTTTTTAATTGGGGCTCTTATTGAGCCCCAATTTTTTTTAGTAGACTTGCATTATGAAAACTTCTTTAATTTTAAGATATATTTTTCTAGCAGTATTTAATGCTGGAGTATTTTATGCTATCCCTCTTTCAATAGCATTTGAGTCATGGTTTCTACTTGTTTTAATAATTATTAATACAATTTTAATAAACGTTGTTTATTTAACTGATCGATTTAAGCCTATGAAATGGATTCTTCCAGGCATGTTATTTATGATATCTTTTGTTGTTTTTCCTGCAATTTATAACTCATATGTTTCATTTACAAATTGGTCTACTGGACATATATTGAATAAAACCCAAGCAATACAAGTCCTTGAAGATAGAACTTACACACCTGAAGACCAGAAAGGTGTTGAATTTGATATTTATATTTTTCAAGACCAAAATTTAGATTTTTATTTTTTTGCTGATTTAGATGAAGATAATTTATATTTTGGTAAAGCAGTTTTTGATGAGGATATCTCTGAAGCCATTATTGCCACTCACGAACCATCTTTAAAAATTAATGGTGAAATAGTTGCTCCTGAGGGCTTTTATCAACTTTCTGGAAAAGAACAAATTGCTAATGCAGAAACCTTGCAAGAGATGTCGCTTGTTATAAATAAAAATACAAGAGCAAAATTATACAAGATTTCTGTTTTTGGTTCATCAACTGGTCGTCTTTCTTCTACTAAACAGTTGTATACCTATGATGAGAGCAAAGATGCTCTCATAGACGGTTCCAATGACGCCGTTTGTCCCTCTGATGGAGATAACTTTGTATGTCAAGGTAAAGAAATAGATCCTGGATGGAGAATATTTGTTGGTTTAGAAAATTATGAAAAATTATTTTCTAGTCAAAGAATCAGGGGACCTTTAAACCTTGTTACAAAGTGGACATTTCAATTTGCCTTACTTACTGTATTTTTCTCATTTTTTGTTGGGTTATTATTGAGTCTTGTTTTGAATAAAGAAAAGTTAAAATTTCAAAGAGTCTATAGATCACTTTTTATATTGCCTTATGCAATACCAGCTTTTGTTTCTGTTTTAGTTTGGAAAGGTTTGCTAAATCCAGACTTTGGAGTTATTAATAGTTGGCTAGGGCCACTGTATGAATTATTAGACATAGAGCCAATAAAGTGGCTAAAGACCAAAGAAAGCGCAAGGGCAGCTGTACTTCTTGTAAATACTTGGTTGGGATTTCCATATATGTTTCTTATTACAACTGGTGCTTTACAATCTATCCCGAAGGAATTAATAGAGGCAGCAAAAGTTGATGGAGCTACTGGAATTCAATCTTTTTGGAGAATTACATTTCCGTTGCTAATGGTTTCAATTTCACCTCTACTCATAGGATCATTTGCGTTTAATTTTAATAATTTTACTCTGATTTTTCTTCTTTCTGGTGGTGGTCCACCGGTTATAGGTAGTGAGGTAGCAGTTGGGTGGACTGATATTTTGATTTCGTTCACATACAAGCTTGCTATATCTGGTGGTAGAGGAAATTTATTTGGTTTAGCGTCTAGTGTAACCATTATAGTTTTTGGTATAGTACTTCTTATTTCTGCGTTGTCATTCAGATATACAAAAAGACTAGAGAGGATTTATGGCAATATCTAGATTTATAAAGTGGTTTAAAGAATTTGGATGGAGACATCTAGTTGGTTTAGTATTTGTAACTTTTGCAATTTATCCAATTTTGTTTGTTCTAACAAATTCATTTGCAGATTTTCCTAATTTAGCAAATTCTAAACTTATACCAAGTGGGTTTACGTTTGAGCATTATGAACTATTATCTGGAGATCCTTTAGTACCTTATTTCACATGGTTGTTTAATACCTACAAGGTAGCTTTTGTTGCAGGGATTTTTAATGTTTTCTTAGGTACGCTTGCAGCTTTTGCTTTTTCAAGACTTCAATTTAAAGGAAGAAGAGCAAGTTTATTAACACTAGTAATCGTGCAAATGTTTCCTTCATTCTTAGCTTTTGTAGCTATTTATCTTTTGTTTTTTCAAATCAGTGATGTTGTGCCAATTGCAGGTTTGGGAACTCACTTTGGACTTATTCTTGTTTATTTAGGTGGTTCTATAGGATTTAACTCCTGGTTAATAAAAGGTTTTATGGATACGATTTCTCCTTCTTTAGATGAAGCAGCAAAAGTTGATGGAGCAACAGAGTATCAAATATTTAGCAGAATTATAGTTCCGTTATCGCGTCCTATATTAGTTGTTATTTTTGTAATTACATTTATCGGAATTTATTCAGATTTTATATTGGCAGCGATATTTCTTAAGGACGTAAACCTATGGACTGTTGCAGTAGGCATCAACACTGTTTTTGTTGACGATTTTAATGCAGATTGGGGCGTTATTGCTGCATCTTCTGTAATTGCAGCTACACCAATTGCTGTATTGTTTATATTCTTCCAAAAACAGATTACTGGCGGTTTAACCGCTGGGTCTGTAAAGGGATAAATCCTATTATTTAATAGCTCATTTAACTTTTTTTAATTAAAATTGAGTATCAGATTCATGGGAGGATATTTTGTCTAAATTACACGATTATTTGAAATCACAAGAAAATTTAATTACAGCTTCGGTTGAGGGAAAAACACTTTTAGATTTTATTGATAGAAATGCAGAAGAGTATTCGGACTATCCTGCATTAAACACTCCAGCTAATAGTGAATACTCAGCTTGGGATTCAATATCTTGGTCAGAATATAGAGATGTTTCAAAAAATTTAGCGGCAGGATTAATGTCTCTAGGACTAGGTCCAGGCGACACAGCATTTATTATGTCTAACAACACTAAAGAACACAATATTTCCGATCTAGGAATTGTGTATTGTGGAGCCACTCCATCTACGTTATATAAACAATTAAAATCATCCCAGATTGAATATGTAGCAAACCTCATGGAAGCCAAAGTTGCAATAGTAGGTGATCTTGAATTGTTTGCAGAAGTAAATGCAGCAAAAGAACAGTGTCCAAAATTAGAAGCTATTGTACTTATAGATGGTTATGAAGATAATAAAGAACTTGATTATGTTCATAGCTATCACGAGTTAGTTGAAAAAGGAAAGGAACTAAATCAAGAAGACAGCTCAAAATTAGATTCCGCTATTGCAACTGTTACTCCAGACTCTCTAGCTTGTTTAATATTTACATCTGGAACAACTGGAAAACCTAAAGGCGTAATGATTTCTCATAAAAACGTCCTATGGACGATTGAAAGTTTATTTGGTCAAATGATTCCTGCAACCAAATTTCCAAGGATTGTCTCTTATCTACCAATGGCACATATTGCTGCTAGAGCTGGAGACCATTATCAAGCTATTTACAGAGTTGGTCAGATATTTCCAGTTCCTGTATTAGAAGACATGAGAGATGCGCTTCCTACAATCAAGCCATCAGTATTTCTAGCTGTACCAAGAGTTTGGGAAAGATTTAAAGGTGGATTACAGGCAAGAATTGAAGAAAATCCTAAAAAGGACTTAATTGACAAAGCAATTAAGAATGGTTTAGAGAAAGTAGATTATGAACAAAGAGGTGAAAAAGTTCCTCTTGGCGTTAATTTAAAAGATAAAGTATTTGCAAAACTAGTCTTTTCTAAATTTAAAGAAGGACTTGGAATAATGAATACGGAATACTTTGTTACTGCTGCAGCACCTATGAATAAAGATGTTCATAGGTGGTTTCATGCAATAGGTATAGATATAACAGAAATATATGGAATGACAGAAGACACTGGACCTGCAACAATTGGTGTTCCCGGAAATGCTGCTGAGTCTTTTTCAAAAAAATTAAAAGTTGATGGGCTTGAAGTTCCAAGCGTTCTAAATCCAATTGGAAAAGTTGGCATTCCAATACCTGGAACAGAAGTAAAAGTATTAGAAGATGGCGAGCTTTGTATTAAAGGAAACCACGTAGCACAGGGTTACTACAAATCTGAAGAACAAACTAAGGAGACTTTCGATGAAGATGGCTGGCTTCACACTGGCGATCTTGCAGAAATTGACGAAGATGGATTTGTAAAAATTATAGGTCGTAAAAAAGAAATTCTTATAACTTCAGCAGGAAAAAATATTGCTCCTGTTGAGATAGAAGATCTTGTGAAGCCGCATCCTTTAATTGGCCAAGTTTGTGTAGTAGGGGATGGCAAAAAATTCTTGTCAGCACTTATTGTGTTAGATGGGGATGGAGGTGCAGAGACATGGGCATCAGAAAATGGAATTGAATACTCTCTTAAAGATATGGCTAAAAATGAAAAAGTGATACAAGCTGTTCAGGAACAAGTAGATGAAGCAAATTCTCAAGTTGCAAATGTTCAAGGTATTAAGAAATTTGTAATTTTAGATAAAGAATGGACTGACTCAAGTGGTGAATTAACACCAACTTTGAAATTGAAAAGAAATGTTATTGCTGATATGTATAATGATGAGATTGAATCAATGTACGAAGGAATCGAATAATGTCACAAGTATCTTTTGAAAATAGGACAGTAATAGTAACTGGTGCCGGTAACGGATTAGGTAAAGCATATGCTCTAGATTTAGGTTCACGAGGCGCAAAAGTTGTTGTAAACGACCTGGGTGGCGCAGTAGATGGATCAGGCTCTGGTAGCACTCCAGCAGATGAAGTTGTTAACGAAATAATTACAAATGGAGGAGAAGCTGTTGCCAATTATGATTCTGTTGCAACCAAAGAAGGTGGAGAGTCT
>Ga0208880_1000250_pt1 | contig 11322 bp, 10 predicted proteins | sample Knorr_S23_td_Sur_FD_185606 | JGI IMG/M metagenome (GOLD analysis project Ga0208880, IMG submission 185606) | Marine microbial communities from Southern Atlantic Ocean transect - Knorr_S23_td_SurfaceB_ad_5m_LV_B (SPAdes) (version 2) | ecosystem: Environmental > Aquatic > Marine > Oceanic | place...
GTCTTTAATCAGCGCAACGTCTGATGAATTTTTAACCTTTCTTGATTGCATAAACTTTAAAGCAAGAAAAAAAGATAAGATCTCAAAAAAGATTACAATTAGAATTATATCTATTTGAAAAAACAATAATAAAGATAAGTTGCATAAAAATACTAATAAAAGAAAAATAATGTTTTCTTTAATGAACATAAAATTATTTAAGACTCAGCTAATAATATCAATCAATTATATCTCTAAACTGTTTTGTGTCTCCAATTTTGAAAACGAACTAAAATCTTTTTGGTAATAATCACATACACAATACGAACGGCAGCATTTGTATAAAAAATCATCATACCCATAGCTGCCGCAGGAGCTATATCTCCAGCATCATCCATATTTAAAACTGCCACGGAAGCTAAGGTTGTTTTTGAACTGTATAGGAAAACCACTGCCGATACAGTAGTCATAGCGTTAACAAAAAAGTAAATTCCTATTTCAAATATAGCTGGAAGGCTAATGGGTACCGTTACACGAAAAAAAGTTTTGTAAAAAGGTTGTTTTAATGATGAAGAGACATGCTCAAATTCATTGTCTATTTGCTTCAAAGATGTAAGGGCTGTTAAATGAGAAACTGTATAAAAGTGTGTAATGGTACAAATGACCAATATGGCCATCGTGCCATACAAAAAGTTCAAAGGGTTATCTGGATGATTAAAAAAGAAAATGTAGGCAAGTCCTAAAACTAATCCAGGTATGGCCATAGGCATCATAGATAATAAGTGAAGTATCGAGCGTCCTGTTTTCAAGCTTCTTGCCTTTTCTACAAAATAGGCACCTGCAAAAACAGCAATGGTTCCAAAGACAGCAGTGTAAGATGCCATTCGAATGGAATTATAATAAGAGTCCCAACCTCCTCCATCCATAAGGTCGAATTGATAGTTCTTAAATGAAAGAGTTAAATTATATGGCCAAAAAGTAACAAGACTTGCATACAAGCACATTCCTAAAATAGTTAAGATTAGTGCTGAAATTACAGAACAATAGCCGAACATAATTCTATCAAAAGTTTTGCTCTCATTAGGCTCATGTACAACAGAACGAGAGGTTAATATTGCTACTTGTTTTCGTTGTACTATGCGATCAACTGCAAATGCTATAAGAGCGGGGAAAACTAGGACCATACTCACAACTGCTCCCATTTCAAAATTTTGTTGACCAATTACTTGCTTGTAAACATCTACCGCTAAGACGTTATAGTTGCCGCCTATGACTTTAGGAATACCAAAATCTGTAATAACTAAAGTAAAAACTACAAATGCTGCACTTATCACACCATATTTTGCAGAAGGCAGTGTTACAGTAAAAAAAGTTCGAATAGATTTTGATCGTAAAACTTTAGCTGCTTCGTATAGTCTTGCATCTCCTATTGAAAGTGCCGTTACAATTATAAGTAATGCATGAGGGAAGGTATAAAAAACCTCAGCGATTATTATTCCAATAGGACCATAAATTTCATAGCCCATTAATAATTCTCTAAACACTCCTTGCTTACCAAATAAGTAAATGAGTGAGATACCAGACAATAATGAAGGAACCAAGATAGGTATCATTGCAATTGAGCGGAACACTCCCTTCCCTGCCATACGACTCTTGGTCAAAGCGTAGGCAAAGACAAAGGCAAGAGAAATAGTAATGACCATCGTCACTATGGAGACAAATAAACTGTTATAAATTGAGTAGACTAGTGAACTATTTTCAAAATAACTTTGGTAGTTTTCAAGACCGATAAATTCACCATCTTTATTTTCAAAGCTTTTTGATAGTATGGCATACATTGGAAAAGCCAGCGAAATTAAAATATAAAACCCAATGATTGAAATAAAAAATAAAGTTAAATAATCGTCTCTGCTTTTTTTCATATTAAAAATTAATCTTTAACAATTTTAATTGCATGCGGTTGAAGAGAGATATTAATTGAAGTGTTTTTTTGAATATTATTATTTTGAATGTATTCAGCAGCAAAATTACAGAGAACAATGGCTTTATCAGACTCAAAGCTAACCTCAATATGCCCTCTGATATTAGAGCCCAAAAATTCAAGTTCTTTAATAGTTCCGCTTAAAATATTTTTATCATCTCCACTATCAGAAACTTTAATATCTTCTGGTCTTATGGTTACCGTTGAAACATCATCATTGATGTTATCGTTGCAATCTAAGACAGATCCGTGAATTTCTATTGAATTTGAAGATATTTTTTTTGCCTTAAATAAATTTGTGGTTCCTATAAAATTTGCAGAAAAAGCAGTCGTGGGCTTAGAATAAATATCTTGAGGAGAGCCTTCTTGTTCAATTACACCATTATTCATTAGAATAATTCGATCCGCCATAGTTAGTGCCTCTTCCTGGTCGTGTGTGACCATGATAGTTGTAACCCCAAGTTGCTTTTGGAGATTTTTTATCTCTAATCGTAGATGCTGTCTTACTTTGGCATCCAGAGCGGATAAAGGTTCATCTAGTAATAATAATCCTGGGGAAGGCGCTAGAGCTCTAGCCAAAGCAACACGTTGTTGTTCACCCCCTGATAATTGAGCAGAATATTTATTAATATGATCAGACAGCCCAACTAGTTTTAATAATTCGTCAACTCGACTATCAATTTCATTTCTATTTTGTTTTCTTGTTTTTAAACCAAAGGATATGTTGTCTTTAACAGTTAAATTAGGAAATAAAGCATAAGACTGAAAGACAATTCCAAAGTCTCTTTGATCTGGGGGTAGTAAGGAAATATCATTATTATTTTGTTGAATAGTTCCTTCTGATTGACTTTCTAATCCGGCTATCACCCGTAGAAGGGTAGTTTTACCACATCCCGAAGGTCCAAGAATACAAACAAACTCTCCCTCGTTTACATCAAAATTAATATTATTGAGAGCTTGAAATTTACCGAAGTATTTAACTACATTTTTAACTGATAAATATTGATCCATAACTTTTAAAAGAATAAAAAGCTTACAAAATTAATTGTAAGCTTTTTATATAAGATATTTATTTAGCTTTTAGGCTCAGACTTAGAATCATATCTTCTTTGCCATTCGGCAAGGATATCTTTTCTATTTTTAGCAGCGTACTCAAAGTCATTTTGAATCATCGCTTCTAATAAGCCCTCTGGAAAGTGTTTAACTGGTTTTGCGACACCAGGCATACCAACAACAGCATAAGCATCGTTGTACATTTCCATTGCTTTTCTTGAAATAGACCAATCAGCTAGTGTTTTAGCAGCTTCTAATTTAGAAGTACCTTTAATGATAGCTGTTGCTTCCATCTCCCATCCAACACCTTCAGATGGAACTATGATTTCAATTGGCGCTCCTGCTTCTTTAGATCTTGCACCTCTAAATGCAAACGATACTCCAATTGGAACCTCTCCTGAAGCTGCTTGCTTACAAGGTTTAGATCCTGAGTGTGTGTAATGAGATATATTTTTGTGAAGTCTATCCATGTAATCCCATCCACCATCTTCACCAAAGATTTGTAACCAGCTAGATACATCCAAGAAGCCTGTTCCAGAAGAATTTGGATTTGGCATTGCTACATGACCTTCGTAAACAGAATTAGTTAAATCTTCCCAAGATGCAGGCATTGGTAAGCCATACTTTTCTGCTTCAATGGTATTAACACAAACTGCTGCAACCCATGCATCCATTCCTGTCCAAGAAGGTGGATTAGCTGAGTCACGGAATTTAGGATCAAGTTGATCTAAACCCTTAGGCGCATAAGGCTCGAACATACCTTCAGCTTTCATAAGCATTGCACTTGTTCCAGCTAAGCCCCAAATTATATCAGCTTGAGGGTTATCTTTTTCTGCTAAAAGTTTTGCGGTAATAATACCCGTTGAGTCTCTCACCCAGTTAATTTCAATATCTGGATGGTCCTCATTAAATGTTGCTGCATACTTTTTTAAATCTTCCGCTTCAACAGCTGTATAAACAGTAAGCTCGGTTTTAGCCATCAATGATGCTGAACTGAAGATGAAGACAGTAAAGATTAAAAAGAGATTTTTAATTTTTGTCATTACATTTCCTCCGTAATAATGATTAATTAGTATAATTCTAATTTAGTTATGTTAAAGATTTATTACTTTTGAACTGTTTATAACTGCCCAAAACGTAGGAAATATCGAATAATGTATAAAGAAATTAAGGGAATTTTGTTTGATTTTGATGGTGTGATAGCTGAGTCTGAACAAATATGGTTTGGCACAGCATTAGTGACCCTCAAAAAAATGGGTATAAGGTATGACAAAGGCATCAAACAAAAATCTACAATTGGAATTATTTCAGAGCATTTATTCCAAAAACTAATTTTAGAGGAAAATTACAATCTCACCCAAATCATGAGAAACTATAAGAAAGAATTAAAAAGAGCATTTGATCAGCAAAGTCCAAAAATTTATCCTCATTTGAAAAAGTTTATTCGTTCCACGAATTTAAAAATAGGTATTGTCTCTAATGCTCATACTAACTACATAATAAAGGTCTTAAAAAAAAATAATCTTTATCAGTTTTTTAAAGGAAGTATTACATCTTGTACTGGAAAAATTCCATACAAGCCCTTTAAAGATGGTTATGTCATTGGTTCGAAGAAACTAGGCCTTAAAACAAATGAAGTTTTAGTTATTGAAGACTCCGATGTGGGCATTGAAGCAGCATTAAAGGCTAAGGTACAGAAAGTTTTACGCCATACCAATCATGACAAAAACTTACCAAAAAAAATTAAACACCGTGTTCCAAAACTAATGGGATATAAAGATTTTGGAAAATTGTTTTAGATTAACCTGCAGCTATTCTGATAATTATACAACCAACTACAACTAGAGCAGCAGAAATTACTTTAATTAAACCAAACTTTTCTTTTAAAAAATAAACGCCGTAAATAGAAGTAAATAAAATACTAATTTCTCTAAGAGCTGCAACTGATGGAACATTTACCTTTGTAAATGCATAAAGAATTGGGAGGTAAGCAGAAGTAACTAAAAGACTAGCGAGCAATATCTTATATTTTTCCTTAAGAATAAACTGCATAGGGATTTTTTTGTCTTGAAAGAAAAGAATATAAGCAAAATTAAAAATTATACCCTCCATAGCAAACATATAAATGCCATAAGAAATTACACTTTCGGAAAGTCTGGCTCCTTTAGCATCGACAAGGGTATAGACCACAATTGTACCTGCAACCATGAGAGATAGCCCAAGACCTTTAAAATTAATTTTTTTGTAATTTCCTTCAGAAAAAATAAGGAAAAAAATTCCACAGATTAAAATTAAAGCACCAATGTTATTGAGATAGCTAATTTGATCTCCTAATAACAAAGGAGATATTACAAGTAAGATAAGCGTCGGACTACCTCGAGCAATAGGATAAGAAAAAGATATTTCAGAGTGGCTATACATTTTGATCAAGAAAATGTTGTAAAAAATATGAATAAATAAAGATGCAGCTAAAAAAATATATGCGTCTGGGGATGGCGGTTTGATAAAAAATAAAACAGGAATAAAAAGCAAACTAGCAAGTAAAAGAAAACTTCTTAGAAAAAGAACTTTATTATCTGATGTTTTTAATAAAACATTCCAAGTTGTATGAGCTACAGCAGTTAAGATGATAATGATGAAGAGTGTAATTGACAAAATTTTAGATTATTAGCTTGATGAAAAATTAATAAAGCTTGTTGATAACATCCTCTGCAAATGCAAAACCGGTAGACATTCCAATTCCTGTGGTAACATTTGCAATACATATATTTTTATCTATCCAGTAATCAAGGTAATCTTGTTTACCCGAGGGGTATTCTCCGACCCACCGTTCGATCACATCATATTTACCAATAGGTAAAACTTGATCAAATTTGTTTAAAATCAAGTTATCTATGGTTTCATTTTCGAAAGGATAATGGGTATCGTGTGTATAGTGATGAGAGTCACCGATTGTGAGTGAGCCATCTTTGCCTTGAACAACAATTACATGGATGCCGTTATCTAATTCAGCCTTACATTTATTTTTTATAACTTTATCAAGTTTTTTTTTGGAAGGCAGGTTTTCGTATCCTGGGTATCTCATTAAAGTTAAATCAGCCATGATGCCTCCCGGTAAATTTATTTTTTTCTTAGGCATAACTCGAAGCATATGCAATTTACTAGATTGAACTTTCTTTTTTTCAAAAATATCTCTTCCTAAGCCTTTTAAGTGATTACCAGGCGCCATCACTAATTTTTTAAATTGAATTTTTCTTTTTTGTGTGACGATTTGTTGATTAGAAAAATCTAAGACTTCTTCTTTCCATAAAAATTTAATTCCTATTGATTGCAAATATTTTGCTACTGCCGGAATGGCTAGTCTTGGTTCAATTCTAACTTCATCGCTGCTATGTAAACCTCCAAAAACATTATTTTGTTTAAAGAGAGGGCTTTGTGATGCCATTTCTTTTTTTGATAAAAGCCTGACTGTATTTCGAGGATCAATTTTTAAATATTCCTCTAAGACTGGCATGCTTTCTTTATGTTGAGCTAAAAGGTATAAGCCTCGATGGTTGACCGTGATTTTTGCTTTTTTTATTAGATCTAGCCAAATATCTCTCGATCTTAATGCTCTTTTTTGCATTAATTTTTGTCTCAGACCTGTAATTGTAATAAAACCAAAGTTTCTTATTGAGGCCCCCGTACAAGCTTGGTGGCGATCAACGACTAAAATTTTTTTAATACCTTTTTTATGGGCTGCCAATGCAATACCCATTCCAACTACTCCTGCTCCTATGACGACTAATTCATATTTAGAGTTGGTCATTGTATTTACCAGGGCGTCGAATACGTTTTTAAGTTAGTATAACTTTTCATGGCTTCTAGAGCGCCTTCTTTATAACCTAATCCTGAGTCTTTGATTCCTCCAAACGGAGACATTTCAATACGATAGCCAGGAACCTCCCAAATATTGACGGTTCCTACTTTTAAATTTTGAATAAAGAAGTTGGAGGTTCTCATATCATTAGTACAAACTCCAGATGATAGCCCAAAAGCTGTAGAGTTAGAAACTTGCGCGACTTCTTCAATGTTATTTGATACTCGTAAGATTGGAATAATTGGGCCAAATGTTTCTTCAACAACAAGTTCACTATTGGATTTGACTTTATCTAATACAATAGGTGGAAGAAGGGCCCCTTCTCTTTTAGGTTGATAAAGAATTTCTGCTCCATCTTCTTCTGCTGCTTTTACACGCTGTTCAAAAAGTTTGGCAGCTTCTTCGCTAACAACAGTTCCCATATCTGTTTTTAAGTCTTGAGGGTTTCCAAATTTAATTTTTTTTGCCCTTTCAAGAACCAATGGTACGAATTTATCAGATACCTTTTCTTGACATAAAATTCTTTTGACTGCTGTGCATCTCTGGCCTGAATTTTTGGTAGCTCCTAATACAGCTAATTCTGCAGCTTTTGCTAAATCTTCATCGTTTAAGTCATTACATATAATAAGAGGGTCATTGCCTCCTAGTTCTAACACTGTTCTCTTATATCCTGCTTTGTATGCAATCATTTTTCCAACGGCGACGCTTCCAGTAAAAGTAATCATATCAATCTCGCCATTTTGAATAAATTCATCCCCGATATCTTCTGGCCAACCGGTAATCATGGACAACATTTCCGTTGGGAGACCAGCTTCATATATAATCTCAGTTAGCTTTAAAGCTGTTAAAGGTGTTAACTCTGTAGGTTTACAAACGACACAATTATTGGTTGCAATCGCAGGAGCTATTTTGTGAGCCACAGTGTTTAATGGGTGATTGAAGGGTGTAATAACAGAAATAGTATTTAACGGTTCACGATGAGTAAAAATTTTTCTTGCTTTGCCATGAGGTGTTAAATCACAAGAAAATATTTCTCCATCATCATGAATGACAAGTTGCGAAGTCAACGAAAAAACATCAAAAGCTCTTCCTACTTCATAAAGAGAGTCTTGTTTACAAATGCCCAGTTCACTCGTAATGATGTCCGATATCTCTTCTTTATTCTTAACAAGAAGTTCTGCAATTTTTTGAAGTATTTGTTGTCTCTCGTATCGAGTTAACTTGGCTTGATAGTTTGCCCCTATACGAAATGCTTCAGATACTTGGTTCTTAGTTGCTGCAGGAACGCTCGCCACCACTTTATTGTTATAGGGATTAATAACATCAATGGTCTTATCAGCTGATGTTTCTTTTCCTGCAATATACATTTTTGTTTTCATTTATTTATTTGCCATATGGGCAGCATAATAAAATGCATCGTAATTATAAATTTGCCCAAGTGTTGTAACATCCATGTTAGGAGAATTAATGATAAAAGGAACTTCTCTTTCATGCAAACCTCCATGAGATCGAAGAGGCTCTTTTAAAGATGAAAGATCGTGTTTACTTTTTGTGCTTCCAATTGTAAAGGATTCTGAGCTCATACAAACAATATCTCCAGATCTATCTTCTGGAAGATGATAAATTTTACAAGCTTCTTGTTTACTTAACACTTCCTCTATCTCAGGAATTTTTTTAATTTCTTCTATGGCTTTTGAAATTAATTCCTGATTTTCTGCATATATCATTGCAAAAGATCCAAGGCTGCCGTGATGAACAACATATGGATCTGTAATGGGGAGAATGACTTTAAAATTATCGTGAGGAAATTTTTCCTTTAAAAAATCTTCTAAAAAAATGGCATTTGGCTCTCCACTAGTATTTGTTTTTGCTTTCATTCCATGATCCGCGGTAACTACTAAAGAGATATCTTTTTCATTAAGTAAGCCAATGTAATGATCAAACATACTGTAGAACTTATTAGCCACCTCATGCCCTGGTTCATATTTATGCTGAATGAAATCTGTCGTTGATAAGTACATAATATCTGGCTGATACTCATTTAAAATTTTCACACCAGCCTTCATGACAAACTCTGATAAATCTTGAGAATAAACTTCAGGAACAGGAGTTTGGAGCCATTCGTTAACTTTTTCGATACCATTCAACTCTAATGTCGCTTGATCAGATTTTTCGGATGAAAAGCATATCGCTCTATTTTCATCAAACTTCAGACCATTTCCTAAAAGACTTCTTAACTTATCTTTAGCTGTAATAACTGCAATTTTTGCACCCTGTTCGTAAAATTTTTGAAAAATAGTAGGTGTGCGAAGATATTGAGGATCATTCATCATCACCTCTTCACCAGTTGAAGGGGTATAAAAAAAGTTTCCACAAATGCCATGTACTGCACTCGGTTGACCTGTAACAATGGAAATGTTGTTGGGGTTGGTGAAGCTTGGAATTGCACTATGAGCTAATATAAATTCTCCTTCATTAATAATTTTATCTAAATTAGGGGTAAGTTTGCTTTCAGAGGCCCTATCTAAATACTCTTTTTGGCTTCCATCTAAGCAAATTACCACTACGGGCTTATTAAATTTTAATGGATAGTTTCTTTGATTAATTTCTAAATTCATAAATTTGATTTTATTAAATACTGAAGTTTGGGGAAAATATACAAAAAATTAAATCAACCAAAATCAAAATACTACGCTCAAGTTAAACATGTATTTTAAAATATATAAAATAAACATTGCAATAACCATTGTTAGTAAAGGTAACACTACCCAACCAATTGAAATTTTTCCAGCTACTGACCATTTAACTTCTTTTCCTCCTTTTAAGAGACCTATGCCTATTACGCCCCCCACAATGGCTTGAGAACTAGAAACAGGAACTAAAGGCAAGGCCGGTAAGTTTAAAGAAATTAAAAAACTACTGATACCTTGTGATGCAAATAAAAATAAAACTATAGAGTGTGATAAAACTACAACAAATGCCGATACAGGAGATAGTTTTAGCAAATCATTTCCAACAGTGAACATTACTTTTTTTGAGTAGGTAAAAACCCCTACCGCAATGGCAATACCTCCCAGCAAGAATAATTGTTGAATTGAAGTAAGCACAAAAAGATTGGCAATATTTATGTCTGTAAAAGGGGAAACGTTTACAAACACCCCCATAACATTGGCTATATTATTGGCACCTAAACTATAAGCTCCAAAGGCGCCAGCAAGCAATAAAGCTAATCGAGTATAGGCATCTAGTCTTAAAATATGTATTCGCGACTTAGAGATAATTTTTTTTACCGTTAAAAATAATCCTATTGCAATTACACCTGCCAAAATTGGACAAATTATCCATGTTGCAAGAATAGTGGTCAGAGTTCCAGTATCAGTTTGTGATCCTGTAAAAAGATTCCAGCCGATAATGGCGCCTACTATTGCTTGAGTAGTGGAAACAGGAAGACCAAATTTTGTCATTAAATAAACAGCGAAGCCGGCGGCAACACAACAGGCGAAAGCGCCAGGAAGTGCATTGATGGCACCTAACTTTCCAATTGTCTCTGTAGTTCCTGACCCACTGACAACTGCCCCTAATATGACAAAGACACTACAAATAATTGCGGCTGTTCTAAAGTTAACCATTCTAGTTCCAACCGCGGTGCCAAATACGTTAGCTGCATCGTTGGCTCCTAGAGACCAACCTAAAAATAGTCCACCAAATAAAAAGAGTATGATTGTTAGTTCCATAAGTTAATAATTAAACAGATCGTTTAATTGAATATATAATTAATTCGTCTGCTATATCCTCAGCTTGATCGCTTATTCGATCAATCTTTTCAACGAAGTATCTTAAGTGCATTTTTTGATCTAATTCTAAATTAGAACTAAAAATCCTTCTAGCCAGCGAGCTAAATTTAATATCAGACTCTTTTTCATGATACGTAACTTTATGTGCGTTATCTCTCACTGATCTGATATCTCTAAAGAAAGATCGAACTGTTAAACATAGTGACTCAACGCATTCAACAACTGTTTCAGTGAGGCTCATCAAATCAGAATGAAATTCTTTAGGGAAATCTGGCTTTTGAATTGAAAAATGATAGCAATTTCCTTGATACATTCCTATTAGTTCATCTAAGTGTTCTAGTAATCTTAGAACATCACTTCTAGCATCAGGAATTAAAGTCTCTTCATATAGAGCATGCTCTATTTGTTTGGTAATCGTATCTGCTCTGCTCTCCATTTCAGTAACTTTTTCTAGCATAGCTTCAAAGTTTTCATCGGTAGAATGGGATAGATATCTTTTTACGATTGACTTAAAAGAAAGTCCTACTTCGGATAAAATATTTACAAATTCATCAATATCTTTTTCTAAGTTTTTAGTACTTCCAAATAATGACAATTTACTACTTTTAAGATTGAACATTTTATTTACCTTAATTTCTCTTCAATTATTGTTACAT
>Ga0208880_1000252_pt1 | contig 11251 bp, 11 predicted proteins | sample Knorr_S23_td_Sur_FD_185606 | JGI IMG/M metagenome (GOLD analysis project Ga0208880, IMG submission 185606) | Marine microbial communities from Southern Atlantic Ocean transect - Knorr_S23_td_SurfaceB_ad_5m_LV_B (SPAdes) (version 2) | ecosystem: Environmental > Aquatic > Marine > Oceanic | place...
TCAGCCTGATGTGTGAGTATGCCCGCCACCACGAGGACAAGGAGGTTCCCGATCCCTACTACGGAGGCAATAGCGGATTCGAGCACGTCATGGACCTGCTTGAGGATGCCTGCGAAGGGCTGCTCGCGGAGCTGAGGAAGGATTAATTGTTCTTCAACCAGGTTCGGTCCCGGATGACCAACTGCAAGTTGCCCCGGTAGGTGTCGAATTCCACGATTGCTCGAACGGGCTTTCCAGCCTTCCTCATTTCAAAGAGCAGATCCCGGATTTCCTTGATCGGGCTGTAAACTTGTAGAATCTTCCCGCCAATCATCACCTCGAGACCCCGTTCACCTGACAGCTCTTGATTCAGGATGAACAATTCCCCCAGGTTTTCCGCCATTTCCACTTCCGAAAGGTCATTCAGGAATTCAACAGGCGGGATCGCCCGCTTGTTCATTTTACGGAAATCCACCACCGGCTGGTGATCACTCATCGGCTCATTGGAGGGATCGACCAGTTGGACAGGCGTCCCGCCGGATATCCGGAATCGGGCGTGTACCGGAAGATGGTCTGAAAAGCCCGCGCCCCGGCCAAAGTTGCTCCATGAGACCGGGCGACCCCAGCGCGTCTCGACATTTTCACCCGGCAATATCAGGCGGTCGAAGCTGTTGTCCACATACTGGATGCCCTCCGCATCATACAAGCCCGGAGTGAGGATCATTTGCATCAAGGTCCCCCACTTTCCCCGCCAGACTTCTGATCCGCGTTCGTCCAGAGGGCGTTCGTACCACAGGTTGTAGAGTCCTTTGGGCGACCTGTCGCAAAGCATCTGCTCCTCAAACCCATGGGTTTTGAGAACCGTGTTGACGCCTGTTTCCTCCACTTCCGGAAATACAGCCGACTGGTTGTAATAACAATTGAGGTCGCCAGCGATGATCACATCGGCCTGCGGATTCCGGTAAAGAATGGCATCCAGCTCAGCCCGGACAACCCGGGCATTCTGTACCCGGACCGGTTCCAGCGAGGTAGCCGAGGCTCCGGATTTCCAATGGTTGTTCAGCAACACCAGCTCATGGCCGTCCACGTCCACCCCGACGACCAGAAGATCACGGGCGTCCAGCATGGGTCGCTGGCGGACGTAACGGATCGGGAAGCGCGAAAAGACCACATTCTTGTGAGGTGGATGGGTTTCACTCTTAAAGGGATCCGGCTGGGCGATTTGATATCCCTTCATGCCCTTGTCTTCCAGATACTTCAGGAGCAGCAATTCGGAAGGGAGGCTGGAAACGGAAACCCCGCATCCCTTTCCTTCGGTCAACAAGGTTTCCACTGAACAGTCCCGGGTGGCTTCAAGAAAGGCCTTGGGATCCGGACCATCGAAGGGTGTCCGGTCCAGTTCCAACTCCTGCAGCATGACAATTTCCGGTCCGGCTCCATCATTGATGGCCAGAAGGCTGCGGTGGATGTTCTTGAGTTTGTTCAGCAACTGCTCCGGACCGTAATCCCCTTCGGGTTGCTCCTCATATTCAGAGAAAATGGCCACGCCGTCCAAATCGAACAGGTTTTCCACATTGTAGACCATCACCACGAATTCTTGTGATGCAAACACGGGGATGGGGCTCAGGAGCAAATTTACCAGAACAAGAAAGTGCTTCATGTCTATCTCCTTAATCTTGCAGGATCATTCTGCAACACTTTCCATGGAATCCGTGAACACGCTCGATCAATCAATTGAGGAAGCAATCAGCAGAACCACATCGCTCGCATTCTCAATTCATGGCTCAACGGGCCTTGGCGGTGGCTGTATTCACGATGCATCCTGCATGACGGGGTCCGATGGGCGTCGCTTTTTCGTGAAACGAAATTCCATCGACCTGCTGCCCTCCTTTGAAGCGGAGGCACACTCCCTTAAGCTGCTTTCCGATACCGGCACCATTCGCGTTCCCGCACCTGTTTGCACCTGTCACGGGAATGGGCAATGCGCATTGATCCTGGAATACCTGCCCATGGGAGGGCGCCGGCAGGATTGGTCTGCCATGGGAAGGCAGTTGGCACAATTGCATCGACATGAAAACGACCGCCACGGATGGGACCATGACAACTGGATTGGCTCCTTTCCGCAGGTGAACACATGGCAGGATGGCTGGGTGGAGTTCTTCTCCGAGTGTCGCCTGCGGCCGCAAGCGGATGCCGCCAGAGGAAGAGGACTCCGCTTAACCAAAATAGATGCCTTGATGGAAGCGATTCCGGCATTCTTTGATGATTATGCCCCTCCAGCGTCCCTGTTGCATGGGGATTTGTGGTCGGGAAACGCCGCATTCCTTGATGATGGAACCCCGGTTATTTATGATCCAGCATCCTACTACGGTGACCGTGAAACGGATTTGGCCATGACGGAGATGTTCGGAGGATTCCCGCGGGAATTCTACAATGCCTATGATCGTGAGTGGCCTCTGAATGAGGGCTACCGCATCCGGAAACAACTGTATATCCTCTACCACACCCTGAATCACTACAACCTGTTTGGGGGCGGTTACGGATCACAGGCGGAATCCATCATCGCCGGGTTACTCAGCCATACATGATTCCGGTCCCCGCACCTGAAATTAAAAAGGGCGTCTCTCCTCTCGGAAAGACGCCCCCATGTTATTTTCTATTTAGGAACCTAGCGCAGAACGCCAGTCAGTGCCGATGACCCGAAGCTCGGATAAGAGCGCACGGATGCGAGCCGCTCCGACAACGGAGCAAGCGTACGACCACGACGAGGGCGGATGCCCTTAGGTGTGTTTTTTGATGTGTTGTTCATGATGTTATTTTTGGTTTAAGGACTTCCCCCGCAAGGGACGTCGCGTGAAAGAAATGAACAACTGTTTCTAAGAACTGGAGACAATCATCGATAATCAGGGACCCTCGTCAAGTTCGATTATTGTTACAATTTTGTGAATCCGGTTGCCTAAGAAGCGCTGAATTCCATGCTTGTCGGGGATGTCCCAGAATGGCCAGTCGAGTATAGAAGTGATCATCCCCAACCTGAACAAACGGTTTTCGGGAATTACTTCCACGGTTTCGCAGGTCGTTCCCGAACAGTCCAAGGAGCTTGGGTTCGTATCGGTCGGATATCCCCTTCCATTTAAAATAGCCCGCCTGGGCTGGCGGGAGCTGATCCGCATTTGCCGGCACCCATTGCCCGATGGCCGATGGCGGATCTACCATGCCCGCCGCAATATCGAGATGCTTGCCGGATTGATTCTCCGGCGCATTTTCAATTGCAGGATTCATCTGGTATTCACCTCCACTGCCCAGCGTGAACACACTTGGCTGACCAAGTTCCTGTATCGCCGGATGGATACATTGCTGACCACTTCCCCCAGGGCGGCTCGATTCCTCAAGCGCGATCCCGATTACACGATCCCCCATGGGATTGATACGCGCACCTATCACCCTGCCCCGGACAAGAAGAAGGCATGGAGCGAGGGGGGGCTTCAAGGGGAGCACGGCGTGGGAATTTTCGGTCGCGTGCGCCCGCAAAAGGGCCATCGTGAATTCGTTGATGCCTTGTGCCAGGTCCTGCCCAAACACCCTCATTTCACCGCGGTGGTGATTGGGCAAGTGACCCCAAAGTTCGAACCCTTTGTCGAGGAACTGAAAAAGAAGCTCAGCGACCACGGGGTTTCGGACCGCGTGGCATGGCTGGGCAAGTTGCCTTTTGGGGAAATCCCGCTCTGGTTCCGGCGCATGTCCCTCGTTGTCTGCGCTTCCCACAATGAAGGATACGGATTAACCTGCCTGGAGGCCATGGCCAGTGAGGTCCCGGTGGTGGCCACTCGCGCGGGCGCATGGGAACTGATTATTGAAAACAACAAAGATGGATACATCGTTCCCTGTGAAGATGCCCCAGCCATGGCCGGTGCACTCGACAAGGCGATGAGTGAGCCAGGGGAATTGGCCGAGATGGGCAAGCGAGCCCGTAAAAAAGTGCAATCGGGCTATACGGTCGAAATCGAGGCCGCCTCCTTGAACCGCGTTTACCAGGAGATTTGGAAACAACACTAAGATGAAGTTTCAGGACGCCAGCAAATGGGATCCCTACTCCGATCAGCCGCATGTACTCGGGGACAAGGTGGTGCGTTCCCATATCCGCAGGCAATCCTGGTTTGCCAACCTCAAGTTATTCCTCACCAACACACTTGTTGTCCCGTTTGTCGCCATCCGCTACCTGCTCGGCTCAACCAGGAAGGATGCAATTCCCGTGGACGGCTTTTTCGGCATGGGAATCAGCATCGGCAAGGCACCGGAGGAGACGCGTCGATTGATCAATGAACTGGGCGTCAAAAACCTTTTGATCCGGTTTCCCTTGTCCGAGATGGACCGGCTTGATGAGTACGTGGATTTCGTTCGTTCCTACGCGGGATATGACATCCTGATAAACGTCCTGCAGGACCGGGATCATGTTGAATCGCTGGAACTGCTTGGCAGTGACCTTGAGGCGGTCTTCGCCAAACTCGGACCGCTCTGCCAAGCCTTCCAGATCGGAAATGCGGTCAACCGGAAAAAGTGGGCATTCTTCAACATGGACGAGTATTTGCGGTTCTATGAAACCGCGAACCGGCTACGTGATGAGAAATTTCCCGGGCTGGTGCTGGCTGGTCCCTCCGTGATTGATTTCGAATATCACTACACGATTCGCCTGCTTTTCAACTTTTTCAAGATCCGTTATGACAAAGTCAGTACACTTTTGTATGTGGACCGTCGTGGCGCCCCGGAAAACAAGCAGATGGGATTCTCCCTGAAGGAGAAAATCAACCTGCAATGGGCCATGCAGAGATTAAGTCCTAAGTGTAGTGAAAAAATCATTATAACAGAAACCAACTGGCCTCTGGCAGGAACAGCCCCCTATGCGCCCACAAGCGAGCAGGAGTGCGTGGACGAGGAAACTTATGCCACGTTCATGGTCCGATATCACCTGATGGCCATCGCCACCGGGCATGTGGGAACCGTTTACTGGCATCAATTGATGGCCCCGGGATACGGCTTGGTCGACACGCGGGACGGCGTTCATCCTTACAAGGGCTACGCTGCCTACAAGACGATGTTCAGCCTGCTCGACGGGGCCACCTTTACGTCCGTTTCCGAAATTGATGGCATCACCACCTACAGGTTTGCAAATGCTGAGCAAAAGATCCGCGTTCTTTGGTCAGCCATATCACGGGAATTGAAATTGGATTCCGCAAAGCAGGTAATTTATCGAGACGGAAGAATGGAAACGTGCAGCCAGTTGACACTTACCGGATCTCCAACCTACATCCTTTCCGATGACTGAGTCACGAGTGACAGTCGAACTGGATCCCGCGTACAGCCAGCTGTCCGAATTCGCAGAGAACATTCGTGACCTATTTCCTCAGAGCGGAACGGTCATCTACCAGGGAAGGAACACGCTGAAGGCGTTCCAATCGGGAGGCGTTTCCTACGTGGTCAAGGCATTCAAGGTGCCCCACCTCATCAACCAGATCAGCTACGGAATTTTCCGCCCCTCCAAGGCCCGGCGATCGTACCTGTATGGGAAGAAGTTGAGCGAGCTGGGCATTTCGACACCTTCGCCGATCGGGTATGTGGAGTACCGGCGATTTGGGCTCCTCTGGGAAAGTTACTACCTCTGCGAGCAACTGCATGACGTTTTCGAAATCCGTGAGGTATTTGCGGATCCACGCTTCGCCGATCGTGCAAACATCCTCAAGGCCTTTGCCGGATTCTGCCATGAGCTCCACTCAAAGGATGTCCTGCATTTCGATTTCTCAGCCGGCAACATCCTGATTCAAAAGCATGACGACACCTACAAATTCAGCCTGGTGGATGTGAACCGGATGGAGTTTATTCCCTTGAGCACCGAACAGCGCATTCGCAGCATGGCCAAGTTAGGGTCGAAGGCCGCCGATTCGGATATCGTGGCCAAGTATTATGCAGAGGCGGCCAGCCTTGATGAATCGTCGTGCGTGAATCGTTTACGCGCGGAGCGGGAGGCCCACTGGAGCAAGCTTGAGCGGAAAAACCGCCTGCGGGGAAAATCGATCAGGAGACCGGACGATTCCTAGGCGCACTGGACAAGAAACTCCTTGTCGCCTTTTTCCTGCCCAAGGTCAGTGAAAGCATAGCCCAGTGGTTCCAAAATCTCACGGCACTGGCGCTCAAGCTCGTCCGAATGGACTGCCAACACCATTTTTGGCTTCCGGCTGGAAATGGTTTCCCGCGCTCCATTCAGAACAAGGATTTCGGCCCCCTCGACGTCGATTTTCAACATGTCAGGTACAGGGATTTTACCCTCGGCCACCATGCCGTCCAGCGTGACCATGTCGACCTCGACATTTCCCTCGGAGGAGATGTGACCGGTTCCCGTGCCGGTGCGCTCTTCAAACATGACCTTCCCGTACTGGTCTCCGACACACTGGGAATAGACGGTCACATTGCTTATTCCGTTTGACCGGATGTGTCGCTTGAGGAAATTCCGGTTCAGATCCCTCGGCTCAAAAGAATGAATCGCCCCGTTTGGACCCACTTTTTTGGACATGATCATGGTGAAGTATCCCACGTGCGCCCCGACATCGACGATTGTCATGCCCTCGGTGGCCGCTTCGGCAATACAGGCCGTTTTCTCCAGTTCGTAATCACCGGCAATAAAGTGGCTGCCTGTGGTCGCGATCATTTTGGTTCCCTTGAGAGGGCCGGCCTTGACTCGCAACTGTATGAAAGACAACCCCCTCTTGATCAGCTCATGTACTCCGCGACGTTTCATAGTGCAGTAGTTCAAGGGTGATCACCCGTAACAGCAAGGCTGAATTCCTCAGGATAGCCGGATCCTATCCGAGGAGAAATTCGAATGTTTCCCTGACGGACGCTTCCGGAATATCTTCAACGGTGACAGCCTTCCCCAGATCCTCCAGCGCCACATAGCGCATTTTCCCCGCCCGAGCCTTTTTGTCCTTTTTTGAAACACTGATCAGGTCATCCACTGAAAGCGGTTTCGCCAACGTGACCGGCAAATCATACTTCTCCACCAGGGCAATTGTCCGCTGCACAGTATCCGCATCCACTTTACCCAGCTTGACGGACAACCGGGCGGCAAGGACCAGGCCCATGGAGATCGCCTCCCCGTGCAGGTAAGTGCCGTAACCGGCAACGGCCTCGATGGCGTGCCCAAAGGTGTGACCAAGGTTCAAAAGGGCACGCCCGCCCGAGCTGGCTTGCTCCTTTTCGTCAGCGCTCACAACACCCGCCTTGATGGCGCAATTACGCTTGATGATATCGGGTAGCGATTCACTTTCGGCGGTCAACCGCTCCCCGTTTTCCAGATCGGTAAACAGCTGGGCATCCGCCAGCATGCCATGCTTGATGACTTCCGCCATGCCAGCATTGAACTCCCGAGGGGGAAGCGTTTTGAGTGTATCCAAATCTGAATACACGGCCAAAGGCTGATGAAATGCACCGACCAGGTTCTTCCCGCAGGTCAGGTTGATTCCGGTCTTGCCCCCGACGGAGCTGTCGACCATGGCCAAGACCGTTGTCGGGACCTGGTAGAACCCGATTCCGCGGAAGAAGGAAGCGGCGGCAAATCCCGCCAGGTCACCGATCACGCCACCGCCCACGGCGAAGACCCGCCCGCTGCGGTCAAGGCCCGCCTCGGCCAGGAAGTCGCAACAGCGCTCCAGATTGGCAAAGGCTTTTGTCAACTCACCCGCTGGCAATACCAGTATGGGAAGATCCCCGAAGGCAGCCTTTAAAAAAGCAGCTTGTCCGGCCCGGACGTTTTCGTCAGAGATGACCGCCACCTTGCGCCCCTCGCTCAGGTCCAAGGCAACCTGCTCAGCGATGTCGGCGGCCATGTCCCGTCCGATCCTTATTGGATAGGAGCGGTTTCCGAGGGATACATTGAGGGTTTCCAGAATCATGATTAATCCTCCAAGCCAAACAAGGCGTGTGTGTAATGATGGACGGAAAAGGGTTGCAAGTCCTCAGGTTGTTCACCCAGACCAACAAAGTAAATCGGCAAACCAAGCTCGCGGTAAATGCCAACCAGAGCACCTCCCCGGCTGGTTCCATCAAGCTTGGTCACAATGATGCCAGTCAGGCCAAAGGATTCGTGAAACACGCGAGCCTGTTCAATGGAATTGCTTCCCAAGCTGCCATCGACCACCAACCAGGCATGATGCGGGGCCAGGTCATCGTGTTTTTGCAATACGCGGCGAATCTTCTGCAGTTCCTGCATGAGATTGGCCTTGTTGTGCAGGCGGCCTGCCGTATCCAGGAGAAGGACATCCGCTCCGCGGCTCTTGGCTGCCGCATAAGCGTCAAATGCCACAGCGGCCGCATCGGCACCATGCTGGCTGGCTACCAGATCCACATCCAGGCGCTCACACCATGACTTGATCTGTTCATTGGCGGCAGCGCGAAAGGTGTCACAGGCACCGACAATCGTGTTCAGGCCATCCTGCTTAAAAAGATGGGCCAGCTTGGCGGCCGTCGTGGTCTTGCCACTGCCGTTCACCCCAATCAAGGCGATGACCTCCGGTTTGCGATCAGTCAGCTCCAGACGCCCTTCGGAGCCCTCAAGCGTCCGCTCCAGCACATGGGATCCAATGCCGGCAGCTTCCTGCCCCTGCAGATCCTTGTTTTTGCGGTAGGCGTCCGTGATGGCTTCGAGGATTTCCTCGGTGGTCTCGACTCCGAAGTCAGCCGTGTAAAGGGCTTCCTCCAGTTCATCGAGTGTGGAAGCATCAATCTTCTTGCCGGAGAAGAGTCCACCAACCTTGCCAAATGCCTTGTAAAAGGTCGGGGTGGATCGCTTCAGCCCTTCCTTGAACTTGGAGAAAAATGACTTCATTGAGAGGCTTTTCGAAGGGGGCGATCCAGAGTCAATTTGAATTGATCCAGAATGCCGTTGATAAAGCGTTTGGCGTCCGGAATGGAATAGGATTTCGACATGTCGATAGCCTCGTTGATGGAAACGATCGGCGGGATGTCGGTCCGCTTCAACATTTCGTAAATGGCCAACCGGAGGATTGCCAGGTCGATCCGGGCAATGCGGTCAAAGTCCCAATTACGGAGATATTTTTTAATTTCCTCATCAATCTCCTGGAGGTTGTGAATGGTTCCATGAATCAGGTCTTCCGCGAATGCGTAGTAATCCCGCTTCTTTCCATTCTCCTCTTCCATTTCCTGGAAAAACATGTGCAGTGACCCCGACAAATCATCCGATTTGTTTATGGACCACTGATACAGGAACTGCATGGCAGCTACTCGGTTGTCTCGTCTGCCACTCATTTATCCGAATCCTCGTCGTCGGAATCCTCGTCAATCCAGTCCAGATCAGTCAGCGCTTCATCAATGTCGGCCAGGCGGCTATCCATGTCGGCATCAATGACCCGCTGTAGAAGCTCCTTGCTGATTTGCGCCATCTCAAGGGCCGCATGGGCAAACTCCGCCCCGCGATCCATCTCCCCGGAAATGCGTTCCTGTGCCTGCTCCAGGTTCCGGACCGTGATGATCCCGTTGATGATGGGCACCTCAAACTGCATACCAGCGGTCTGGAGGGCATTCGCCGTGGCATGCCCGATGATTTCATCGTGATTAGTTCCACCTTCAATGATCAGCCCAAGGCAAATCACCACGTCAAAGTCGCCCGTCTTGGCAGCGAGGGCTGCCGCATGCGGAATCTCATTGGATCCGGGCACGCGGAACGTCTCGATATCGTCGGCCTCCACACCACTGGCAGTCAGGGTGTTGATGACCGACTCCAGCAGGGCATTTACCAGCTCGAAATTATACCGGGCCGCGATGATGCCAACGACGGTTCCTTTACCGTCAATTGCCAGACTATCGGGTTTATCCATACTCATGATTGGGTCAAACTGAACCGCCCAGACCGCAAGTCAAGCGGACATTAAAGGGGAATTTGCCGGGAGAGCGGCACTTTACCGGTGAAACCGGGTCAGGTGGACGGACAGGAGGATGGAGCTCAGGAAGGCCCCCGGGAGGACAACCAGCATGGGCGCCTGATAGACGTAAGCCTGATTCTGTTTTAAAATGGACCCAAGCTCGGCAAAATCCGGATCCCCGATCAGTCCAAGGAATGCCAGGCCACTCAATTCGAGCGCACTGATGGCAAACAGGAGCCGGCACAAGGCGAACAAATCCGGTTTCAGGTTTGGCCAGATCGCCCACCGGAAAAGCTGCCACCCACGGGAACCGAGCACCTCGCTGGATTTCACATAAAGAGCCTCCCGGGTACTGATCCAGTATACCCGAAGTTGCCGGAAGGCAAAGGCCATGTTGCCCAAGCCGACCGCCAGCACAAGGGCTCCCGGGGATGGCTTTAAGAAAACCAACAGGAACAACCCGATAAAGATGACCGGCAAGGCCACCCATAGACCGATCAGCATCCGGACGGTTCGCCTGCTCCAGACGGGGCCCCGCTGCTCGATGGCGACCAAACCTGCCGCCAGGGACAAGGTAATGCCAAGGGCGCAGGCAGCGAGGCTGACCGTGTTCGCCCCTCCGCGCCACAAGCGACTGAGAAAATCCCGGCCCAGACCATCGATGCCCAGCCAGTGGCTTGCGGACGGCCCAGCGAGGGCATTCTCACGGAACGTCTGCCCCATGGGGTCGTGGGGCGTGTAAGCATATCCCAGCAGTACGAACGCCAACAGGAAAAGAGCCCACGTATCGGCCATGGGAATGCGTTTCATGGAGAATCCTCCTTGCTGATCAGCCGGCGATCCAAGCGACTGGCCACAACGTCGGAAAGGGTCACCACGACCAGGGCCAATACCACAATCAGCAGCAGCCCGTTCTGGATGATGAACAGGTCCCGGTTGAGTACGCCGTCCACCAGGAAGCGCCCCATTCCGGGCCAGGAGTACACGGTTTCGGTCAGGACTGCCCCGCCAAGAAGGGCTCCGGACTGGGTCCCGATAACCGTTACGACCGGCCCGCTGACCAACCTGAGCACGTGCTTGCCCCAGATTCGAACAGGTGAAAAGCCTCGCGACTGTAAAGCGGTGATGAGGCGTTGAATGTATCCCTCACTAAGCCGGGCTTCCAGGGTGCCGGCAACAACCGCGGCCGGATAGAGTGCCAAGGTCAGCACGGGCAAAACCAGGTGGCGCAAGGAAATGCCCATGGCTTGAAAGTCCGCCGCCATCAAGCTGTCCAAGAGGAGAAACCCGGTTCCGGAAGGAGCACCGTAGGCAAAACCGTAGCGCCCGCCCACCGGCAACCA
>Ga0208880_1000256_pt1 | contig 11112 bp, 6 predicted proteins | sample Knorr_S23_td_Sur_FD_185606 | JGI IMG/M metagenome (GOLD analysis project Ga0208880, IMG submission 185606) | Marine microbial communities from Southern Atlantic Ocean transect - Knorr_S23_td_SurfaceB_ad_5m_LV_B (SPAdes) (version 2) | ecosystem: Environmental > Aquatic > Marine > Oceanic | place...
TTCTGGGTGGGCATCATTCGAAGGATCGCCATTGGCAAAACGATCGGGCATGATCAGGTAAATAAAGTCTGAACTGTCATAACCCTTTCTTAGGTCCGAACCCTCAGTACGGGTTTGTATTTCATAGGGAACTTTGATTGTCGGCTTTGTTTTGTGGCTAAGCGTTAGCTGATAGTGGCCAGCTTGGGTGTTTGATAGGTCGAGATACACAAACAAATAATTTGTGCTTTCCAACCGAACTACTTCGGAGATATACAACCCTTCAGAGGACACCTCATAGGCAGCCAGGTCTGTTCCGTAGAGAGTAAGCATCATTGATGAATCTTTCATTCCCTCCCACCAAAACGGGGGCTCTACCTTTTGAACTTGCCCAAAAACAGGCATAATCAAACTCAAACAAGTTAGTAGAATTACTATGCTGTTCTTCATGGTTTAATTGATGATTAGAGACTTTTGAGGCTCAAGCCACACACCATTGCCATGGATCATTACTTCGATGGGTTCTGTTCCATAGAGTTTACAATGTGTTTTTTTACGCGTGACACGTACCTGAACAATTTGATTTCTGAAATTGATATTAAATGAATACGCTTTCCATTTTTTCGGCAGTTGAGGATTGAGGTGCAATCTATTGTCAATCACTCGCATACCTCCAAAACCTTCAACTACACTCATCCAAGTACCAGCCATAGAGGTAATGTGTAGCCCTTCATCTACCTCACAATTGACATCATCTAAATCCAATCGAGAAGTTCGCAAATACATCTCATAGGCCTTGTCGGTTCGGCCTAACCGGGCAGCCAGTATGGCATGAATGGATGGCGATAACGAAGATTCGTGAACAGTTAGGGGTTCATAAAAGTCAAAGTGTCGAGACAGCTCTTCTTTGCTAAAATCAGCTTCGAAGAAGTAAAATCCTTGCAGAACATCGGCCTGTTTGATGTAGGGTGAGCGCAATATTCGATCCCAGGACCAATGCTGGTTGATGGGGCGCTCTGCTGGATCGATCACACTGGTAGGTAATATTTCTTTGTCCAAAAAGTTGTCTTGTTGGAGGTATATATTCAATGACGCATCAAAAGGCAAATACATTTTGCTAGCAATCTGTTTCCATTGGTCACTCTCGATTGTCTTTAATCCTGTTCGAAGCTGGATGCGTTTGAAATCACCTGGATAGTTTGATTTAATCTCATCCACTTTTTGAGCCGCATACTCCAAACACCATTTGGCAGCGTAGTTGGTGTACCAGTTGTTGTTGATGTTGTTTTCGTATTCGTTTGGACCCGTTACGCCAAGGATTACAAACTTTTCTTTGGGTTTGGAAAAGCTTGTGCGCTGTTCCCAAAAACGGGCGATGGCAATCAAGACCTCGAGACCCATTTCCCGCAAATAGCTTTCGTCTCCGGTGTAACGCTCGTAGTTAAAAATGGCATAGGCAATGGCAGCGTTTCGGTGAATTTCTTGGAAAGTAATTTCCCATTCGTTATGACATTCCTCACCATTCATTGTCACCATTGGATAAAGCGCTGCTCCATTGTTAAACCCAATTTTTTCAGCATTTTCTATGGCTTTTTCCAGATGATTAAATCTATATTGCAATAAGTTTCGAGCTACAAACTTGTCCTTAGTGGTCATGTAAAAGGGTAGGCAATAAGCTTCTGTATCCCAATAGGTACTGCCTCCATATTTTTCTCCTGTAAACCCTTTTGGACCGATGTTCAGACGAGCGTCTGTGCCTGTGTAGGTTTGGTTGAGATGAAATATGTTGAACCTGATGGCTTGTTGTGCTTTTTGATCCCCCGAGATTTCAATATCCGACATGGTCCAAATGTTTTTCCAGACCTCACAATGTTCCTCTAACAGGGCTTTATGTCCTTTTTCTAAAGAAATAGAAATCAGACTTTTAGCTCTTGTTATCAAACCATTTTCACCATGATTGGTTCCTGCCACATAGCCGCCAAACTTGAGCACATTAATAACATCTCCAGAGTTCACTTTTTGAGTGAAGGAGTGCCCCAAACTACTGGGGCCATTACTAACTTCTTTAAGATGTTCTTGCATGTTGCCATTTACAAAAAACTGATTGTGTGCATAGGTGCAAACATGGAAGTTTGTCTTATTGGTCTTAGAAAGAAGAAACAATGAATGCCCACTTGCTTTGATGTCTTGATGATGCCAAAAAGGATCTTCCCAGTTGGTGTCATTGTTTTTGATGTCCCCATCTACATAGGAGTTTATAGTAAACGTGGCTGAATAGGACAGGAGAGTGATTTTATAGTCGATCACACCCAGCTCATTTTCAGCCATAGATAAAAATCGTTGGGATTCACAACGCAGTTTTATACCATTTGCCATTTCAACCTCAAAAGTTCTTTTATACACACCTGTTCTTAGGTCCAATTCTCGTCTGAAAACAGGGATGCTTTTGCAACGATTCAGGTCGAGTTTTATTCCATCCACTTCGACATCTATACCGATCCAGTTGGGTGCATTGAGCACCTTGGCAAAATAGTCGGGATAACCGTTTTTCCACCAGCCTACTTTTGTTTTGTCAGGGTAATAGATCCCACCAATGTAGCTGCCTTGAAAACTGGGTCCACTGTAGGATTCTTCAAAATTGGCACGCTGCCCCATAGCTCCGTTACCAAGACTAAAGATGCTTTCTGCCGCCTTTACGGTCGAAGGTTTGAAACCATTTTCAATGATTTTCCAATCATGAGGTTCTATAAAATGTTGTTGTTTCATTTCAAAGATTCAGCTTTTTCTAGCAGGGTTTCTACTGTTATTTTTTTAAAATTATTTATTTGATAATCACAACCGTTCAACATGTCCAAGCTGACACCAACGGCAAACATATTACCTGCCCTGGCAGCCTCTATGCCCGCTTGGGCGTCCTCAAAAACGATACATTCCGAGGGTTGTAGCCCCATCGATTGAGCTGCTTTGATAAAGACTTCCGGATGGGGTTTGGAATGAGTGACCATATTTCCATCGACAACCACTTCAAACAAATCGATTATCCCCAATTTTTTCAACACAAGAGTTGCGTTCTTACTGGCAGATCCAACAGCAAGTTTTAGGCCTTTGTTTATACTGTCATGCAATATGCGTAACACACCGGGTAGGACATCTTGGATGGATAAAGATTCACATAAATTCAGGTACAATTCGTTTTTGGCAGTTGCCATTTTCACAAGAGCGTCTTGTTCGAAATCCTTACCAGCCCATTGAGCAATTTTTCGGATGGAGTCCATTCTGCTCACTCCTTTGAGTTGTTCGTTTTCTTTGTAGGATAGTTTATAGCCCCACTCCGCAGCCAGTTCACGCCAGGCTGTATAGTGAAAGCGAGCCGTATCCACAATCACACCATCTAAATCGAAAATGAGTCCTTTTGTCATTTAATTGGGTTGGTAACTAATTATTTTTGGATCACGAATCATCAGATTGGCAACCGACGCTACAAGAAGCGAACATCCTGCCATTACCATTGCGTAGATAGGCGCATCACCCATCAGATTGTAAATAATATTGATGCCTCCAAGAGCAGCTACGATCTGTGGAAGTACGATAAACATGTTGAAAATACCCATGCTAATTCCCATTTTGTCTGCTGGAATGGCACTAGATAGCATGGCATATGGCATCGATAAAATACTACCCCATGAGATGCCAACAAGGGCAAACCATAGACTGAGGTATTGCGGGTTTGGGACTACATACATCATCAAAAAACCAAGCCCACCCAATGCGAGCGAAACCAAATGAACCATTTTTCGGTTGATTCTTCTTTTGGAAGTGTAAAGTGTAAGCAAAAGAGCAAAAGCCATGGATGAGAGTCCGTAGTTGCCCATGTTCGCCCCTACCAGATTGGAGGCTTTTTGAAATGCGGTATTCTTTTCCTGAAACAATGCGGACGATTCGGGATCGGTAAAATCATATTGTGACTCAATCGGTGCAGGGGCCTTGTAAACATGTTCTGTCAGCGCAGGATTGGCCATGCTCCACATCGTGAAGAAAGCAAACCAGCTAAAAAACTGCACTACACCGAGTTTTCGCATGGCTTGGGGCATGTTGCTCACATGATTTACAATTTCATTAACCAGCCCTTTTTCAGATTCATTTTTGGATTTTCGAAACGTATCAAGGTCTTCTGGGGGGTACTCAGAAGTGGTAAAAATGGTGTAAAGAATACTTGTCAAAAATACAAATGCCCCGATGGCAAATGCTATTTTGACAGACATGGGTACAACTCCGGGCTCAGCGGCATCGCTTATACCCAACTGAGAAACAAACCATGGTAAGTTGCTCGCCACCCATGTACCGATTCCAATGATCAAAGTTTGGGTAACAAATCCGTAGGAGCGTTGGCTTTCCGGAAGTTTGTCTGCAACCAAAGCACGAAAAGGTTCCATGCTGATATTGATGGATGCATCCAGAACCCACAGAAATCCTACTGCCATCCAAAGCGTAGGAGAGTGAGGAACCCAAAAAAGAGCTATAGAGCTCAAAATAGCCCCGATCAAAAAATAGGGCCTACGCCTACCCAGTCTGCTGTGCCAGGTACGATCTGAAAAATACCCGATAATAGGCTGCACAACCAATCCAGTTAAGGGCGCTGCAATCCATAACAAAGGAATGTCGTCTTTGGACGCACCCAATGTTTGAAAAATACGCGACATAAAACCGCCTTGTAAGGCGAATCCGAATTGAATACCAAGGAATCCAAAACTCATGTTCCAAATTTCCCAGAAACCCAAAATCTGCTTTCTCATAATTTGAGTTTTAAATTATGATAAGCACAAGCTCATCAAAACTAAAAAATGTGAAGTGTGTGTTTAGCTTTGATTCGACAAATGTAACAGATTATTTTTTAAAAAAACAAATTTATGTTGATTCCCGCTGCACTATACTACAGGGTACAACAGAAGTAGAGAAGGGGTGATTTTCATCTCCACTTTCGAGTCGGTCTATGAGCAAGTGTGCGGCTTGTTTTCCTATTTCTTCGCCATGCTGACTGACGGTGCTAAGGGTTGGTGAAGAATATTTTGAAATCAATCCATCGGTAAAACAAATGATGGAAACTTGTTCAGGAACTTTTAATTCTAACTTTCTAACTACCCGTAGTGCCGCCGCTGCATAGATTTCATTTACTGCAAAAATGGCGTCAATATTGGGGTGTTGCTCAAAAGCTTTCAAAATATCGGCTTCTAGTTGAGACATAATGATGTCTGAATTTTCATGATCAACTACTTTGATAATTAGGTCATTGTTAAGAGGTATTCCCTTCTCTTGAAGTGCTTGAAAATAGCCTTGTGTACGTAGCCTTCCAACACTGATATAGTCTTCAGTTGTAAGCAACAAAATATTTTTTCGATCCCTCTCAAAAAGATGCATCACAGCGTTGTAAGCTCCCTGAGTGTCATCAACAACTACCTTATCACAGGCTATTTCGGGAACAGTTCTGTCAAACAACACCACAGGCATGCCCAAACCCATAGCTTCGTTGATATGGTGATAGTCTTGCATGCGCAAAGTCTCTTTCGAAAGGGATAGTATAAACCCATCGATCAAACCATCTGCCAGGGTTTCCATGTTGATGATTTCTTTCTCTAGCGATTCGTTGGACAGTGCAACCACCACATTGTAACCCCTTTGGCTGGCGATTTGCTCGACCCCCTCGATTATCAATGCAAAAAAATAGTGAACGACTTCTGGAATAATGACGCCAATGGTTTTTGTTTTTCTATGTTTTAGACTCAGGGCGATGTTGTTGGGGCGGTAATTGTAGAATTTGGCAAAAGCTTGAATCCGATCGCGGGTTTCCTGACCGATTTCATGGCTGTCTTTTAAAGCTTTGGAAACTGTAGAAATGGAGACATTAAACTCCTGTGCAATCTTCTTTAAGGTGATTTTTTGTTTCATAGCTTTACAAATCTATCAATAAACATCTTATTTTAATTTGATATTGCTAAAATAAAGATCTATTCGTTGATGATTTAAAAGTTTTTAACACGAAAACGTTTTCGTAACTCTACTACAACGTTGTAGTTGAATCTAGTGCAAGTTAAGACTTTTGGTTAACAATTTCTTTACATAGTTTCGTTTCATGTGAAAGTGTGTGTTTATGTTAAAATTAACACCTAAAACCAACTAAATGAATAAGTTACATTATTGTTTAATTGCCGTTTGCGTGTTTGCATCATCTGCCTTAATGGCACAGCAATCCGTGAGTGGTGTAGTGACTGACGGTGCGGGCAACCCACTACCGTCGGTCAACGTAGTAATACAAGGAACTGCACAAGGAGTCTCTACAGATTTTGATGGTCTTTTCAGCATTCGTGCCAACGATGGTCAAACTTTAGAATTTTCCTATTTGGGATTCGAAACACAATCTCTTTTGGTTTCTGGATCTAGCCTTGACGTTGTGATGATTGCTTCTGCTTCAGAATTGAGTGAGGTGGTGGTAATCGGATACGGAACAACCCAGAAAAAGGACTTAACAGGTGCTGTGGATCTGGTAACCGCTAAAGACTTTTCTGATGGAAATGTTGTGTCAACCCAACAGTTGCTCCAAGGAAAAGTAGCGGGGGTTACCATCAGCTCCAACAATGGAGGTCCTGGAGAAGGCGCCAACGTACTCATACGAGGAATTGGTTCTTTGAATCTTAATTCAAACCCACTCTATGTGGTGGATGGCATTCCACTAGATGGGGGAGGTATTGGAGGTTCTCGAAACCCGCTCAACGCCATCAATCCAGCTGATATTGAAGCTATTAGTGTTTTAAAAGATGCCTCTGCTTCAGCCATTTACGGATCAAGAGCTGCCAACGGGGTGATTTTGATCACTACCAAGAAAGGCTCAAAATCAGACGGAATTAAAGTTTCTCTAACTACCAAAGGTTCTACTTCAACGCCTGTTGATTTTGTGGACGTTCTCACTGCTGACGAATTTAGGTCTGTAATCAATGGAACCGGAAATGATGCCTTTATTTCTAAATTAGGAACCGCAAATACGGACTGGCAAAGCTATATTTATCAAGAAGCCTCAGGGGTAGACAATAATCTCTCTGTATCGTCTTCAATCTATGGTGTACCCGTACGCTTGTCAGTAGGTCAAACAGATCAAGAAGGGATCCTTATCGGAGATCAGTTCGAGCGGATTACTTCAAGTATCAGTCTTTCTCCTAGTTTTTTAGACAACGCTTTGAGAGTCAACCTGAGTGCGAGACTACAAAACACCGAAAATGACTTCGCCAATCGTGGTGCAATCGGCACTGCTGTACAATTTGACCCTACCAAACCTGTTTATGATATCAACTCGCCCTATGACGGTTTTTATTCATGGATGTCTAATGGCAAAAAATTGTCTTTGTCTCCGACCAATCCTTTGGCGTTGCTTCATTTGATAGAAGATCAGTCAGAAGTTGATCGTTTGATCGCCAATGCTAAAATTGATTATGACCTGCCATTTTTGGACAATCTAACGGCTACTGTAAGTGTAGGTTTGGATGAGTCTGAAGGCACAGGTTTTACGGAAACATCCAAATTTATCCCAACAGATGAAGATGGATTCAACGGCAGTGGAAGCGAATACAACAACAAGTCAACAAACAAGTTGTTTGATGCTTACTTAAACTTTAACCATTCCTTTTCAGAAATCGATATGAGTCTCACGGCTGGATATTCGTATCAGTCTTTTGAATATGATAACTCAAGTTCTAACTACAAAGAAATCTTAAACCCCGATGGTTCTGTAAATGAGGACAACTCGGTCACAAACTCCTTTGTGGATACAAGCAAAAATGTATTGTTGTCTTATTTCGGTCGCGCGAATTTTAACTTCAACGATTTGTATTTGTTGACCGCAACTTTAAGAGCAGATGCTTCTTCTAAATTGAGCCCTGATGATCGTTGGGGATATTTTCCATCTGTGGCTTTGGCCTGGAACATTCACAATGAGGAGGCTTTTGAGGTCAAGCAAATAGATCAGTTGAAATTGAGAATTGGATATGGTCAAATGGGTAACGTCAACGGATTGGGAGATTATAACTTCCTCACCCGTTATGTGATTTCTACCGAACAAGCCCAGTATGGGTTTGGGTCATCTTTCTACAAGACATTCAGACCTGCGCCTATCAACAAAGATTTGCGCTGGGAGGTCGCACAAACCCTCAATGCAGGTTTAGATTTTAGTATGTTCTCTGGCCGATTGAGTGGTAGCGTGAACGCCTATATCAAAGAAACCAAAGACTTGATAGCTACAGCCATTACCGATCCTTTTACAAACTTTGGTTCAACGATTTCGGCCAATATTGGAGACATGGAAAACAAAGGTATTGAGGTGGATCTTAATGCCGTTGTTTTTGAATCCGATGATTTCCAACTCAATTTGGGTTACAATGTTTCGTTTAACGACAATACCATCACACGGTTGGAAAATGAACAAAATGTAGGTGGTATTTCGGGTGGAATAGGAAATACAATTCAATACCATCAGACTGGTTTGGCACCCTTTACTTACTATGTGTATAAACAAATTTATGATGCCGATGGTAAGCCGATCGAAGGTGCTTATGCAGATTTGAATAGTGATGGTGTCATCAACAACGATGACAAGTATTTCTACAAAGATCCCTATGCGGACATCAACATGGGTGCGACACTAAACCTACGCTACAAAGCTTTTGATCTTAGTGTGGCTGGTCGTGCAAGTATTGGCAATTATGTCTACAACAACAATGCTTCTACCGCATCGATTATGTCTGCCACTCAGCTCAACCGTTTGGACAACCTCCATGCAGGATTTTTGAACCATGAGTTTAATACCATTTCAGACAAAAACTTTTTGAGTGATTATTTTATTCAAAATGCATCATTCTTTAGGCTGGACAATGTCACATTGGGTTACACTATTGATAATGCAATGATGAAATCTCCGATTCGCTTGTTTGTGTCTGCAGACAACCTACTGGTTGTAACAGATTACACAGGTATAGACCCTGAAATTAGTGGGGGGCTAGATAACAATTTTTACCCTCGATCTAGAGTCGTCTCTATCGGGGTGGATCTAAACTTTTAAACATATTTTATTATGAAGAAAATATCATTCATATCAATCTGTCTTTCGGGTCTTGTGTTTTTTTCGTGTCATGACGATCTCACACAAAACCCCACAGACCCCGACCTTTTTACGGAGGTCGATGTATATAAAACTACGGACGACGCACTCGGTGCCTTGGCCAAAGTCTATGGTTCTTTAGCGCTCACTGGCCAACAAGGGCCTGCGGGTGATGCCGACATCGATCCCAGCATCATAGACGAGGGAACCTCCCAATTTACGCGCTTGTTGTTTACACTCAATGAGTTGACGACAGACAACGCAGTTGTTGCGTGGGGAGACCCGGGCTTGCCTAATATCCATGAAATGTCTTGGGGTGTAAACAATGTATACATCAAAGGCATGTACTTTAGGTTGTCTCAAGTGGTATCCTTTGCCAATTCATTTATCGAGAATGCCACTGCCATGGGGTCTTCAGACAGTCGTGTGGCGGAGTACATAGCCGAAGCGCGCTTTATTCGTGCTTTTGCTTACAGCCAACTCATGGATTTGTTTGCCAATGTACCTTTGGTAACTCAGATCTCATTTGGACTGCCAGAGCAGAACAATCGTCAAGAAATTTTCGATTTTGTTGAACAAGAGCTCTTGGAGCTCGAGTCCTTATTGCCGGCTTCAGGCAGCAATGAATATGGACGTGTCGATCAAGTCGCCGCTTCTGCTTTGTTGACAAGAATTTACCTCAACGCGGAAGTATATATCGGTCAAAATCGCTATGCAGATGTCATTTCTAAAGCCGAAACGGTCATGGGATCGACCTATTCGATCAACACCAATGATGCCAACAACAACGGAACAGCCTATGACGAACTTTTCTTGGCGGATAACCACATGAATGGCGCACAGAATGAGTTCATATTCACCTTGGTTTACGATGGTTTAAACTCTCAAACTTGGGCAGGTAATACTTTCTTAGTACATGCTGCAGTTGGTGGAAATATGAACCCTGATGATTTTGGAATCAATGGTGGTTGGTTTGGTACACGTACAACCAAAACACTGGTTGAAAAATTCGGCAGTTCTGTAACTGCTTCAAACGCAGATGGTCATCCAACCGCTTGGTCTGATGCACGGGCGATGTTCTTCACAAATGGTCAGAACTATGAGATCGAAAGTATTTCTGCTTTTGGTGATGGTTATGCAGTAACCAAATTCAAAAATATAGACTCGTCTGGGGCTGCGGGAAGTGATGCTTCTGGAAACTTTGTGGATACAGATCTGCCTGTGATTCGATTGGCAGAGGTACACCTCAATTATGTCGAGGCTGTGGTTCGTGGTGGGGGTGGCAGCACATCTACCGCGGTGAGCCTTGTCAACGTACTTCGTGAAAGGGCCAATGCGACTGCTATTGCGGCTTCTGACCTAACCATTGATTTTGTAATGGATGAGCGTCAAAGAGAGCTGTATTGGGAGGGCCTACGCAGGGTAGATCTGATTCGCAACAATCAGTTTATTGGAGCCAATTACCTGTGGCCCTTTAAAGCAGGCGCTGCCAACGGAAAAGCTTCTGAAAATCACAGAAAGATTTTTCCTCTTCCTGAAGACATCTTGCTTGTCAATGAAAACCTAACTCAAAATCCTGACTACTAATCTTAACAATATGAAAACAATGATAAAAATGAGATATCTAATACTGGGGCTCGTGGCCTCATTCACCTTGGCCTCTTGTGACAACGAGGACTATTTGGTCTTTACCGCTGTAGAGCCTGTGGAAAAAGTGAGCTTTATCAATGAGCCTAACTCGATTTATAATATTTTTAATCTGCCTGACAATGTATTGGAGCGTTTGATTTGGACCACTCCTGATTTTGAAGCACCTACTACCATCACTTATGAAGTCGAAGGTTCTATACATGCAGACTTTTCAACCATTGACTACACTTCGGGTGAAACTTCTGAAAACCAAGTTGCTATTAGTATAGGTGATGTGTTTACAATAGCTGAAGATAATGGATTGGAACTATTTTCTATGTATTTTAGGGTGACTGCCTTTGTTG
>Ga0208880_1000257_pt1 | contig 11101 bp, 12 predicted proteins | sample Knorr_S23_td_Sur_FD_185606 | JGI IMG/M metagenome (GOLD analysis project Ga0208880, IMG submission 185606) | Marine microbial communities from Southern Atlantic Ocean transect - Knorr_S23_td_SurfaceB_ad_5m_LV_B (SPAdes) (version 2) | ecosystem: Environmental > Aquatic > Marine > Oceanic | place...
TTATAATTTTGTAGTGCTTCTTTTTTCCAACTGAAAGTTTTATAAAACCTTTTTCTTTAAATAAATTATCTTCAACTAAATATTTCTCGTTATCAATTTTCTCATTATCAATTTTAATTCCATTATTTTTAATAAGACGTCTAATTTCACTTTTAGATAAATCTTTATTTATAAATTCAACTATACTGACAATATCTTTACTTAATAAATTTTGAGACAATTTAATACTTGGCAAATCCTCTCCAGTTGAATTTTCTTTAAATGTAGATTTTGCAAGGTCTTCAGCTTTAATAGCTTCTCCTTTACCATGAAGCATGGCAGTAGTTTCATTTGCTAAAATAATTTTTAATTCATTGATATCTTTATTTTTTATCTCTTCAATTTTTTTAATTGGAATATCAGTAAACATTTTTAAAAATTTTATTACATCTCTATCATCAGTATTTCTCCAAAATTGCCAATAATCGAAAACTGACAGCAAATCTTTATCTAACCAAATTGCTCCATTTTCAGACTTTCCCATTTTTGCCCCTGAAGCTAATGTAATCAAAGGAGTTGTCAGGCCATAGACTTCCTTTGCAGAATATCTTTTAACCAATTCTACACCATTAACTATATTTCCCCATTGATCAGATCCACCAATTTGTAAAATACAATTTTCGTTTTTATTTAATTCTAAAAAATCATATGCTTGTAAAATCATATAATTAAATTCCATATAACTTAGCGATTGTTCTCGTTCTAACCTTAATTTAACACTATCAAAACTTAACATTTTATTGATTGTAAAGTGCTTACCTATATCTCGTAAGAAAGTTATATAATTTAAATTTTTTAACCAGTTATAATTATTTACAAAAATAGGTTTTGTATTTTCATCTTTATTATCAAGGAATAACTTAAGTATCTTTTCAATACTTTTTATATTTTTTTCTATCTCATCTTCATGAAGAATTTGTCTTGTTTTATCTTTGCCTGAAGGATCTCCTATCCTTGTTGTGCCGCCACCAATTAAAACTATTGGTCTATGACCATGTTTTTGCAATAATCTAAGACACATTATTTGTAGCAAGCTACCAACGTGTAAACTTTGGGCTGTACAATCAAAACCAATATAGGCTTTGATTTTTTCTGAATTTAATTTATTTGAAAGTTCATTTTCATCAGTACATTGATAAAAAAAACCTCTATCTTTAAATTCTTTTATAAATTCATTCATATTTTGGCATTTTAAATATACATATTTATATAAAAATATTAATCAACAATGGATAAATCACTTATATCACTTGGTTTAATGAGTGGAACATCTATGGATGGGGTTGATGCTAGCATCATCAAATCTGATGGTGATCAAAAAATTGATATATTATGTAATAAATTCAAGGAATATCCAAATAAATTTAGAGAAAAGCTTAATAGCTATATTAAAAGGATAAAAGATCTCGAGGATATAAGCAATAACATAGACGAATATAGAGAAATTGAAAGAGAGTTAACATTAATTCATTCTGAAATTGCTAATAAGATTTTAAAAATTTATAAAATAAAATTAGATCTAGTAGGTTTTCATGGACAAACTATTCTACACCGACCAGAAAAAAAGTATTCCATCCAAATGGGTGATCCAAATTTGCTTTCTCAAAAAATTAAATCCAAAGTAGTTTTTAATTTTAGAAAAAAAGATTTAGATGAAGGTGGCGAAGGTGCGCCTCTAACCCCAGTTTTTCACCAATCAATTTATAAAAAAATTAAACTTGCTAAACCTGTAGTTTTTTTAAATATTGGAGGTGTTTCAAATTTTACTTACTGCAATAGGGACGAGCTTATGGCAAAGGATATTGGTCCTGGAAATGTTTTAATCGATGAGTATTTAAAAAAAACTAAAAATTTAAATTTTGATAAAGATGGCATCATTGCTTCAAAAGGAAAAATAGAAAAAAATTTAATAAATCAATTTTTAGAACATGAAAATTATACTATTTCAAAACATTCTTATGACAGAGGAGAATTTGATTTTAATTTTGTAAAAGGATTAAAATTTGAAGATGCGGTTGCTACTCTTACTTATTTTACAGCACAAATTATTGCTGATTTTATTAATATTAATTTTAAAGAAAATATTGAAATTATTTTGTGTGGGGGAGGAAGAAAAAACAAAACTTTAATAAAATTTATGGAAAAAAAAATAAATTCAAAAATTAAAATGATTGATGATTTTGGTTTTGATGGAGATTTTACAGAATCACAAGCATTTGCATATTTAGCAATCAGATCTTTTTATAATAAAAAAATTTCTTTTCCATCCACAACAAAAGTAAAAGCACCAGCTACAGGCGGAGAAATTTTTGAAAACTTTTAATAAAGTGCTGTTTCTTTTTTAATATATTTATTTAATGATTTATTCAGGGAAAGTTCAGCTTTTGAAAAAAAGTGATTTGCTTCTGATATCGCATCAAATTCAACCTTAATTCCCTTTTGAGAGCTTAATCTTTTGTTTAATTCATTTATATGTTCAATAGGTACTAATTCATCTTTCTTTCCATAGATCATTATTCCTGACGTAGGGCAGGGTGATAAAAAGGAAAAATCATAAACATTAGGTTGAGGAGATATTGCAACAAATCTATTTATCTCTGGTCTTCGCATAAGTAGCTGCATTGCAATTAGTGACCCAAATGAAAATCCCGATATCCAGCATTGAGAATTGTCAAAATTTTCTCTTTCTAGCCAATCAAGTGCCGCAGCTGCGTCTGCAAGCTCACCTTGACCATTATCAAATTCACCATCACTTTTTCCTACTCCTCTAAAATTTACTCTGCAAACTGAAAAATCATTATCCATAAAAACATGGAAAGTATCTACTACGACTTTATTATTCATTGTGCCTCCGTACTGAGGATGAGGATGTAAAACCAGCGCAATAGGAGATGTATTTTTTTTACTCTTATAATATTTTGCCTCTAATCTCCCCGCTGGACCAGGAATGAAAATTTCAGATATTTTTTTATCAGTAGATGGCATTTTGGTCTTAAAAAAATTAGAATTTTCTATCAAAATTTAGCAAGAAAAAGCAACACTTAAAAATTTTGTAAACTTGACTATTTTAGTCGGGTATATATATAACCCCGTAAATAAAGAAAATATGAAATTAACAAGCAAAGGAAGATATGCGGTTATGGCATTAGCCGATTTAGCTATTTTTGATATTAAAGAACCAGTTTCACTAAGAGACATATCTTTAAGACAAGGCATATCCCTAGTTTATTTAGAGCAAATATTTTCAAAATTAAAAAAAAGCAAAATCGTCGAAAGTGTTAGAGGTATTAAAGGGGGTTATAAGTTAACTAAAAAAGCCTCAGAGATAAAAATTTCAGATATTTTTTCTGCAGTAGAGGAAAAAATTAAAACAGTTGGATGTGAAAAACATTCTGACAGAGGATGCAATGGAAAAACTTATAAATGCATAACCCATAATTTATGGGATGAGCTTGAGAATTACATAAATGTTTTTTTTCAAAATAAAAGTTTAGACGATCTAATTAATAAAACAGATTTAAAAATATAAATGAGAGAAAAACAAATAGAAAATCTTAAAGATTATAAGTACGGTTTTACGACTGATATTGAGAATATAAGAGCCCCTAAAGGACTGAATGAAGATGTTATAAAATTTATATCAAATATTAAAAAAGAGCCAAAATGGATGTTAGAATGGAGATTAAAGGCTTTTAAAAGATTAAAAAATTTAAAAGAACCCAATTGGCAGAAACCAAAATATCCTAAGATTAATTACCAAGATTTATATTATTATTCTGCACCAAAGAGTGCTTCAGAAAAACCTAAAAGTTTAGATGAATTAGATCCTAAACTTTTAGAAACTTATAACAAACTTGGCATACCTTTACAGGAACAAAAAAGATTAAATGGTATTGCTGTTGATGCTGTTTTTGACTCGGTGTCAGTTGCAACTACATTTAAAGAAAAGCTTACAAAGCAAGGAATTATTTTTTGTTCCATCTCAGAAGCGATCCAAAAATATCCAGATTTAGTAAAAAAATATATTGGTTCAGTTATTCCTATTACAGATCACTATTTTGCAACATTAAACTCAGCTGTATTTACTGATGGCTCGTTTGTTTACATACCAGAAAATGTAAAATGTCCTATGGAACTGTCAACATATTTTAGAATTAATGCATCCGAAACCGGTCAGTTTGAGAGGACTTTAATTATCGCTGATAAAGGAAGTTATGTAAGTTATCTAGAAGGATGTACTGCACCCATGAGAGATGAAAATCAACTTCATGCTGCCAATGTTGAACTTGTAGCATTAGAAAATGCTGAAATAAAATATTCTACCGTTCAGAATTGGTATCCTGGTGATAAAGATGGAAAAGGTGGGATATATAATTTTGTTACTAAAAGAGGCTTATGTAAAGGAAAAAATTCAAAAATTTCTTGGACACAAGTAGAAACAGGTTCTGCAATAACTTGGAAATATCCAAGTTGTATTTTGCAAGGAGATAATTCTGTTGGAGAGTTTTATTCTATTGCAATTACAAATAATCATCAAAAAGCAGATACTGGAACTAAAATGATACACATAGGAAAAAATACTAAAAGTAAAATTATTTCAAAAGGTATTTCTGCAGGGTTTGCCGATAATACCTACAGAGGTTTGGTTGACATTTTTCCAAAAGCAGAAAAGGCTCGTAATTTTACGCAATGTGACTCACTTCTAATGGGAAATAAGTGTGGTGCCCACACTATTCCTTATATTAAAAATAGAAATGCAGATTCTAAAATCGAGCATGAGGCTACAACTTCAAAAATAAGTGAGGATCAACTCTATTACTGTCAACAAAGAGGCCTAAATAGTGAAGATGCAATAAGTCTAATTGTTAATGGTTTTTGCAAAGAGGTCTTGCAACAACTACCTATGGAGTTTGCTGTAGAGGCACAAAAATTAGTAAGCATCAGTTTAGAAGGAAGCGTTGGATAATGTTAGAAATCAAAAATTTAAAAGCAGTTGTTGAAAATAAGGAGATATTAAAAGGACTAACTTTGTCAATAAAGCCAGGAGAGATTCATGCTATTATGGGACCGAATGGATCTGGCAAGAGCACTTTATCAAATATTTTATCAGGAAAGAAAGGCTACGAAATATCAGGAGAGATACAATTTGAAAATTCAAATTTACTTGATTTAGAAATTGAAGAAAGAGCCCATAAAGGAATTTTTCTAGCATTTCAATATCCGATAGAAATTCCAGGGGTAAACACAAATAATTTTTTAAAAACATCCTTAAACTCAATAAGAAAAGCAAGAGGTCAAAAAGAACTAGATGCAATTGAATTTTTAAAACTAATAAAAGAAAAGGCAACACAATTAAATTTTGATCAAAAAATTTTATCTAGACAATTAAATGTTGGTTTTTCTGGAGGAGAAAAGAAAAAAAATGAAATATTACAAATGTCTATTTTGGACCCAAAACTAGCAATATTAGATGAAACTGATTCAGGTTTAGATATAGATGCTCTTAAAATAGTTTCAGAAGGAGTAAATAAATTAAAAAATGGAAAAAATTCATTTTTAATCATAACTCATTATCAAAGATTACTTAATTACATTAAACCAGACTATGTTCATGTTTTAAAAGACGGCAAGATAATCAGAACAGGTAATTTTGATTTAGCCATTGAACTAGAAAAAAAAGGTTATCAAAGTTTATAATGTTAACTAATTTAGAAAGTAATTTTGAAGAATTAATTAAGAAACAAAATATACAAAATTTTGATATTAGAAAAAAATTACTTAAAAAATTTATCAAAGAGGGATTTCCAGACAAAAATACCGAAGATTGGAAATTTTCAGATTTTAATAAAATTATAAATTTAAAATTTCCTAACCTTAATATTAATTTTGGTTTAGACAAAAAAAAATTACTTATTAAAAATCAAATATTAAATAATTTTGAACACAATAAAATTATTTTAGCAAACGGCGAATTAATTGAAATAGATTTAAGTTTTGAAAATAAAGATGAGGTGCAAATAGCACAATTTGATAAAAGAAATGATTTTCAAATAAATAAGAATACTTTGTTAGACTTAAACGAAGCATTATCTCTAAAATATCTTGATATAAAAATTTCAAATAATTACAAATTTAAAAAGCCACTAGTAATATATCATTTACGTAATGAAAGTTTAAATTCCAAAATAATTAATTTAAATATTAATTTTACTCTTGGAGAAAACTCTTCCTTATGTTTAGTTAATAATTTTAATGATGATAATGAAAGTAATTTTATTAATCTTAAATATAATTTTGAGCTTAGCAAAGACTCTAATTTAAAAAATTATTTAGTTGATGGTCAAAATAATAATAACGCCAGATATTTATTTATAAACATAAATCAAAAAAACAATAGTAATTCTGAGAATTTTATATTTTCAAAAGGATCAAATTTTTTTAAAACTGAAATTTTTTCAAATCTTTATGGCGAATATTCATCTTCTTTTATAAATGGAATAATATATCTAGAAAATGAAAAGCATCATGAAATTAAAACAAACATAAATCATCTATCAGCAAATACAAAAAGTTATCAATTAATTAAAAATGTCCTTAAGGATAAATCTAGGGGCATTTATCAGGGCAAAATATTTGTTGATCAGATTGCACAAAAAACCGATGGATACCAACTAAGTAAAACACTTTTGTTAGATAAATCTACAGAATTTAATGGCAAACCTGAATTAGAAATTTATGCTGATGATGTTAAATGTTCTCATGGATCTACTTCGGGTAATTTAGATGAGGAGGCAATTTACTATTTAATGTCCAGAGGAATTTCTTACGATCAATCTAAAAAACTACTAATAGATGGGTTTTTATTGGAAGTATTAAATAAAATTACAGATGAAAATATAAAAAAATATTTAACAAACTTAATTAATTAAATGAACATAGGAGAGATAAAAAAAGAATTTCCAATATTTGACAATAAGGTTCATAACCACGATTTGGTATATTTAGATAGCGCGAATTCTTCTCAAAAACCTAGAGTGGTTGTAGATAGAATTTATGATTTTTATACAAAAGAGTTTTCAAACATTGGAAGAAGTGTTCATTATTTAGCAGTTGCAGCAACCAATCTATATGAAAATACAAGATTATCCGTTCAAAAATATATTAACGCTAAAGATAAAAACGAAATTGTTTTTACCAAAGGTGCAACAGAAGCAATCAATTTGGTTGCTAGTACTTTTGGCCAAAAATATTTAGAGGAAGGAGATGAGGTTTTAATAACTGAACTTGAACATCACTCAAATTATGTTCCATGGCATTTTTTAAGACAATCAAAAAAAATAAATATAGTTTTTGCTGAGATAAATGAAAATGGCGAGGTTACAATAGAAGAAATAAAAAAAAAAATTACAAATAAAACTAAAATAATTTCAATTACTCATTTATCTAATGTCACAGGAGCAATTTTACCAATTAAAGAAATAACTGAGTTTGCTCACTCAAAAGGTATACCTGTGCTAGTTGATGGATGTCAAGGTGCACCACATTTAGAACTAGATATGCAAGATATTGGTTGCGATTTTTATGCAATCTCAGGACATAAAATGTATGGTCCTACAGGCATCGGAGTTCTTTATGCAAAAGAAAAATGGTTAAATGATCTTCCACCCTATCAAGGCGGGGGAGGAATGATCAAGGAAGTAAAAAAAAATCATATATCTTATGGCGACTTACCAAATAAGTATGAAGCAGGAACCATGGCAACAGCTCAAGTGATAGCATTTAATGAATCTATTAAATTTTTAGAAAGTATTGGAATTAAAAATATACAAAAACACGAACAAGAATTATTAAAATATACTTTAGAAACTCTAAAAAAAAATAATTCAGTAAATATAATAGGAAATCCTAAAAATAGAGGAGGAGTGATTTCTTTTACAATAAATGGTATTCATCCTCACGATATCGCAACTATTTTAGACGAAGATGGAGTTGCAATTAGAGCTGGCCATCATTGTTGTCAAATTCTCCATGAAAAATTAGGATTAAATGCTACTGCAAGAGCATCATTAGGAGTTTATAATACAACAGAGGATATTGATCAGTTAAATAATTCAATAAATAACTGTATAAAAATATTTAACTTATAATGAATATCAAAGAATTATACCAAGAAATTATACTGGATCATGGAAAGAATCCACGAAACCAAAAAAAAATAGACAACTATAGTAATGATGCTAAAGGATATAATCCTTTGTGTGGAGATAATGTGCACATTTATTTAAAATTAAATGAAAATAAAAAAATAGAAGATATATGTTTTGAAGGAAGTGGATGCGCCATATCAATGGCATCGGCATCTATATTAACAGAGCTAGTAAAAGGAAAAGAGGATAAACAAGTGAGAGAAATTATTTCTGACTTTTTAGAAATGATTAAGGAAAAAGAAGAATTAAAAAATAGTATTTTAAATGAAGATGAAAAAACAAAGTTGATGTGCTTGTCTGGAGTTAAGCAATACCCAATGAGAGTTAAATGTGCAACTTTATCTTGGCATACTTTGACATCAGCCATAGACAATTCAAGCAAAACAGTTAATACTGAAAATTAAATATGAATTTAAAAGAAAAAGTAATATCTGAAATTAAAAAAATCTATGATCCTGAAATCCCAGTCAATATCTATGAACTTGGATTAATATATGATATCTCTATTGATAATAAAGATGTTAAGGTTAAAATGACATTAACCACTCCTAATTGCCCTGTCGCAGAAAGTTTACCTAAAGAAGTAAAAGACAGCATAAAAGAAATTAAAGAGGTAAACAAAGTGGAGCTTGATCTAGTTTGGGATCCACCATGGGATAAATCAATGATGTCTGAAGCTGCTAAGCTAGAGTTAAATTTATGACCAAACAAATTATAAGTCTAAGCGATAATGCAGCAAAAAGAATTAAAGAAATCATGCTTGGTGCTGAAAAAAACTCAATTGGAGTTAGGGTAGGTGTCAAATCAGGAGGATGTGCAGGAATGTCATATTTAATGGAATACGCCAAGGAAGCAAAACCCAATGACGAAATTATAGAAGATAAAGGGGTTAAGGTTTTTATTGATCCTGCTGCAGTTTTATATCTATTAGGTACACAAATGGATTATAAAAAAGAGGAATTTTCATCACAATTTGTTTTTAACAACCCTAACGAAACCGAAAGATGTGGGTGTGGAGAGTCATTTAAAATTTAGTATAATTTAATTGCATATCAGAGTTGCATGATTTGCATAACTTTGATAAACTGATTCTTATGCGAGATCTTAGACATTTAAAATCTAACTCAGAGAAGTTAGCTCACGATACAAAAGAGAAGTCTCTTTTTAGGACACAAAGAAAAGCAGTAAACGCTGGAGCAAACGGAACTTTGGAATACACAATTAAAGAAGGTGTAAATAAATCCAAAATTGCAGATAGCGAATTAATTAAAAATAAAAAATAACTTTTTTTTAACTTTAGCTGCTGTAATACATGTCAAACTCTATAGGATGAGGAGTATGTTCTAATTTGTATATTTCCTCAAATTTAAGAGCTATATAAGCGTCTATTTGGTCGTCAGTAAATACATTTCCTTGTTTTAAAAATTCTCTATCAGTATCTAGACTTTCCATAGCTTCTCTTAGCGATCCACATACTGTTGGAATATTTTTTATCTCATCTTCTGGCAGTGTATATAAATCTTTATCAAACGAACTACCTGGATGAATTTTATTTTTTATTCCATCTAATCCAGCCATTAACATAGCCGAAAAAGTTAAATATGGGTTTCCAGCAGCATCTGGGAACCTTATTTCACATCTAGCACCTTTTTTACTTAGCGTAACTGGTATTCTGCATGATGCAGATCTGTTTCTAGAAGAGTAAGCTAATAATACTGGAGCTTCGAATCCAGGAATTAATCTTTTATAGCTATTTGTAGTAGAATTAGAAAACGCATTAATTGCTTTGGCATGTTTTAATATTCCACCAATGTAGTGCAATGCAGTTTCTGATAAACCTGCATATTCATCTCCTGAAAATAAAGCTGTATCACCTTTCCATAAAGATTGATGGATGTGCATACCTGATCCATTATCACCTTTTACTGGTTTAGGCATAAAAGTTGCAGTTTTTCCAAATGAATGTGAAACCATTTGAACTACATATTTGTATAATTGAACATTGTCTGCTTGATTAACTAAAGTTCCAAACAACATGCCTAGTTCATGTTGACTAGGAGCTACTTCGTGGTGATGTTTTTCAACTGTTATACCTACATCTTTTAATCCCTTTAAGTATTCGCCTCTCATATCTTGAGCGCTATCGACTGGAGGGACTGGAAAATATCCACCTTTAATTCCAGGTCTGTGACCCATGTTTCCATTTTCATATTTTTTTCCAGAATTATAAGGACCCTCTGAACTATCTATGATAAAACCAGTTTCGTTCATATCATTTTTTATTCTTACATCATCGAAAACAAAAAATTCCGGTTCAGGACCGAAATAAGCTTTGTCACCTATACCTGTAGATTTTAAATATTCCTCTGCTTTTTTCGCAATACCTCTTGGATCTCTTTCGTAAGGATCTTTTTTAACTGCATCTAAAATATCACAGAATAAAACTAGCGTGTTATGAGAAGTAAAAGGATCTATAATTTTTCTTGATAAGTCCGGTTTTAATATCATATCAGACTCATTTATTGCTTTCCAACCTGCAATTGATGAACCGTCAAAAAAAACACCATCATTTAACATTTCTTCGTCTACAATCGTAGCATCCATAGTTAAATGTTGAAGTTTACCTCTAGGATCTGTAAATCTTAAGTCTACGAATTCAATTTCTTTATCTTTCATAGTTTTTAAAACATCATTTGCACTCATTTTTACTCCTTTTAATTTTAGATAATCGGCTAGATATCAGGAAAAATTTCATAAACAATGCATAGATTGTAAATAGCACCTATGCATTTTTTACATATATAGTATGGTAGTTAATCACTATTTATACAATCAATTTAAGTTGAATGAATTTA
>Ga0208880_1000258_pt1 | contig 11096 bp, 11 predicted proteins | sample Knorr_S23_td_Sur_FD_185606 | JGI IMG/M metagenome (GOLD analysis project Ga0208880, IMG submission 185606) | Marine microbial communities from Southern Atlantic Ocean transect - Knorr_S23_td_SurfaceB_ad_5m_LV_B (SPAdes) (version 2) | ecosystem: Environmental > Aquatic > Marine > Oceanic | place...
CGAGAACATGACCAACAAGGATGTTTCCAAGGTTGATGTCATAGTAGACGGAATTCGACGGGAAGGCGGTTCGACTGAAGAACCGGTTACCGAGTAGTTTTTGATCAATCCCCGAAGGATCGCAGGCCATGTCCACAATCAACAAAACCAGCGAATATTTGGTCGGCCTGTTTGGTCACCTGGTCGAACCTCCGATGGTCTACTGGATCGTCACCGGGGTCATTGCCTTGGTGACCCTCTGGGTATACTACACTTACCGCCGTAGCACGCAGGGGATCATACCTTTCAAAACACAGGGCGGGACCATTGAAATCGCGCCCAGCACCCTTCGCGGGGTCATGCAGCATGCCGCCAACAGTGTTGAAGGTGTCGAGCGGGCATCCTGCAGGCACTTTTTGAAAGGCCGCAGGGTGGGCGTGAAAGTGGCCATTCACTTGCGAGCCAACAATCGTCTCAAGGATGTGGAATCCCAAATCAAACACTGTATCCGTGCCACCCTGTATGAGCAGTTTGGCATGGAAACCATTGACCCAATTCACATCCGGGTAACGCGCATCGTGGGGGAACCCATTGCCGCAAGGCCCGAATTCCGGGAAGAGGAGCTTGCCGAGGCTGAGGCTGGCCTCCTTGATCCAGAAGCTGACGATGACCGCCCCTACGCCGACGAGACCACGGTCTAGAACTCTCCATGGAACGGCCGGCTGATACCAATCGAATCCATGGAAGGCGATAAGAAGGTCATCACCGTCGTTTGCACAGGCAATACCTGTCGCAGTCCAATGGCGGAACGACTTCTCCGCCATGCGCTGGAAGCATCGAATTCCGGATTAAATGACTTTATCGTGAGGTCCGCCGGGGTATCGGCGTTTTCAGGGGACGCGGCATCGGGCAATGCCGTAAGGGCTTTGAAAAAAGTCGGGCTGGACCTTTCCGATCACCGGAGCCGCCCGCTCACCGGTCAGCTGTTGGAGGTATCGGACCTCATACTGACCATGACCAGCTCCCACAAGGACATCATCCTGTCGACGAATCCTGAATTGGAGTTGCCGATCCACCGATTTCGTGAATGGGTTAAGAAAGGATCGAAAGAGGTTCCTGATCCATTTGGCGGCCCATTGGACATCTACGTGGAAACACGGGACAGCCTGGCGGAAGCCATTCCCTCCATAATCACCTTTATCAAGAAAACATTTCCCAAATGAAAATCAGCGTAGCATTTGACCACGGAGCCGTTCAGCTGCGGACAGCCATCCTCGATCTCCTTTCCCGGGAGGGCCACGAGGTTATCGATCACGGAACCGATTCCACTGATTCAGTCGACTATCCGGATTACGCGCGTCTTGTGGCCGATGACGTGGCCAGCGGGCGGTCCGATGCGGGGGTTTTGTGCTGTACAACTGGTATTGGTATGAGCATTGCCGCCAACAAGGTGAAAGGCATCCGGGCATCCGTCGTTCATCACGAAGATGAAGCCGTGCTGACCAGACGCCACAACGACTCGAACGTCCTTTGTATCGGAGCCCTTCACACGGATCCGGAAAATGCGGCCAAGCTGGTCAAGGCATACCTTGACAATTCCTTTGAAGGTGGTCGCCACAACCGCCGCGTGGGGAAATTTATTGCGTGGGAAAATGATTCCTGCGTTTGACACGAACCGTTCAAACATTTCAACCAGTAAACATGAGCAATACCGACACGTCATCCAACTTGAATCCGGCCCCGGCGAAGGACCTTGATCCCGAGCTCTATGCAGCCATTGAAGGCGAACTTCAGAGGCAGCAAAACCACATTGAGCTGATCGCCTCGGAAAACTTCACGCTTCCTGCCGTCATGGAACTCACCGGCAGCGTACTGACCAACAAGTATGCCGAGGGGTATCCGGGAAAGCGCTACTACGGTGGTTGCGATTGCGTGGACGTTGCGGAGCAGTTCGCCATCGACCGCGCCAAGGAATTGTTCGGGGCGGAGTACGCCAATGTGCAGCCCCACGCCGGTAGTCAGGCCAACTTTGGAGTCTACACGGCGGTACTGCAACCGGGTGACAAGATCCTGACCATGAATCTGTCGGATGGGGGACACCTGACACATGGTAGTGCAGTCAACTTTTCCGGAAAACTGTATTCAGTGGTTCACTATGGGGTGGATCCGGAATCCGGGCGCATTGACTATGATGCCCTCGAAGCCCAGGCCGTGGAAGAAAAGCCCAAGATGATCACCGTCGGTGCCTCAGCTTATCCGAGGGAAATCGATTTTGAGCGCATGGCCTCGATCGCCAAAAAGGTGGATGCCTATATCCTGGCGGACATCGCCCACATTGCCGGACTGGTTGCCGCAGGTGAGCATCCAAGCCCGGTACCCTACTGCGATTTTGTCACAACGACCACTCACAAGACGCTTCGCGGACCCCGGGGCGGCTTGATCCTGGCGAAGGAAAAGTACGCCAAGCAGCTGAATTCAGCTATTTTCCCGGGTGGTCAGGGAGGTCCCCTGATGCACGTCATTGCCGCCAAGGCACTCTGTTTCAAGGAAGCCATGAAACCGGAGTTCAAGGCATACCAGCAGCAGGTCCGGAAAAATGCAGCGGCCATGGCAGCCGCCTTCACCGGAATGGGATACAAGCTGACCAGTGGTGGCACCGACAACCATTTGATCCTGATCGATTTGCGGCACAGCCATCCGGAGCTGACCGGCAAGCAGGCACAAATCGCCTTGGACAAGGCCAATATCACCACCAACCGCAACACGGTTCCGGGTGAAACCCGCAGCCCGTTCCAAACCAGCGGTATCCGGATCGGTTCCCCAGCTTGCACCAGCCGTGGCATGGTCGAGGAGGATTTCCGCAAGATTGCCAAAGCGATCGACACGGTCCTGGCAAATCCGGAAGACGAGGCGGCACTTCAGTCCGCAAAGGCTGTCGCCTTGGAGTTGTGCGCGGCCCATCCGTTGCCCTACTGACCCTTGGAAAACCTGGATCCCAAACAGGAGGAGGCGTTGATCGCCCACCTCCTACAGTTCGTCACTCCGGAAAAAAAGGCCCGGATGGCCGACATTATTGAAAACCGGACGAACCATGTCCGGGTGGTCCTTGAGGATATCTTTCAGCCGCATAACGCCAGTGCGGTCATGCGTTCGTGTGAATGCTTTGGCATACAGCACCTGCATGTCATTGAGAATCGATACGAATACCGCCTGAACCGGGACGTGACGATGGGTGCAACCAACTGGATCCATCTGCACCGGCACCGGGAACCTGAGAGCAACAACACTGCCGCCTGCATGGAGGCGCTGCGGTCACAAGGATACCGGATCGTGGCCACCAGTTTGGACCCCGGTTCAGTTCCCCTGCAGGATTTGCCACTCGATGAAAAGACATCCCTCTGGTTTGGCACCGAGGAACACGGCCTGACAAGTGAGGTTCTCAAGGAGGCGGATGCGCATGTACACATTCCCATGCTCGGATTCACACAGAGTTTCAACATCTCCGTCAGCGCGGCAATCTGTCTCTACGAAATCCGTTCGCGCTTGAAAAGGGAGGGTTTTCCCACAGGCTTGTCTGACCCCGAAAGGCGGGAAACCTACCGACTCTGGATGCGCAGTTCGGTAAAAAACTGTGAAATTATCGAAGATGCCTTTATAAAAGGCCTGAATCAGGGGATCTGACAGGTATCCAAGGCAATTTTTCTTGCTGAAATACCCCTGTTATTCAACATGTCTGTACCGGCATGGCAGAAGAATATTTTATCAGAGGACCCGAGGAGGAGACCGCACGCGGCCCTTACGGAATAGATGAACTGGTGACGCTCGCAGAGGCCAATCGGCTAACGCCCGAGCATTATTATTTTGATCCAAGAATGGAGAGCTGGGCACTCATCCAAACAAACGAGGATCTCAAGAACAAGATCTTCCCGGAGAAGAAGAAACTCAGTCTGCGGAAGAAATCGGAGGACGAGATCAGCCTTCTCAATGATGAGGATGACGATGAGGAGGCCGTCCGAGTGGATGAAATGCTGGCCGCGGCCGAAGGGCACACCAAGGAGACCAAGCATGTCCGCACGAAGCGCATGTGGGAAGACAGGACAGCCGCCATGTCGGTACCGATTCTGGGCTCCCTGCTGATCGTGTCCGCCCTCTCCGTATTGTATCCAAGCTGGAATATCATTAACGGTATTCTCAATGAGCAGGAAGGCGCTGTTCAGATGTTGTTTCAACGTCCGGTCGTGTTCCTTGGCGCCCTGGATCTGATCATGGGCATATTCCTCTTCCTCAATGCCACCGAAATTTTCCCGCTGATCCGCTTCCGGGCGATGATCGGCTCGGGCTTTTTCACCGTTGTGCACGCGTCCGCTTTCCTGAACGGTGATCCGCAGGCATTCTGGCTGGCGCTTTGCAGCTTGGGCTTCGGCGTGGGCCTTTACACCTGCACGATTACACTGCGATTCTACCTGATGGCGGTCGCGGCCATCATCGGAATCGCCAGCACACTGGGGATCGCCTGGTACAGCAATCTTGTTCCCCTGCTGATCGGTTCTTAACGGGTCCGCATATGGCCAACCGGGACAGCGCAACGGGTTCTGACAAGGGAAACGCCCCCAAGGGGAGCGGGTTGCGTAGACTCAAGCACTTTCTAGAGCGGGATATCTGGGAATACGGAGTCGGAGAAGATCCGTCTCTCAAGGGCCAATGGGTAGCCCTGTTGAGGATTCTCTCCGTTTCCTGGAAAGGTTTGTTTGAAAACCGGTTGTTCAGCCGGGCGGCCGCATTGAGCTACTCTTCCTTGATCGCGTTGGGTCCGCTGGTGGCGGTGGTGGTCATTCTCTCGACCTCATTCATCAAGACCAATCCGGAACTACAGATCAAGAAGGCCCTCCTGTTCATTGCCCCGTCCTTGCAGGAAATGGTGACCATCGACGAATCCGCTCCTGACGAATCTGCCGACGAGGCGATGGCGACCGCTCTGGACACCCTGATCACCCAGATCATTGAGGGCGGCGAGGCCTTGATGAGCCAAGTCAATACAGGTGGTTCCAAGGCCTTCGGACTCCTCGGATCCCTGATCCTGATCTGGGTTGTGATCCAGCTTCTCACATCCATTGAAACCACCCTGAACCAGATTTGGGGGATCCACCAAGGCCGGCCATGGAGCCAGCGAATCGTCTTTTACTGGACTTTCATCAGCCTCGGCGCATTGCTCGGGCTTGGCTCAACGGCTCTATTGTCGGCCTCCAATCTGGCTGGCCTGTTCCAATGGATGCCCTTTGGGGAGGAAATGACCGGATTGATCATCAACCTGTCCCCCATCCTTTCATTCCTCATGCTGATCCTGCTGCTGGTTCTCTTCTACAGGTTTTTTCCCAACACGGCTGTGGCCATGAAGCCAGCGCTGGTCGGGAGCCTGCTGACGGCGTCCCTGCTTTTCGTCAACAACTACCTCAGCATCCTTTATGTGCACCGGGTCATTTCCATCCAGAGTTTCTACGGATCGGTGGGCATCATTCCGGTCCTGATGATCGGACTCTACTTTTTCTGGATCCTGATTCTGCTGGGAGGTCAACTGACTTATGCCGTGCAGAATGTCAGCTTCCTTGCCAACCAGGCCGCGTGGAAACGCATCAGCAACCAGGTGCGGGAACTGGTGACCTTGTCTGCTTTCCTGCAAATTGCCCGAAAGTTCCAGCAATGCGAACCTGCCCCCACAATGACGGAACTCAGCAACCGCCTGCACATCCCGGTCAATATTTTGAATGAATCCCTTGAGCGGCTGGAGTCCATGGGCTGGATCACCCGGATTGCCCCGGAAAGTGGCAAGGAAAAGCCTGAAGAAACAGGATTCCGCCCGGGCCAGCCACTGGATGCATACAATTTGTCCCGTTTCAAGACCGCCATGGACGAGTACGGGCATTCGGACATGTCCCGCCACCTGATTCGGGAAGATGACCTTTTGAAGCAGTTCTACGAAGCCCTTGAGTGGCACAAGGATCATCCTTTATGCCAAAGCAATCTCAAGGACCTACTCTCAAACTAGCAGCATCGCTTGTCACAACCTTGACAGGTTGTACATCCACCCTAGCATCTGCCGCTTTAATAAACGATCTTCATGATTACCTCTTTACAGAATTTCTTCCTCAAGCATAACAAATGGCTCTTCGGCAGCCTCCTGATCGTCATCATCGTGACCTTCGTCCTGACGATTGGCCCCAGCAGTTTCTTTGGCGGGAACACCACCACCCAGAGAAAAGCGCTCAACTACTACGGCTACGACCTCTCCTCCGAGCAGGACCAGCGGGCCATGGCCTATACAGCCGAAGTCAGCGCTATCCTCCATCCGGAACTCCAGTTGCGCCGTGAACAGCTCATGGATTACGCCTACCTCCGCGTGGCCGGGCTCGGCATCGCCAGCCAATTGGGCGTCCCGCAACCCAACAAGGAGACCCTGAGCAGCTACGTCGAGTCCCTGAGCATTTTCGCCGACCCACAAACCGGTGTCTTTTCCGCGGAGTCCTACAACCGCATGGTTGAAATGCTTCAGATCAACGGCCGATTCACTCGCGAAGCCATAGCCCGTGCCCTGCGGGAGGATTATGTTCTGGATCAAGTACGTCAGGCATTCAGTGGCCCAGACTACTCCCTCCCCTTTGAAAACCAGCAGTCTTTCATCGATCAGGGAACTCAATACACCGTCAGTCTGGCCACGTATGGATATGCTGATTTCGCTCCTGAAATCAACCTCTCCGAGGAGGCGCTCTTGCAATTCTTCAACGAGAACCCTTCCCAGTACGAGATTCAGGAAACCATCAGCGTAAGTGTTCTCCGGTTTGAGGCCGATGCCTACCTCGATGCTGTTCCGGAACCCGCCGATACCGATCTGGAAATCTATTTTGCCACCAATCAGAATCGTTACCAGCCCGCTCCTCAGGAGGACGGGACGGAGGCCACACCGGTTGCCCTGGCAGACGTCCGTGAACAGGTTGTCAGTGACTGGAAATCCCAGCAGGCAACCCGCATGGCCGCGGAAAAGGGAGAGGCCTTCAGCCTCAAATTGTGGCAGGAGAACATCGCTCTCGATTCGGAAGCTTTTGCCAAGCTGATCGAGGACTTCGAAGTTTCCGTTTCCAATATTGCTCCCTACACGCGGGAAAATCCCCCCATTAGTGCAGACCTCTCTGCCCAGTTGTTGAATTCCATGTGGATTTACGCCAACAATCCGACCCGCTATTTCTCAGACGCCGCGCAAACCAGCAAGGGTGCTGTCCTGCTGGTCAACAAAGGAGTGACCGAAGCGCGCATGCCAGCATTCGAGGAAGTCCGGCAATATGTGGAAGACAACTACCGGGCCGCCGAAAAACGCAGACTGTTCACAGAAAAGGGAACTGAACTGCGCGAGACAATCACCGCCCGGCTGGAATCCGAATCCTTTGAAACCATCGCCGAGTCCCTCAACATGACCGTTCAATCCCTCGGTCAGTTTGATGGTGTGAGCGTGCCTCAGGAGTTGCAGCAAGGCAATCTGTGGGACCAGACCATGCACCTTGCAACTGGTCAAGTTTCACCGATGATCACTTCCCGCACGGAAGGCACTTTCAGCTATATCGTTGAAAAAACGGTCCCGGAACTGGATGTGGAATCGGAGGAATACAAGGCCTTCGTCGCTCAAAGGAAGGGTGCACTGAGCAACGCCATGGGGTGGGCTCGTCTTCGTGAGATCACCGACAACAGTCTCAGTTCCCTTATGGGCAGCAGCACAGTCGGCGAAGAGTAAACCAAGAGCGCGTCATGTGACCCCGGTGATTTCCCGATGCACCGGGATTTGCCGGTTGAACCAGTTTCTCTGTTTGCGGATCAGTTGGTTTGTGTGCACATAAATCATCTCGGCCAGATGTTCGCGAGAGAGATTCCCGTTCAGGTAATCTAGCACCTCCCGGTATCCGATGGCACCACAGGCGCTTGGATTGCGTTCAAATCCCCTCTCCCGCAGTTGCTGCACTTCCTCAACCAGCCCGGCTTTCAACATGCGGTCCACCCGCAAGCGATTCCGCTCCTGCAGAATCTCGACCGGCCTGTTTATCAACCAGGCTTGCTTGTCCCAATCCTTCAGGGGCTCCGGCAGCGAAAGGAATGCGCTCCGCAATTCCCCGTAAGACTTCCCCGCCCCGAGACAACGAATCAAGGCCTTCTCCACTCGACGCGGATTCTGGAGGTCCAGGCCGTCAAATGTCTCCTCTTCCGAATTGTATTCCCTTAGGCAGGCAAGTAATCCATCCAACCCTTTCTCCCGCCGGATTGCCTCCACGCGCTTGACCACTTCCGGCGGGATCTCGATCTCATCCACCACCGGAGAGAAAAAACTCTTCAAATAGAATCCGCTTCCACCCACCACGATGACAGGCTGTTCCTTTTCACGGGCGTCCCGGAGAATCCTGTCGCGATATTCCAAATACCGATTCACCGAGTACGGTTCATCCGGATCAACCAGATCAATCCCAAAATGCGGGACCCTTGCTTGCTCCTCCCGGGTCGGCTTGGCCGTCCCAATATCCATTCCCTTGTAAAAGCACAGGCTGTCGCAACTCAAGACAATGCCTTCCCGGCTCTCGGCTTCCCGGATGGCCAACTCCGTCTTCCCGGATGCGGTTGGCCCCGCTATGACTATCAATGTCGGCTTCATGGATTTGTGACCAAACTTTAACAGGCCAGTCACAGTTTGGACAGATTTGAATGTTAGCTTCGCCCGGATTGAATCGCTTGGCAAGTGATCTTGCCCGGCCATGGAATCTATCGCACATGAAAATCACCTTGGTCACGGAAACATTTCCACCGGAAATCAATGGCGTTGCCATGACACTCGGACGCCTTGTGGATGGCCTTGTTGAGCTCGGCCAATCCATGACCGTTGTAGCTCCTCAGCCACAGGACCGGGTCGTCTTCAAGGACAACAGGTACCAGTTGGTCCCGGTGCCGGGATGGCCAATCCCCCGCTATCCCGAATTAAGATTCGGCCTGCCGGCAAAGAGAAAGCTCTCTCAGCGATGGAGGGCGGATCGACCGGATGTCATCCATGTGGCGACTGAGGGACCTCTCGGATGGAGTGCCATTTCTGCTGCCCGAAAGGCCAAAATACCCGTCGTGTCGAGTTTCCACACAAACTTTCACGCCTATGGCCGTCACTACGGATACGGGTTCATGCAAGACGGTATTTTCCGGTGGCTGAGATCGCTGCATAACCGGTGCTTGCGCACATTCGTCCCCTCAGAGGAAATTCGCGAATCACTCCTTGATAAAGGGGTGCAAAACATCTCGGTTCTTTCCCGTGGAGTGGATTCCGTCTTGTTCGGTCCTCACCGCCGGGATCCTCAACTGCGACGCTCCTGGGGGGCCTCGCCTTCCGATCCGGTAGCCGCCTACGTCGGTCGGTTGGCAACTGAAAAAAACCTCGATCTTGTCATCGAGGCCTACGACACGATGCGCACAAGTCTTCCGAACCTGCGGCTCGTTCTGGTTGGTGATGGCCCCGCGCGCAAGGCTTTGGAGTCCGCCAGGCAAGATATTCACTTTGCCGGCATGCAGGAAGGCCCAAGACTGGCGGCCCACTACGCAAGCGCGGATTGCTTCCTGTTTGCCAGCGTAACAGAAACTTTTGGAAATGTTGTCACGGAGGCCATGGCCAGCGGAATTCCCGTTCTCGCCTATGACTATGCCGCTCCGGCAAAATTCATCGAGCACGGTAACAACGGACTTCTTGTCCCCTTCGATAATGCCGGCGCTTTCCTTGATGCGGCTCGGGACATGGCCAGCGTCCACAATCGATGGAGCGAAATGGGGAAATCCGCACGGTCGGTTATGCTACCCCACTCGTGGTCAAACATCGTTGAAGGATATCTTAGTGAACTGAAGACCCTGACCTGCAAGCACAAGAACCATTCTTTCTAACATGAAAAAGCTGATTAAACCTGTTCTCACCTACAAGACAATCATCCTGTCCGATGTTCACCTCGGAGCCCCAGATTGCCAAATTGACAAGGTAAACCACTTTCTCAAACACAGTGAGAGTGAGCGGATCATCCTCAACGGGGACATCATTGACGGCTGGTCTCTCGGGAGAAAAGGCGGATGGAATCGAAAGCACACACGTTTTGTTCGCCTGATCCTAAAGAAAATTGATAAACGCAAAACCGAAGTCATTTACCTGCGTGGAAATCATGACGACATTCTGGACAGGTTCCTGCCCATGCGCTTTGGCGGACTCAAAATCATGGACCGCTTTATCCACGACACGATCAAAGGGAGGTATCTGGTTGTACACGGTGACGCGTTTGACGCCGTTACGCAAAATTCCAAGCTTATCGCCATCGTTGGAGACATCGGCTACCAGGGTTTGTTGAAAATCAACCGATTCTACAATCGCTACCGGGCATGGCGCGGCAAGGAGTACTTCTCCCTCTCAAAGGCCATAAAGGCTCATACCAAAACCGTGGTTAATTACATCAGCCGGTTTGAAGATCAGGTGGAGGCTTTCGCTAAGCGTTACAAATGCAGCGGCTTCATATGCGGCCACATTCACACGCCCGATGACAAATACATTGGCGGCATCCACTACCTGAATTCAGGAGATTGGGTTGAATCCAACACGGCGCTCGTTGAACATATGGACGGTCGCTTCGAAATCCTCACCTACGATGATTTCTGCCACCGGATCGACGCGCTGTCTGATCAAGCAAAAGAACGACCGCAGCCGCAGGTCGACTCCGCATTCGGATTGCGGATTTCAAACCCCTTGCCACTCAACCCGTCATCAAAGTCAATCTCACAACCATCCAGAAGCTTCATGCTTTTACGGTCCACCAGATAGGACAGCCCGTCCTGCTCATAGGCATCATCCGAATCCTCCTTGTGGGCGAACTCCATGGCATACTCCATTCCGGAACAGCCGCCGGACTTGATGGAGAGCCGCATAAGCTGACCTTCCTCCGCCCGTTCTTCAGCAAGAGACTGGATGGCCTTGATGGCCCGTTCTGTCATCCGTATCATGAAAAAACCGGAACCCTTATTGCACCGGTTGTCAATCTTCCGGGAGATTTTTCCAAAGAGAAGCAAAAATCGTG
>Ga0208880_1000262_pt1 | contig 10988 bp, 4 predicted proteins | sample Knorr_S23_td_Sur_FD_185606 | JGI IMG/M metagenome (GOLD analysis project Ga0208880, IMG submission 185606) | Marine microbial communities from Southern Atlantic Ocean transect - Knorr_S23_td_SurfaceB_ad_5m_LV_B (SPAdes) (version 2) | ecosystem: Environmental > Aquatic > Marine > Oceanic | place...
TTCCATTTCGGCTTTTACCATTTGTTCTAAGGCGTCTAACTCTGATTTTTTCGCATCAAACACCAGTTCGTCATGTACTTGCAGCAACATTTTGGAATCAAAATCTTTGAGTTTTTTATGGATACGCAGCATGGCAATTTTGATGATATCGGCTGCGCTTCCTTGTATGGGTGCGTTGACTGCATTGCGTTCGGCGGCTCCTCGAACCACAGGATTGCGAGAGTTGATGTCTTTTAGGTAACGGCGCCTACCCAATACGGTCTCTACATATCCGTTTTCACGAGCAAAATTCACTTGCTCACCTATGTATTCTTTTAACCGAGGATAGGTCTCATAGTAAGCATCAATAAGGGCTTTGGCTTCGCTTCTGCTTAAGGTAGTCTGATTGCTCAGACCAAATGCAGAAACCCCATATATGATACCAAAGTTCACCGTCTTGGCTTGGCTGCGCTGTTCTCGACTGACTTCTGAAATCGGCACGCCAAAAACCTTAGCGGCGGTACTGGCATGAATGTCCTCATTGTTGTTAAAAGCAGATTGCATCTCAGGATCGCCACTCAAAGAAGCGATGACCCGCAATTCGATCTGAGAATAGTCAGCAGCCAATAAGATATGGTTCTCATCACGAGGGACAAATGCTTTGCGAACCAACTGCCCTCTTTGTGTGCGTATGGGTATGTTTTGTAGGTTGGGATGGTTGCTGCTTAGTCTTCCCGTTGCAGCCACCGCTTGGTTGTATTGAGTGTGTACGCGCCCAGTAGCGGCGTTTACCTCTTCGGGAAGGGCATTTACATAGGTATTGTTGAGTTTTTGGACAGATCTCCATTCCAATATATTGGCCACAATAGGGTGGTCCTTGGCCAAGTAGGAAAGCACCTCTTCGGCTGTGGAATACTGACCCGTTTTTGTTTTTTTAGGTTTGTCAACCAGTTTGAGCTTATCAAATAGGATGGGTCCCAATTGTTTGGGTGAGGCTAGGTTAAAGCGTTCCCCAGCTTGTTCGTAAATACGTTCTTCTAAGTGTTGAGCCTCTTTGCCAAACTCATCGCTCAGCTTTTGAAGATAATCCACGTCCACACGAATTCCTTCTCGTTCCATGTCAGCCAGGACACTCACTAAGGGGATTTCGATGTTTCGGAATAATTTTTCCAAATGGCTGTTTTGCAGCTCTTTGGTAAAATGGGTTTTGAGCTGAAAGGTGATGTCTGCATCTTCGACAGCGTATTCTTTTTGTTGATCCAAGGGAACCTCTCGCATAGATCGCTGTTTGGGGCCTTTTTTACCAATGAGTTCGGTAATGGATTGGGGTTGGTAACCTAGATAGGTTTCTGCCAATACATCCATGTTATGGCGCATGTCGGGATTGATCAGGTAGTGAGCAATCATGGTGTCGAACGTAGGACCCTTCACATCAATCCCATATTGCAGCAACACTTTTAGATCATATTTCAGATTATGAGCAACCTTTTCAATCTCATCAGACTCAAAAAAGGGTCGAAAAAACTCCAAAGTAGTCTGGCATGCCAGACGGTCTTCGGCAAGAGGTAAGTAAAAGCCCGTATGTGCTTGCCAACTAAAAGCGACGCCCACCAGCTCTGCAGTAAGCGGGTCTAAGCCAGTTGTCTCTGTGTCAAAACAGACCGATTTTTGCTTCATCAAGGCCTGCAGCAACAGTTGTTTTTCCTTTTCGGTTTCTACCGTTTGATAAAGATGCGAAGTATTTGATAAGCTCGCTATGCTACTTTCGTCCTGGATGTTTCCTGCACCTGGTTGGTTGAACAAATCAAAGGCTTGAGGGGTAGGTGAGGAACTTGCTGTTTTTGATGCGGGTGTAGAATTTAACTCTGGCTCAATAGGTTGTTCCTCAACAAATAATTTTAAAAAACTCTCTGTCATACGACGAAACTCCAACTCTTGGAATATGGACTTGACTTTTCCTGTATCTGGTTTGTCCATGGTGTACTGTTGGGCCTCAAATTGCACGGGCACATCGAGCATAATGCGTGCGAGTTGTTTGGAAAGCAGCCCCAATTCTTTATTGGCTTCGATCTTTTCCTTCATTTTACCCTTTAACTCATGGGTGTTGGCCAACAATCCTTCCATACTACCGTAGGTAGCTAGGAACTTTTTAGCTGTTTTTTCACCCACGCCCGGCAATCCAGGAATGTTGTCTACAGAGTCTCCCATCATTCCTAAAAAGTCGATGACTTGTTCGGGATGTTGTACTTCAAATTTTTCTTGGACTTCGGGAACACCCCAAATCTCGATACCGTTGCCCATGCGAGCGGGTCTATACATAAATATATTTTCTGACACCAACTGCGCAAAATCTTTATCAGGTGTTACCATATAAACCTGAAAGCCCTCTTTCTCAGCTTGTTTGGACAAGGTCCCAATAATGTCATCGGCCTCATACCCTGCTTTTTCAATGACAGGAATGTGCATGGCCTCCAATATCTGATGGATGTAAGGAACCGCGAGCTTAATGGCTTCGGGAGTTTCTGAACGGTTGGCTTTGTAATCTGAAAAAACTTCAGTTCGCGCGACAGATCCTCCCTTGTCAAAGGCGACTGCTAGATAGTCTGGCTTTTCGCGCCGTATCAAATCTAACAGTGAGTTGGTAAAGCCCATGATGGCACTTGTATCCATTCCCTTGGAATTGATTCTAGGATTTTTAATAAAGGCGTAGTAGCCTCTAAAGATCAAGGCATAGGCATCAAGAAGAAAAAGTCGTTTTTGTTTGGACATGGACAATGCTCAAAAATAGGATTTTAAAATTGGAAAAACATATTTGATTCCTATATCTTTATTCCATGGTTTTGTTAAGGGTTACCCTCTTTATTGTTTTAATGCTTTTGTTCAGTGCTTATGCTGGGCAGGTCTTGCGAACGATTACCTCATCCAAATGGGTTTGGTGGATCTATTTATTGTTGTGTGTTTTAGTATTGGTTAATTTTTTTTCCCAATTTCTAGACATATACAACATACAAAAAGAGCCCGCTCGCACCTATGCATTTGGCTATCTTTTAATCTTATTAGTCTTTCAAGTCATTGTGGTTGTTTTCTTATCCATAGAGGATATTCTTCGTGGTTTTAGAGCGATGATCGCTTTTTTTGTCCCTGATGTGGGACCTGTTTGGGTAGGTCGAAGAAAATTTGTCAGCCAGATAGCTTTAGGTCTGGCGGCCCTTCCCGTTGCTGGGCTAGTTTATGGGATTTTAAAGGGAAAATATAACTACAAGGTGCTCAGTTACGAACTCACCTTTGACGATCTACCTGAGGCTTTTGATGGGTTTCAACTCACGCAAATATCGGACCTTCATTGTGGGAGTTTTGACAATCCTGAACGTGTTCAATATGGAATTGACCTTATAAACGAACAACGATCAGATGTAATTCTTTTTACAGGAGATATGGTCAATAACCGTGCGGCCGAACTCGATCGTTGGCAAAGTATGTTGGCTACCCTTGACGCCAAGCATGGGGTCTATTCGGTGTTGGGCAATCATGACTACGGAGATTATGTTCCATGGAACAGCCCTGAAGACAAATCGGCCAATATGGAAAGGTTTATTGAGGCTCAAAAACAAATGGGCTTCAAGTTGCTTTGCAATGAACATGATGTTATCGAAAAAGAGGGCCAAAAATTAGCCATAGTGGGTGTTGAAAATTGGGGTGCTGGTGAGTTTGCCAAAAAAGGGGATTTGTCCAAAGCCCTTTCAGGTCTCGATGCGGATTGCTTTAAGATTTTATTGAGCCACGACCCTTCCCATTGGCAGCTTAAAATCAAGGACGAGGACATAAACATCCCTCTAACTCTAAGCGGCCATACCCACGGCATGCAATTTGGGATTGAAATCCCAGGGAAATTCAAATGGAGCCCTGTCAAATGGCGCTACCCCTATTGGGCAGGGGTGTATAAAGAGAACAATAAATACCTAAATGTCAACCGTGGATTTGGTTATTTGGCCTACCCCGGCCGCCTTGGAATATGGCCTGAAATCTCCGTAATCACCTTAAAAAAAGCAGTTTAGCAAGGATTTAACCATAAAAATGTATTTTTGTCTTGAGTACATATCCTAAATTTGATTGAACCATGTCTAAGTTTGGCGAATTAATAGATGCAAAAGCACCGATCCTACTCGACTTTTACACAGAGTGGGATGAAACTTCTGAGGAAATGCATTCGGTGTTGCGCGATGTGGCAGCTGCTATGGGCGACCAAGGAAAAGTCATTAAAATTGATGTCGAAAAAAATCCTCAGCTGGTCGAAGCTTTGCGAGTCAAAGGCTTACCTACACTGATGATTTATAAAGGCGGTGAAATGGTGTGGCGCCAAAGCGGAGAACAAGACGCCAACACATTGATTTCTTTGATGAAAGATTTTCTCTAAGACCTCAATTGCTCGAATCTCGCTGAAGCCGAATCAAATGTCTTTTGGGCTGCTTCTAAAATTTCTTGATTTTCTTCGTGTCTTTTCAGACTTTCTAACAACGAACGATAGGCTTCTACATCTACAAGTATGGAAGAGGCGTAGTATGTTAAATCATCTGCTGCGATACTGCCATACAACTCCAATCGGTTTTGATAAATAGTGGCTATTTTTTCAAACAAATCCAACCCTGCCTTGGTGTCATTGGCTTTGTACAAAGCAGGTACGAAAGCTTGAAGTTCCGCATAAAAATCATAATCACCGTAAAAATAACTGAAGGGTTTGATCGCATCATAAAACAGTTTGTACTCCTCAGCAAGTGCTTCATAGTCTCTAGATTGAACAAGGGTTTCCACCAAACTTCGATACCGTTCTACATAAGCCAGTAACTCCGTTGACATATTGTATTGGTCATCTAGAGAGATGCTCGCATAATATGCCATGTATTCTCGATATCCTTTAGACAATTCTCGCATCAAGTTTTGGGCTTTACTTGGCGCGCCGGCACGGTAATACGCCTCCACAAAAGGGGTAAGTAAACTGTAGTAACCGAAAGATTCAAGAGGCATTTTGTCCATAGCCAAATCCAGTACATCAATCGCTTTGTCGGTTTGCCCCTCATCGATTAAGGATTCAGCCAATCTGCTTATGTTGGATCGAAATGAGATGCTGTTTTTTCGAGTTTCAGGGTCATGGTAGATGTTTGGGCTATCGGCATTCCCCCAATCCCATTTTTTAACAATCTCATACATTTTGTCGGCATCTATGCGCCCCATTTGATACGGATTGTTGGGGTTAATGGGTGTGCGGATTGGTACCAATTTGTAGACCAAGCCTTCGAGCTGAAGGTAATCTTTCATCCAAAAATATTCTTCCTCATCATAGCTACCACCTGTAAAGTATATGGGTCTTTCCCAGTCGTTATTTTTGAGGATGTCGAGCATCAACAAGCGGTTTTTGTAGATTCCAGAAGTGGGTAAGTCGATGTCAATATAATCAACGATGAGATCTGCATCTTCAGCTTTTACCACCCCGCTTTTCAATACATTTTCTTTGTTGACGAGCACTCGAAGTTTGTTGGTCGGATAATACACAAGTTCTTGGGTGGCTTTTGGAATTTGGTCCAAGTCTGCTCCGTATTGTTGCAGCAAATGTTTGTATTTGGTGCGCGGGTGATCACTGCTTACCCAGTTCATAAAGTCATCAATGTCCCATCGTACGCTGTCTATAAGCGCTTCGTGTTTGATGTAATCTCTAACGCCATAAGCATATTGAGCATGTTTGAGTTGTGAAGGTATTGGGGTGCTCTCATACGTTTTTCTTTTGAGTTGATCGATATACCAATCGGTTGCCAATAGTTGGGTATTGATGCTTCGAACATCGGTGCGATAGCCTTCAATTTCTTGTGCATACCAAATGGCGAAAGTATCATTGTCTCCTATGGTAAAAATCATCGCATCTACACCCTCTTCCACGGAGTCCAAATAGGCTTTGGCGGTCGATTGGGCGGTGTATCTTCCCGATCGGTCGTGATCGTCCCAATTTTCAGAAGCCATCAGCACAGGCACCGCTAACAGACTCAGAGCTGCAGTGAGCCCAACTGTGAGTTTGGGTCGTAGGTAGTTTTTGAGTTGGGTTTGTAAAGCCAACACTCCGAACCCTATAAAAATGCTAAAAGCATAAAACGAGCCCACCAAGGCATAGTCTCTCTCACGGGGTTCAAACACCCGCTCATTTAAATAGACCTTTAATGCCAAACCTGTAAACAAGAAAAGCAACAACACCACCCAAAAACGCTTGGGATCTTTTTGATATAAAAACAACAATCCGAAAAGCCCGAATAGTAAGGGCAACATATAATATTTGTTTTTGCCTTTGTTGTTTTGCAATTCGCTAGGCAAGGCGTCTTGATCTCCCAAGCGCCAGTTGTCTATAAAAGGGATGCCACTGATCCAATTTCCATTGGCGCGGTCGAGTTTTCCCTGAATATCATTTTGGCGTCCTGAAAAATTCCACAAAAAATACCGCCAATACATATACCCCATTTGAAACTCAAACATATAGCGGAGGTTGGTAAAAAACGAAGGTTTCTCAATGTTCAAGTAGGATCCAAACTGCTGTAAAAACCGGTGATAATCTTCTACATCTGCATCTCCTTCATTCCACCGACCGATGAATTCATTGACCATTTGAATAAGCTGTTGCTCGTTGCGGTATTCAGGTTTGATGTCAAAATCCACTACCCCGAAATAACGCATATAATTTACCGCGTTCCCGCTACTCCACATCCTAGGAAGTATGCCCTCATGCGCACTGTTGCTGTTGACACGTGCTTGCTCCCATTCGTTGACAACGATGTACTTTTTGGTTTTTTCATCCCGTTCATACTTAGGCTTATCGTCCACATAGGGTTTGTTAGGGTCTTGTCCAGCGTACATGTCGGTAAACATAGGACCGTAGAACAAGTGGGTTTCGGGATATTGTTCGAGGTTGTAGTAAGCCAACAAAGAGCGAGCATCTGTAGGTGCATTTTCATTGATTACGGTATTGGCGTTGGCTCGTATGGGCAGCATCATCCAAGAAGAAAATCCAATCAGAATGAATAGGATACAAAGCAAAGCGGTGTTAATTTGTACCCACTTTTTAGCTTGCGTCCATTTGAGGGTAACCCCAAAAAAAGCAAGCACAGCAGCCCCTGCTATGATGGTCCCAGAATTGAATGGCAAACCGACTTGGTTGACAAAAAACACCTCTGCATAGCCAAAGAATGCTAGGGTAGAGGGCAGCAATAACTTGAAGATAAACAACAAAATGGCTACTGAAATGATGTTGGCAACCAAAAAATTTTGAATCGTAATTTTCTGGGTATTTTTAAAATAGTAAAGCATCCCAATGGCGGGGAGTGTTAACAGGCCCATAAAATGAACCCCAAAAGAAAGTCCTACTACAAAAGCGATTAGCACCAGCCAGCGGTCGCCACGGGGGTTGTGCATATCGGCTTCCCACCGCAGTCCCAACCAAAACAGCACCGCCAATATGCAAGTGGCCATCGCATAGACTTCGGCCTCCACTGCGTTAAACCAAAAACTGTCTGAAAAAGCAAACCCTAAGGCACCAACCGCAGCCGCAACAAAAATCCCAGCATTGTGATCTCCTTGATTATTGGGGTCGAGAAAACGTTTGCTCAGCCGTGTGATGGTCCAGAATAAGAATAAAATTGTAAAAGAACTAGCCAACACCGACATCATATTCACCGCGAGGGCGATGTACTCAGCAGAGGGTGCTAGACCGGCAAAAACGGCCCCTACCATTTGGAAGAATGGTGCTCCGGGCGGATGCCCTACTTGTAGCTTGGCAGAGGTTGCGATGTATTCACTGCAATCCCAATAACTGGCCGTAGGCTCCACAGTGAGCATGTAGGTGCAAAGCGCCACCGAAAAGACTGCCCAACCCACGAGGTTGTTCCATTGATTGTAGTTCATACAAACGAATTGATTAGGAGGTACGAAAGTACACATTTCTCATTTTGAAGTGAAATCAAAAACAAAGTATTGGTCTTCCAAAACTTTATTTTATTTTTGCACCTCCATTGGCCTATGGTGTAAGCTACCAAAGGCCAGCCAAGCTGGCAACACGCCTGCCTGCCGGCAGGCAGGTCTGATTCAAAATCAGACAAAAAAACCGGCAGAAGTGAATTTCGGCTTTAAACGAAGTAATTGATATTTTGGCCTATGGTGTAACTGGCAACACGTCTGATTTTGGTTCAGAAGAGTCTAGGTTCGATCCCTAGTAGGCCAACAAAAAATCCCGCTGCTTGCGGGATTTTTTTTATCAAACAATTTCAAAAAACCACTTTTTTAGGGTCTTGGAGGTAGATTAGGAGGTAATCCATGTAAAATGCTTCAGAATTACTACTCGATATAAAGTCAACGGTAGCCGTATAGGCCCGAACACCCTCTAATAACCCAGAGTCTATGGTAACCCATCTTTCTCCATCACTAAGTTCCTCCATTGCATCAGGACCTATATTGATGAGGTCTATCCGCTCCACTCCTCCATCCCGTTCGATGTCTACATAGATATGTAGAAGATCGGTTCCTTCATAAGAGGTGTTGTTGAGAAAGATATCAAGTCGAATCCCGGTTTGGGGGTGTTCGGCGGGGATTTCTACTCTGTCAAAAGTGGTGCGCAGTCTTCCGTCCATATCTTCAGCATGCCAACCTTGTTTCCCATGTGGCCATCTTTGAGCATGGTCAGTATCAGATTGAACTCCAATGATTTCACAAAGAAAACCGCTGTCACCTTCGTCTATAAAGACCGTGTCAAAACCGATTTCATCATCTACACTGTCTCCTTGCGCTACCCAATCAACAGCAGGTTCCCCTGGCTTATTGATCAAATCTGCATTTTCGGTAAGCGTATGGCCGTCATTACAATACCTCTCTGCACCTACAAAAGGTTCTTCAAATGAGGTAAAGCGAAAAATTGGGGGTGGCGAAAAATAGGTTTGAACGGTAAAATTGATGGCGCCTTTTAACTCTGGTTTCGATATAAGTTCACTGTCAAAGCTTCCTTCTTGACTAAGATCTCCTACGTAGACTAAAACACCTTCTTTTTCCTCAAGATCTCCCGGGCTGTTATAGTCATAACTCTTCCCAATGTATGTGATTCCATTTTTACCAGTAATGGTAGAAATAAATTGAAAATCTTTAAAGGGCTCTATTTCACTTAAGGTCAGCCCTAACTTTTCTGCTACATCAGATAATTGAATGGAGAGTTCATAAGGAAAATTGTCAATGGACAAATAATTTTCAAACGCTAGCACTTCTCCATTTTCGAGTGTATGATAGACACTTAGGCTGTACTTTTCTACTGTGTTATAAGGATCGACGAGTGTGACTTCAAAAGCCGCAGTTTCGCGTTCAATTAGGTCAAAAAACAACTCAGGGATTTTATCGAAAAGAATGACAGGAGCCTTCTCTGTTTCAAATGCATCAAAAACGTTATCATCTTCATTACAACTTGAGAAAACCACAATACAGCTTACAAGTAATAAAATATTTTTTTTCATGACATTAAGGTTTTAAATTAATGGATAAAGTCTTCTGGGTTGGTATCCCAAAAAACTTGTTCCTTGTATGATTTATTTGTGAAATTTAAATTTTGATTGTCTTCTACTACTTTGGGAGGCCAAACCAAACTTCTTGGAAAAACACCTACATTTCCTTCCGACACAGATTCGTCAACAGGTGGTGGAAAAGCGGGGTAGCCGGTACGGCGGTAAGCATTATAAACTTCTATAGGGTTGCCCCAGGCGGCTATATAAAGCTCATCGATTATGACACGTAACTTTTCTTGATCGCTCTCAGCGGCATCAAATGCCGCCAAAACGAGATCTAAATAGTTTTGAATGGCTTCTTCGTCAGGGTTATATTCATCTGGAGCGCTTGTAAAATTAATGATTTTGTTTATGGAGTTCTGTATGCCTTGTTTCAGATACTCTCTAGGATCCCCCTCTGTACCTAACATTAATGCGGCTTCCGCTTTTAACAAACACATATAAGAAGTTTGTAGTACAGGGTTGATTCCTTTACCGTCTAAGGTTTCGGCATCAATACTTTTTATTCCATCGTCTTCATCAAAAGCCCCCCCAATTGGGTACACACCAGGAAGGGTTCTAATAAACCGATCGTCTCCATCTTCAGCAAAAAAACCGTGGTCGCGTCCGAGATAATTATCCCCTGAGTAGCAATAATTAAAACCTTCTATTATTGCGTCTCCTTCCCAGCAGGCGTTTACGATATCAAAACCTATGGATTCATGGGTTAGTTGTCGATACAACAAAAATCTGATTCGAGGATCAACAAATTCTTGAGATTCGTCATCAACATCATCATCATCATCTTCTTCCTCCTCGTGTGTTAATTTACTGTCTTTTATCGTGTAGATAAAATGATTGCTTATGTAGTCCGAGGGAGCTCTATCATAGTTGTGATCAAACTCTTCATGACTGTTTTCGGATGTGCCAGAATGTGTTCCAAATCGATATTCGAAATCATCTTCAGGTCGGATAAACAAGTCTTTTTCTAATAATTTATTGATTTCGACTTTTGAAAACTCAGGATTGCTTAGACGAGACTGCACCAACAACCTTAATTTTAACGAGTTTGCAAGTCTAATCCAACTTTCAATATTCCCGCCATATATAATTTCTTGTTCTTCGGGAATGGCATCTAAACCTTGATTTTCATCCATTTGGGTTGCCAGTTCAAAATCTTCTTGAGCTAGGTCTAAAACCCTGTATAAATCTGCATAGACATCTTCTCCGTTGTCAAATTTGGGGTGGGGAAACCCAATCGGATCTAAAGCCTCAAAATAAGGGATTCGTCCATAGACATCGACCAAATTGGCAAAGGTGTAAGCCCATATAACTCGAGATATCCCTCTATGAAAAGAAAAGGCATCGTTTCCTTCTGAAAAATCCTCGATGAGCTTTATGTTCTTCCCAACTTCATAGGAGTCTTTCCAGACACCTAAAAAGCCCTTATCATCACCA
>Ga0208880_1000263_pt1 | contig 10971 bp, 10 predicted proteins | sample Knorr_S23_td_Sur_FD_185606 | JGI IMG/M metagenome (GOLD analysis project Ga0208880, IMG submission 185606) | Marine microbial communities from Southern Atlantic Ocean transect - Knorr_S23_td_SurfaceB_ad_5m_LV_B (SPAdes) (version 2) | ecosystem: Environmental > Aquatic > Marine > Oceanic | place...
CGTTCAAGGAAGAGATTATGAAATAAGTGCGGGTGGTGTACAGTTGATGAAAAGGTTTCCAAGTCCAGGTTCGTATGCCTTGACAGGGAAACTCTTCTTTGAAAGGAATAAAGAAGAACTTTCTGTTGAAGTAAACCAACAAATTTCAGTAATTGACAAACCCAACGATGCTGTTATCTCAGCGGATCAAATGAAAGTTGTCTACCAAGGCTTGCCCAACCCTTTATCAATTTCGATTCCAGGAATTCCAAACGACAAGCTCAGGGTTTCGGCTCGCAACGGATCCATCAGACGAAAAGGAAGTAAATATGAAGCCATCCCTGATGGTGACAAATCAGGACAGTTCATGAAAATATTTGTTTCTGGTGAGATCAATGGACAACAAATTCAGGCGCCTGCTCAAGATTTTAGAATCAAACCTTTACCTCCAGCTTATGGTTCTATCGACTTAGGTGATTTGGGTAAGTTTGCTAAAGGAGATGTTTCCAAATCTTTTTTACCTGCTGGTATTATTGGCGCCAAATTTCCCGAAGATTTCGACTATCAGCTCGATATTAAAATCAATGGATTTGAGGTCACTGTTGGAAACTTTGGTACCGTCGAGGTTCGGGGTGACCGCATCATGTTTAATCGTGTAGCAGAGTCATATATAAAAAGCTCTCGCCCAGGAGACAAGGTGTTTATTTCTGATATTGATGCTGAGGTTCGTGCTGGAAATCAGGTGTTAAAAGACATTCGTGTGTTGGACTTTGTGGTGTCACTAAAATAATTATTTATGAAACGTTTTGCTCTTGTCGTTGCTGTATTTGTTGTTGGTTTTCAATCCCTTGTTGCTCAATCCAATGTCCTAAACGCTAAAAACCCCAGTGACGTCGGTAAGAAATCACAGGGTCAAATGGCTTATGAGGCCGATCGAGCCCCTTTGGAATACCCATACGTTGATGACAAAGACATTTTGTGGAGTAAAGTTGTTTATGAAGAGATAGACTTATCACAAAAGTTTAATTTCCCCCTTCTTTACCCTACAGATGACGCCCTCTACACTGACGATAGAAAATCTCTTTGGCGTATTATTTACGAATCTCTTGAAAATGGTTTGATAGAAAATGTTTATCAACGTAACAATAGAAACTTTACAGAAGCATATTCCAAAGAAGAATACATGGAGTTTCTAAAGACCTCCATCAATATTGGTGGTATTGTTCAAGAAGATCGGGTTGAGTCACACCAAATAACATCTTACAGAGTGAAGGGAATCTGGTATTTTGATAAAAAATACGCTGAGCTAAGATACCGTCTGTTGGCGATCATGCCAGTAGGTCGTGATTTGCTCAACGAAAATGATCGAGATTACAGAACGGGTCTTTTTTGGATATGGTATAGAGATTTGCGACCTATCCTTTATGATGAATTGACCTACACAGGAAAAAATAGTGCAAAACGCATCAGTTTTGATCAATTGCTTACCTCACGTAGATTTCATTCTTACTTGTATGCTGTAGAAAACATTATGAATGATCGAACCTTAGACGAGAGCCCTAATATTTCTGATGACCCTTACATGCGACTTGTTGAATCTGAGCGTCTCAAACAAAGTATTTTAGATTTTGAGTTAGACATGTGGGCTGATTAACTCCCTCATCAAAATCATAAGCCCATTGTTGGGCTTTTTTTTATGCAAGTAGATTATTTAGTTGTCGGTTTGGGTTTGGCTGGAATTGCCTTGTGTGAGCAGCTGCGTTCCCACAACAAAAGTTTTGTTGTCATAGATCAACCTCAATCGAGTGCTTCAACAGTAGCCTCAGGACTGTATAATCCGATTGTCCTAAAGCGATTTGTACCCGCTTGGAAAGGGACCGAATTGATGCATCTCTCTCTGCCTTATTATAACAAACTCGAAAAGAAATTAAAGATCTCATTTATACATTCTGCTGCTATTTTGAGAAGATTTACTGCACCTGCAGAGCTAAATGATTGGCAACACGCTTGTAGCTCTTTAGGTATGACTTCCTTTATGGATCCATCATTAAAAACCAACACCAACACCGCTATTGACGCTCCTTTCGGCTTCGGAATGCTTCAGGGCACAGGTTGGGTTGATTGTAGCTTATTATTATCTACATATAGATCTCTTTTGTTGTCTTCTTCACAATTGAAAGAAGACTTATTCGATTATGACCGTTTAAATACCAGCGGTCATGAGTTGGGGTATGATGATATTAAAGCCCATAAAATTGTTTTTACAGAGGGAACAGGAATGATGAAAAATCCATGGTTTTCTTATTTACCCTTGAGACGTACAAAAGGCGAGTTGTTGGTCATTCACTGTCCTGATCTTAATGAGAGCAATATTTTACACTCAGGTATTTTTATAATTCCACTGGGGAATAACCATTATAAAGTTGGTGCTACTTATAACAATCATGACAAAACAACCCTGCCCACAAATAAGGGACGGAGTTTGTTAGAATCCCGATTAAAAAAAATTCTTAAAGCTCCGTATGCAGTTGTGGATCACATGGCTGGTTTACGTCCCACAACCCCTGACCGCAGACCCATGGTTGGGCTCCACCCAAAAGATAAACGTATGTCGGTCATAAATGGATTGGGTTCCAGAGGAGTTTTACAGGCCCCGTTTACAGCCAAATCATTGGTAGAGCACATAGAATATGGTAAGGCATTAGATCCTGAAATAGACGTTTTTAGGTATGAATCTAGCGCTTTATAGCTTTTAGGGAGGGGCTTGATTTAGGAATATTAACATTTTTACTCGAAAAAAAAGTGTTTTTCTTCGATGAATATGAAAATATAAGATGAAAACTCGGTCGATGACATTGCATTAAAAAAATAAAATTAAACACCTGATTATCAGTATTTTACAATATAACTTAATTTCAATACTCCCCTTTGTAAAAAAGAGATTAGTTCTTAAAATTGAGAACTTGATAAGTTTTGTTCTTTTTACCTTCGATAACTTTTTAACAAAGTAGCATATCTTTAAAAAAAAGTGTATTTTTAGGTAAAATTATTAATCATGGCATATTCATTTCAAAACAGTAAAGGAAAAACTTATTATTTACACACTAAAGACGTAACACTCAAAGGTGGGAGAAACCAAACCATTTATTACTTTGCCAAAGATCAAAGAAGCAACGCTTGTGATTTGCCTTCTGGCAAGAAAGTAGTAGAAAACGAGCGTACAGGTCTTCCATTTGTAAAGTCTGTTTAAGTTAGTTTTCCCGAATATCAAAAACCCCGCAATAGCGGGGTTTTTTGTTTTAAAGATTTAACGTTGTTAAGAGTCTTTGGTTTTTTGAGCTACTGCACCATACACTTTTGCAGCGACAAGACCTGCTAAGCCGTAGTTGAAAACCCAAAAGATTCCATCAACCAAATATCCAAGAGGCTCCATGCGAAGTTCGGTTCCATACATAATAAACATCATGCCAAGGTTCCAGAAAAGAGCAAGCAGTACACCAAAGCGAATGCCTAATGAGCCCCTGTGGTCTCCTTGACACCATCGCTCATAGATTACACAGAAAAAATACGCCATAAATAGACAGCCAAGAGTCACAGCCCAAAGAATCATGTTTTCCTGACCTCTTGAGACATCGACAATTATCTGTTCTTGAAAAAAATCAGTACTCAGAGTGTAAAAAATCCAAGGTAAAAAATACAGAACCACAAAAGTGGCTAGGGTAGATAAAGTTCTAGATTTGTTAAACATTGTTATTATTTTTTAATTAAACCCAAACAAGTTAGAACTTAATAGGTATTTGTACAAATAATTTCAATGAATTGTATTTTTTCGCACATGAATCGTATCTAGAACGTTGGTACACTATCTTTGCATTGAAATTATGAGTGATTCAAATTCTTTTATTTTTAGTAATTCCCCCAAATGGTTGGAGAATTATACAGCCCATTGGTCAGCGCCCAGTAACATTGCATTGGTCAAATACTGGGGTAAGCAGGATCCCCAAATTCCTAAGAATCCCTCTGTGAGTTTTACACTTGATAAGTGTCGCACACACACCAAAGTTTATTTTCAAAAACAACTTCAGCCACAAGAAAGTTTTTTATTTGAAATTTCATTCGATGGAATGCCAAAACCTGAATTTAAACCAAAAGTGCAATCGTTTTTGAATAGGATTAAAGATTATGTTCCTTATTTGATGCATTACAGCTTGCATATTGAAACCTCTAACACCTTTCCACACAGCAGTGGTATTGCATCGTCGGCTTCGGCTATGGGGGCATTAGCAGCCTGTATTATGGACTTGGAAGTACAGTTAGATCCATTGCAGACGCCAAGCTACACCACTCAAAAAACTTCTTTTCTAGCTCGATTAGGGTCAGGAAGCGCAGCACGCAGTATCCAAGGCCCCATTGTTGCTTGGGGACAACATGCCAAAACCCCAACAAGCTCAGACCTTTATGGAATAGTAATTGAAGACATTCGCCCTGTTTTTAGCCGCTTCTGTGACAGTGTTTTGTTAGTAGATAAAGGACAAAAGGCTGTCAGCAGCACCTTAGGGCATAACTTGATGAAAGGACACCCTTTTGCTCATGCACGTTTTGAACAAGCAAGGGATCATTACGGCCAACTTATAGATATTCTCAAAACTGGTGACATAGAAAATTTTGTAAAGTTGGTTGAAAAAGAAGCCTTGAGCTTACACGCTATGATGCTTACTTCAGATCCTCAATATGTTTTGATGCAACCCAACACCCTGAAGATTATACAGTCCGTTTGGGAGTATCGTAAGAAAACTGGGCATCAGGTTGCATTTACCCTTGATGCAGGTGCCAATGTGCATTTGCTTTATCCAAATGACATCAAAGAGCATGTTCAGTCTTTTATAGAGAATGATCTTTCATCATTTTGTCAAAACGGAGCTTATATTCATGACCAAGTTGGTACAGGACTAAAAAAAATGTAATTTTATACAATGAAAGGTCCACTTTTTTACGCCAAAATACTTCTCTTTGGAGAGTATGGTATCATCAAAGATGCCAAAGGCCTTTCTATTCCTTATAATTTTTATAAAGGAGCACTCAAAACTTCGGGTACACAATCTGAGCATGCTCAAGCATCGAATGTCAAGTTGCGCGACTACGCAGTTTATCTCAAAGAAATAGATGCATCATTGGTGCAATTCGACTTGGAACGTTTCCAAAATGATTTGGACAAAGGGATGTACTTTGACAGCAGCATACCTCAAGGCTATGGGATCGGAAGTAGTGGTGCTTTGGTAGCCGCGATTTACGATCGCTATGCAGTTGATAAAATTACCATACTAGAAAACTTAACACGCCAAAAGCTCCTTAAGCTAAAAGAAATTTTTGGGCTCATGGAATCTTTTTTTCATGGAAAATCCTCAGGTTTAGATCCTTTAAACAGTTTTTTAAGCCTCCCCATTTTGATTCATTCAAAAGATCATTTAGAGCCCACAGGTATTCCTTCACAACAACGAAGTGGGCAGGGAGCAGTTTTTTTATTAGATAGTGGTATGATGGGCGAAACGGCGCCAATGGTATCCATTTTTATGAACCAAATGGAGTCTCCTGCTTTTAGGAAGATGATTAAAGAACAGTTTATTGCTTATTCTGATTCATGTGTTGAGGATTTTCTAAAGGGTGATGTCAAGTCGTTGTTTGGCAATCTCAAAAGCTTGTCTAGAATTGTGTTGACGCACTTTAAACCCATGATTCCGAAAAAGTTTCATGAACTATGGCAACAGGGCATAGAGTCGAATGCCTATTATCTTAAACTCTGTGGATCAGGTGGCGGTGGTTATATGCTTGGTTTTACCCAAGACCTTGCACATGCTCAATCTATACTCAAAGACCACCAACTAGAAGTGGTATATACCTTTTAATCAGTAGCTGTGTCCAACTCTTTAAAAAAGCTGATAATTAAAGGAATCAGTCTTTTTTCATTGGTGCGTGGTGTCAATTTGTTTGTGTTGGTTTTGGCTCAATTTGTGTCCGCCTTTTTCCTATTTGCTCCCGAATACAATGGTATTTCCATCCTTCTTGATTTTAACTTTTGGATGATTGTTGTGGCTACTTCCTTAAGTGTCGCTTCTGGATATATTTTTAATGCATTTTTTGACGAAGAAAAGGACCTTATCAATAGACCTCAAAAAACTTTATTAGAACAAAAAGTATCTGCTCAAACCAAACTAGCAGTATATTTTGTATTGATTTTTTTTGCCTTAGTATCGGCTAGTTATGTCTCCTTTAGAGCCATAATATTTTTTGCTGTTTATATAGGAGCCATGACCCTGTATTCAGTGTTTATCAAAAGGTTTTTGTTTGTGGGCAACCTAACCTCTGCACTACTCACCATATTGCCTTTTTTTGCTGTTACTGTGTATTTTAGAAATTTCAGCGTGGAGATCTTTACCCACGCAGCCTATTTATTTTTATTGATTTCCATGCGTGAATTGATCAAAGACTTGCACAACCTCAAAGGAGATTTTTCGCACCGATATCAAACGATTCCAGGGGTTTTTGGTGAACGGATTACTAAGCAGTTTTTTACTTTTTTGGTATTGTGTGCCCATGGGGTGGTTTATCTTTTATTTCAGTTTTTTCCACTTCAAAGCATGGCCCTTTATTTTATTTTTGCTTTAATATCCTTGAGTGTCTGTACTTTGGCTTTATGGTTTACACACAGTCAAAAGACACTTTCCTTTATTCACTTGGGAATTAAACTCATTATTTTAATTGGAATTCTTAGTCTTCCTTTATTGAGAATCTCGCTTTAGTTGACGTACCTTTGCAAAAAAGATTCATGTCAGACTCTCGTAAAAAAAAGCAAAGACCTTCCAAAAATAAAACGGAGGCCATTAGACTGAATAAATACATTGCTCATGCAGGTATATGTTCGCGTAGAGAGGCAGACATGCACATCGGTTTGGGTGTTGTTAAGGTTAATAATAAAGTAGTCACTGAAATGGGTTTTCAGGTGCAACCCAACGACGTTGTCCATTTTGACGGAAAGCGCATCAACCCTGAAAAAAAGGCCTATGTATTACTCAACAAGCCAAAAGGGTTTATCACAACAACTCGCGACGATAGAGGTCGTAAAACCGTCATGGATTTGGTCGCTAAGTCAACCAAGTCACGTATTGTTCCTGTAGGCCGCTTGGATCGTCCTACTACAGGACTGCTTCTTTTTACTAATGATGGGGATTTGGCTAAGAAATTAACCCACCCTTCTTCTCTAATAAAAAAATTGTATCACGTAGTTTTGGATAAATCTCTTTCTTCCACGGATTTATCTGCTATAAGACACGGGGTTACGCTCGATGATGGACCTATCAAAGCAGATCAAGTGAGTTACGTACATGGTGCATCAAAGCGGGAAGTTGGTTTAGAGCTCCACTCTGGAAAAAATCGCATCGTAAGAAGACTTTTTGAGCATTTGGGTTATGATGTGATCGCACTGGATCGAGTGGTGTTTGCAGGACTTACAAAAAAGGATCTCCCAAGAGGGAATTGGCGACACCTCACCCAACAAGAGGTTAACAACCTGACCATGCTTTAAAAGCTTGTGCTTTTCTTTTTAAAAAACACTTCCCAAAACAAGAAACCATAGACTAAAATGTATTCTGTGGTTATAAGTAGCATATTTTCTTTGAAGCCAGTTGCGCCATAGGCCGAGTAGCTTAAAACAATTAAAGTTGACCAGACCAATGGGAATCTGTATTTCCCAAAGACTGACATACCTAGAGGTAAGACCAAATACCATGGATGAATGGTTGTTGAAAGAAACAAATACAGACAAAAACTCAAAGTTGTCAAATCAAAAAAATGATACTTATTTCTTAATGGATGCTTAATCCAAAGAGTTAAGAGTATAAAAACACTGACCAATGGCAATATTTTTCCAACGGTCCGTATGGGGTTGTAGCCCAACCATTCTGACCCTATGGCCCTTATTATATAATAAATACTCCCATTAAATTCGAAGTTCGTAAACCAAAGCCCTAAAGTATTTGAGTAGTTTTTGAACATTTCCACAGAAATAAAAGGAGTAAATGAAAGGCAGCTTATTACAATGACTCCCAAAACCAACCATGCATTTTTGAGAGGTTGGTTCTTGTATCGTAAAATAACTGGAAGTGTAAGTAGCGGCAATAGTTTTAAGGAGATTGCACCAGCGATGCCTAAGATTGGTGTGATCATCTGAGATTTAAAAAGCCCATAAATTCCTAATAAAAATAGCCCTAACATCAACCCCTCAAGATGAAGATTTGCATACAGTTCAAGAATAACTAAGGGGTTCAGGACATACCATAAGATTCTTTTTTTTGGAAGTTTTAGAAGATGTAAAATCTTTATCCCAAAATAACAAACCATTAGATCGCCTAGAATTACAAACAAACGCAAACCTAAGATTCCTGACTGTAGGCTGTTGCCTAAAAGGGTTGCTGTATAAAATACAACTTGGTGAAGGGGTGGATAGTTGGAATGGTTGGAAGCACTAAGCTCTCCCATCCCTTTTATCAAAGTTTCTGCATGAAGAATCTGTGACGCTCCCCATTGATGCATCCACTGATTGGGAGTGAATTGATAAGGATTCAATCCAAGGTGGAGCAATTGCCCGTCCCACAGGTAGCGATAGAAATCTTGCGAAAGCTCTGGAGTTACAAAAAAAAGGCTGACCCGGATGATTGCTGCAAGCCAAAGCCCCTGACTGAGAGAGAAACGGTTGTTATGGGTCCACCAATAACACATAATGGATCCGCCAAACCACACCAAACACAATAAGGCAAAAGAACTTCGCTCTAGGCCATAACCTACATAACAGTAGCTCCCCCAAATAACCAAAGCTGGAAGGACGAGAAGCATGAAACGGGCAAGCATTATACCTTGGCTTTGACAGAGCTATAAACAATGAATCCGAAGCCGAAAAACAACAGCATATGGAAAGGGAATAGTCCAAAATCTCCTTCAGGACCGACGACAAAAGCACTGTACATACCGAACAAGAAATAGAGTGTTAAAAGACCTTCAACTATGGTGCTTTTAGAAATGTTTTTTTGTAGGTATTTGTTGGTCTTGAAATTATCCTTAAAGGTACCTATATTGAATTTAGGTGTCCGAATAAATTCGGACCGTTTACGTAAATGACCCTCTAAAACAGCCACTGAATTGTGAACTGAAAATCCGATGGCGACCGCGTAGAAAGTCACAAACTGTTTGGTGAAAGTTAGAAAGTTTGTGAATCCTTTTCCATGAATGCGTTTAAAAGTGTGCCAGTAGCAAATAAAGAAGATGATTGTGCTGATAATAAACAAGCTCGTCACATCGAAAAACCATCGGAAATGACCCCATTCGTTTTTAATATATAGCATGGGGATGCTTAAAATCGACACCACTAGAACGGTAAAGAACATAGAACTGTTTAGTAGGTGCATGATGGCATGCAAACGTGTTTTGAAGTCAATGTTTTTGGCTTGAAAAATCTTACGAATCATTTTTTGGAAGTTTTCAGCACCTCCTTTATTCCATCGAAATTGTTGCGATCGCACAGCACTCATCACTACAGGAAGCTCAGCAGGTGTTTCCACATCTTCTAAATATTTGAATTTCCACCCTTTGAGTTGTGCGCGATAGCTTAAGTCTAAATCTTCAGTTAAAGTATCTCCTTCCCAATTTCCAGCATCAACAATACATGACTTACGCCATACGCCTGCCGTACCGTTAAAGTTAATAAAGTGGCCACCGCTATTACGACCTACTTGCTCTAGGGTAAAATGCATGTCTAGAGCAAAAGCTTGCACTTGGGTTAGCAAAGAATAGTCTCTGTTGATGTGTCCCCATCGGGTTTGAACCACACCTACTTGTTCGTCTTTAAAGTAGGGAACAGTTTTAAGCAACCAATCTGTTCCGGGAATGAAATCTGCATCAAAGATGGCTACAAATTCCCCTTTTGCTTTTTGCAACCCTTCCTTTAAGGCGCCTGCTTTAAAACCCGTACGGTTTGATCTGCGTATATGGATAATATCCAGTCCAGTTTTTTGAAGTTCTGAGATCTGTTTAGCAGTTAATGAAACAGATTCGTCAGTTGAGTCATCTAGCACCTGAACTTCAAATTTGTCTCTGGGGTATTCTATTTTGGATACATGATTCAACAATCTTTCGATGACATACAGTTCGTTGTACACAGGTAATTGTATGGTAACGTACGGTACTTGATCTGGATCATTGAGGTCAAACCTTGGCGCTTGATCAGTTTTGTTTTTATTGCGCACATAGTTGATTAGCAAACTAAGTTGACTGACAGCATATAAAAAAATCAGCAAAAGAGCGAGCGCATATAGGCCCATGAGCAGGGCGGAAATTGGGACAAGGATGTAGGACCAATCAAAATCCATTTACCTGAGAGTATATTTAAAAATCCAGTAGAGGATTTTTACTCCGGCAAATATAGCACCTTTTATGGTTCCTGAAACCTTTGAAACCCCTATTCTGTTTCTGTATTTTACAGGGATTTCCAGATAGTTCACTTTTTGTTTGAGGACTTTGAGTTGCATCTCAACGGTCCACCCATAGGTTTTATCGGACATGTTGAGTGCTAGAAGCTTGTCATATCGTATGGCTCTAAAAGGTCCCAGATCTGTAAATTTGGCTCCAAAAAACAATTTCATAAGTGTTGTTGCCAAAGCATTTCCAAAAATTTGGGGGAAGGTCATCGCACCTTTTTCTCTTAATCTTGACACTCTTGCACCGACTACAAAATCGACCTTATTTTGGATGATGGGTGCAACAATTTCTGTAAGCTGTTCAGGATAATCTGAGTAATCTCCATCTAAAAACACAACAATGTTTGGTGGGTTTTCCCCACATTTTTCCAATCCTTTTAAACATGCATATCCATATCCTTTTCTTGGTTCGTAACAAACAGTGGCACCTGCTTGTTGAGCAATTTCTGAGGTCTTGTCAGTTGAGCCG
>Ga0208880_1000265_pt1 | contig 10935 bp, 16 predicted proteins | sample Knorr_S23_td_Sur_FD_185606 | JGI IMG/M metagenome (GOLD analysis project Ga0208880, IMG submission 185606) | Marine microbial communities from Southern Atlantic Ocean transect - Knorr_S23_td_SurfaceB_ad_5m_LV_B (SPAdes) (version 2) | ecosystem: Environmental > Aquatic > Marine > Oceanic | place...
CCACAATGTTTTTAATTTCAAAACATTTCTAACCCTTACTCTTTCAAATTTTTCATCAAAATTAGACTTATCCGTAATCCATTCAATTTTAGATTTTTTACAAGTAGCCTCAAGTCTACTTTTTTTATAATTTAACAAAGGTCTTATGATTCTTAAGTCATCAACAATTTTAATCTTTGGAATAGAAGATGTCCCAAGAGATTTATTGTCTCTTTTTTTTCTCATAACAAAAGTTTCTAGATTATCCTCAAAATTATGAGCAGTCATAAGATTAATTATTTCAAGCTTTTTACAAATATTGATTATTTTTTCATATCTAGCAGATCTAGCAAGCTCCATAATTCTTGAGTTAATTTTTGAATGATTCCATTTAATTTTTAAAAAATTAATATTAAGGTTTTTTACCCTTTTTTCTAAAATTTTGGCCTCAGATTTACTTTCGTATCTTAAATTGTGATCAAAATGTATTGCAAATATTTTTCCATTTTTTTTTTTTATCCATTCCTTCATTAATATTAATAGAGCCATGCTATCTGAACCACCAGAAATGCATAAGCCAATATGTGGAGACTTTTCAAAAGTAAAATTTGAAGATAAATTAATTTCAAATTCTTTTTTTGTTATTGCTAAAGACACTTCATTCCTTAGGACAATCTAATTTTTCGCTTTCAGAGTTAGCCCTTTCTAGAACATTTTTTGGCGCAGACTCATATTTAACTTTTAATTCATAAAACACATTACATGCTTCGTTTTTTTTTTCTAAGTTGGCAAAAGATAAACCAAGTTTTAGCATATTATCTGGACCCTTTATTGAATCTGGATATTTTTTCAAACCTTCACCGAATTCAAGGATAGCTTTCTCAAATTTTTTTTGAGCATAATGAACCTCACCGAGCCAATATTGAATATTTGGCATTAGATCCTCTGGGTTATAGCTTTTTAAATCAACTAATTCAATTTCTGCATCTTCAAATTTACTAGCCCACAATAATTTTATTGCATTCTCATACTTTTTTTTTATTTCTTCCTCTGAGAGTTTTTTTTGTGGATTTGTTACAATTTGTTTTTTGTTCTTTTCTTTCTTCTTTTCTAAAAATCCTGAAAAATTTTCAGATTTTTCAACATTATTTTGAGCTTTTTCATTTTTTTCTAACTTCAATATTCTTGATTGAAAATCTTTGTTAATTAAATCTAATTTTTCACTAATTAAGTTAATTTGATTTTGAATCTCCTCAAGTGTTCCAAAATTTTGTCTTAAATTAGTTTCAATCTGATCAATTCTTTTTTCATTTCTTGAAATATAACCTGATGACAGAGATTTATCTAAACTATCGAACTTACCCTTTTGTATATCTGAAACATTATTTTCAAGTCTTTCTATTTTATTAAGAATATCATCAGCGTCAATGTCTTGAGAAGAGGAGTTGTATGGAAAAACAAGAGATAAAGTGAATAATATTAAGATTTTATACTTAAATTTTTTTTCCATTTCAAAATTGTTTATGGGAATCAAATGTTTTGATTCCCATAATGTAAAGTCTAGGATATTATTTAATTAGCAGTTTACTAGTTACTACCAACTACTGTTACTGCTCTTCTATTTTCAGCCCATGATTCTGAGCTACTTCCATCAGCAGCAGGTCTTTCTTTACCATAACTAATGGTAGTTATTCTTCCAGCGTCAACTCCAAGGGAAACTAAAAACTCTTTTACAGAATTTGCTCTTCTTTCACCTAAAGCTAAGTTATACTCTCGAGTTCCTCTTTCATCACAATGACCTTCAACAATAATTTGAAAACCAGGAGTTGAATTTAACCAATTCGCTTGGGATTCTAATGTGAAGGCTGAAGCTGAATTAATATTGTGTTTGTCTGTCTCAAAGTAAACTCTATCTCCAATTTCGTTTTGAAGGTAACCTTGAAGATTGGCTTGTTTTGAGTCCCCGTATTCATATGATGGAGAATCCGATGATGATGATGAACCGCCTATTGTTTCACAACCCGAAATAACTAGAAAAGATGCAAATAATAGCGATAGTAGTTTATTTTTCATAATAATATCCTTAAAAATAGTTAATTTTATACAGTTTTACATTTTGAGAGAGTATAAGTCAATCGATAACATTGATTTTTATAGATTCTAAAGTGGGAAAAACCCATAATAGTTAAGTATTTAATTTCTGTTATAAATCTTTACTGTACATGAACCGAAACAATCAACACTATCGTGTGTTGGTATATCTCTAAACGTGTCATCAACTAAAAGACTGTCGCTACCAATATATTGATCATTAGCACAGCTCGTAATGAAGAAAGATACCATTAACAATGCAAAAAGTCTTATTTTCATAAATAATTCACCTTTGGAAGTTTAACTATCAACATTTTTACATCCTGAATTAGCATAAGTCAATCACAAAGCTTTTTTTTGTAATTTTCGTCTATTATTATAAAGTAAATTTATCCTAAGGTAAAAGTCCAGACCAAGACGGGTCGGAGGCATCTGTTGGGGTAATTAGTTGTCTTAAATTAGTACCGGTCAAATCAACAAGCTTTATTTTTGGTGATGAAATTTTACCCTTAGAAAACTTTGTTTGACTGTAAAATGATAAAACCCTTCCATTCGGCGACCAAGTTGGTCCCTCAACCAAATAAGATTTGTAAACAACTCTTTCACCTTTTCCATCAGTATACATAACCCCAATATAAAATTCTCCTCCTAATTGTTTTGTAAATGCGATCAAATCACCTCTTGGTGACCATACGGGTGTTGCATATTTACCCTTTCCAAAACTTATTCTTTTTATCTTTTTTGTTTTCAAACTCATTACGTAAATTTTTTGACTACCACTCCTATCTGACTCGAAAGTAATAAAATCACCATCAGGGGAGTATGATGGAGCTGTATCAATCCCTGGATAATTGGTTAACCTTTCCATTTCTTGAGTTTTAAGATTCATTTCATAAATATCAGTATTACCATTTCTTGCTAAACTCATAACCAGTTTTTTCCCATCTGGTGAATACCTTGGACTAAAGGTCATTCCAGGAAAGTCACCTAGAATTTTCTGTAAACCAGTATTTAAATCAAGTAGAAAAATTCTTGGGATAGTGTTGTTATAGGATAAATAAGCAACTTCTTGAGCAGCTGGAGAAAACCTAGGAGTTAAAGCTAAATATGACCCATCAGTAAGAAATTTGTGATTTTCTCCGTCTTGATCAATTATAGCTAATCTTTTTTTTCGGTTGTTTTTTGGTCCAGATTCAGAAATATAAACTATTCGGCTATCAAAATACCCTGATTCGCCAGTAATTCTTTTATAAATGATATCAGAAATTACATGAGCTATTCTTCGCCAATTATCTACCTCAGTTGTAAGTTGTTGAGCCACCATTTGTTTTTCAGAAAAAACATCCCAAAGTCGAAATTTTATATTTAGTTTTTCACCAGAAAGAGATAAATCACCGTGAATTAAACCTTGGGCTGTTGTAATTTTCCAATCAGAAAAAGATGGTTTTGAATCAAATTTCAAAGTTTCAGTCAAAAAAATTTTTTTTGGAAGCATAGAAAAGAGACCAGATCGTTGAAGATTATTTGATATAACTTTTGTGATATCAGATGAAATTGTAACTTCTTTGCTATTTTTTGTTTCGAATGGAACCAAAGCTACTGGAATTGGTTCGGTATTTCCCTGCGTTATGTCAATTCTAAGTTCTGAATGACTCTGCGCAGAATATAAGATAATAAAGAAGTTTATGATAATTAATCTAAACATTTGGAAATTCATTATAGAGTTATCCATTAAAAAATCAAAATTTACTTTATTTAGTTTATGCTCTGTGATGGATCAAAATTTAAAATTATTTCCTTCCAAGTTGTATATTTTTTTTCTGGTACTTTTAGCTTTTTACATTCTGGATGGTTCACTGCTCTAAGTGCACTTTCGGCAGCTGCTCTAAAAAAACTTTCATTAAGCCTATTGTCATTTATTAATTTTGAAAAAATTACATTTCCTTCTTTATCTAATTTAATTTTGATTGAGACAAATAAATCTCTAAGATTTTTTGCACCTGCAGGAACAATCCAGCATCTGTAAAACTGCCTTCTTATTGCATCTTTTTCAGAGATGGTCAGTTTTTCACCTAAGCTTATTTCTTTTAAATCCTCTTCTTTATCCTCAATTAATTCTTTATCATCTTTTTCATCAATTTGTTTTTTTACTTTTTCTTCAGATTTTATTTTTTCTATTGATTTCAATATACTTTCTAATCTCTTTTTGTCCTGTTTTTGAGCTACTTCTTTTTTTTTAGTGCTTTTCTCTTTAGGTTTCTTTTTATCATCTTTTACAGCAAAGTCCGGGGGGGTAGGTTTAGATTTTGGTGTTGGCGGAGAATAGGTTTCTTTTTGTCTTTTATTTTTCTTTGCAATATTTTTTTTTTTTGCTTCAGTCTTATTAACAGTTTTTTCAGAAATATCTATAATTTCAAGAGGAATCTCATAAATCTCAAATCTTTTATTCTTTTTAAAAATTTCAGCACCATAGATAAACATCATTAAAATTCCCGTATGCAGAAACATTGATTTTAGAAGACCTTTGGTCATTTTTGTTATTTTAATTTGGTGACTAAAGCAACTTTTTTGAATCCAGATTTATTAATAAAACTCATTAAATCCATAACTTTACCATAATTAAGTTTTTTATCTCCCTTTATATAAATTTTTAAGTCTTTATTTTGTGATTTAAGAGCTTTTAGTTTTTTTATCAAACCATCTGCCGTAAACTTTTTTTTTTGAAGATAAATTTCACCTTTTGAATTTATTGTAACAGTTATTGGGTCATTTTTTTCATTCTTCAGAATTGATGTGCTTTCAGGCAGATTAACTTTAATTCCTGCCGTCAACAAAGGTGCTGTAACCATAAAAATTATTAGCAACACTAACATTACATCGACAAATGGTGTTACATTTATCTCAGATATAGATTTTCTTTTTTTGTAGTTTTTTTTCAAATTTTTACCTAAATATTTCTTTTGAAATTATAAGTATAATCTCTTCAGAAAAAACATCTAACTTATTAGAAATGTTTTCAAGCATAGTATTAAATTTATTAAAAAACAAAACCGAAGGTATAGCAGCTACTAAACCCAGGGCTGTTGCAAAAAGTGCCTCAGCTATTCCTGGAGCAACCACAGCTAAACTAGTATTTTGCGAAATACCAATTGCCGTGAAACTATTCATTATACCCCAGACAGTGCCAAAAAGGCCAATAAACGGTGCAGTTGAACCAACAGATGCAAGAAAGTTTAGACCTTTTTCTAAAGTGGAAAGTTCTTTATTGATAACAATTTCCATTTCCTTTTTCACATTATCACAAAATTTTTGCTTGAATTCGTTATTTTTGTTTGAAAAACCAGTCTTAATTTTTTCAAAATAAACCATTGCAGAAAAAAAGACTGATTCCATTGGATGAGTTGGTTGAGACCCTAGTCTTTTTGAAAGCTTGCTCAGTGTTTCACTAGAATAAAAATTTTCTTCAAAATCCTCTGAATCAATGAGAATATTTTTAAGAGATGTATATTTTGAAAAAATTATTGCCCATGACCAAATTGAAGAGAAAATTAAAATTATAATTACAATTTTAACGACAATATCTGCCTGAAGAAACATTGAAAATATTGAAAAATCTGATGCTTCTTCGATTATTTTTTTGTCAATAGTTTCATCCATAATTTTTTATACTACTTCAAGTGAATTAAATCTAGCAATTATATTTTCCGGAATTTTTGTTGGTTTAGTAGTTTGTCCATTTATCCAGACTAGCTTTACATTGATATCTGTAATTAATAAAAATTCTCTGAATATTTGTTGCTTTAATTTTATTGAACAAAAAGAATTTTCTATTAAAAAAGTTTCAACCTTTAAATTATCGCTTAATCTTGCAGGTTTAAAAAAGTTAGTATCTAAGTAGCTGACCACAAAAAAAAATTCATTTGAATTAAACAATTTTTGAAGCTCAGGAAATTTGTCTCTTACCAAATTGCTTCTAGCTCGTTCAGCATATTTAATGTAATTAGAATGATAAACATAGCCAGTCGAATCTGTATCTTCGTAATAAACTGACATTAAAGATGAATGAATTTTTTTCATAAGCCTTTAGGGAGTTAAATTTATATGATTGTTTCCCTTATCAGACAAAATTCTACCTCTAGACGTTCTTTGAACCAAACCTTTTTGCATAAGGTATGGTTCAATTACATCCTCAATTATGTCTTTTTGTTCCAAGAGTGAGGCACTTAAAGTTTCTATACCAACTGGACCTCCATTATAGTCAACAGCGATACATTTCAGGTATTTTCTGTCCATGTCATCCAAACCCTCAGAATCAATTCTCATTTTTTTTAAAGAGTCTTCAACAACTTCTACAGAAATCTTGGTCAAGTTTTGTACAACAGAAAAGTCAATAATTCTTTTTAAAAGCCTTATGGCAATCCTTGGCGTGCCTCTTGACCTTTTTGCTATCTCAAAAGCAGCATTTTCATCAATACTTATATTAAATTTATTAGAACTTAATAAAATTATATTCTTTAAATCTGAGGGGTTATAAAAATTAAGTTGTAGTTGGATTCCAAATCTATCTCGCAAAGGCCTAGAAAGCAAACCTAATCTAGTGGTTGCTCCAATTAGCGTAAATTTTTCTATTGATATTTGCATAACTCTTGCCGATGGTCCAGAGCCAATAATATAGTCACATTTGTAATCTTCCATTGCAGGGTAAAGAGTTTCTTCAACAATAGGTGAAAGTCTGTGAATCTCATCAATAAATAAAATATCGTCTTGGGATAAATTAGTTAAAAGTGTTACAAGATCTCCTTTTTTTGTAAAAGCAGGACCAGAAGTTGAATGTATATTAACGTTTTTTTCATAAGAAATTATGTGAGCTAATGTTGTTTTACCTAAACCTGGAGGACCATATAAAATTATATGGTCTAAATTATTTTTTCTTTTTTTTGACGACTCAATGTATGTTAATAGGTTTGATTTCAGATTGTCTTGACCAATAAATCTATCAAGATTTCTGGGTCTCAAGTCAAGTTTCTTATCATCTGATGTCTCTATTGGCTCTAAATTAATTTTTTTTTCGTTAGACATAAACTAATTAACTTTAGGTTTAGATAAGTATTTTAATGCAAGAGGTATTAATTGTTCTAAATTCATTTTATTATTCTCACTTATAACTTTATCTGCTGTCAACTCACAGACCGTTTTTGGATAACCTAAATTAAAAAGACATGAGACTAAATCATTAAAATTATTTTTGTTTACAGATACTTTAGCTGAAGAAATATTAAAAGATTTTTTCTTAATTTTTTCTTTTAACTCATTGATTATCCTATTTGCCAGTTTATTTCCTACACCGGAAACATTTAAAAAAATTTTTGAATTTTCATTATTTATAGATTCAATGATTTCATTCATTTCTAACTTATTCATAATATTTAATGCCATCTTACCACCTACTCCCTGAACACACAGTAAATCTGAAAATATTTCTCTTTCTTCATACTGAGTGAAACCAAAAAAAAGTCTCTCATTCTCTTTTATGATTTCATAAACAAAAATACTCACCAAACTGTCAGAAGGGAAAATTTTTTTTATACTTTTATTTGAAATGAAAACTCTAAAGACAACACCATTTACATCTAAATCAATGTAATCATCTCCACAAAACTCGATAAATCCCTTCAGTTTGACAATCATTTTACAACTTTTATAAAATTTTTGATTCTTTTTGCATTAAATGACACATAGCCACAGCTAAAGCATCAGCAGAATTTTCATCATCAATTTTTTGATTTGGAAAAATTCTTTCGATCATTTTTACTATTTGCAACTTTGTTGCGTGTCCATATCCAACCAAATTTTTTTTTACAGTATTTGGAGAATATTCAAAAATATCAACATTCTCTTTTGCAGCAACGAGAAATATTATTGCTCGAGCTTTACCTAATTTCATTGTAGATTCAGGATTTTTGTTTGCAAAAATTTTTTCAACAGCAATTGAATTAGGAGAGTATTTTTTTAACAAATATAGACTTTCTTCATAAATAATTTTTAGCCTCATCCCCAACTTATCTTTATTGGAAGTAGTTATGCAGCCATGGTCAATATAGTTTTCTGATTTATTGTTTTTTTCTAACACACCCCAACCTGTATTTATTAATCCGGGGTCAAAGCCTATGATTAATTTTTTTTTATTATTCAAGTTAATTTTTCCATTAGAGTATCATTTATATTAAAATTTGAGAAAACATTTTGTACATCATCTAACTCTTCTAACTTTTCCAATAAAACCAAAAGACTTCTTGCATCATCTTCATTTGAAATCTCAATTGAATTCAAAGGTTTCCATTCTAATGAAGAAAATTTAGCTACAGAATATTTACCCTCTAAAGACTCTAAAGTTTGACTGAAAACCTCTAGATCAGTTTCTATATCAAAAGTATCATCATTTTCGATAATATCATTAATGTTAAGTCCAACACAAAATTCAAAAAAATTTTCGAATGAAGTAATATCCTTTGAATAAGAGATCATTCCAACTTTTTTAAAATTATGCTTAACAGAACCACTTATTCCTAAATTACCATTATATTTAGAAAATGTTGATCTAACTTCTGATGCACTTCTATTTTTATTATCTGTCATTAATTCCACAATTATTGCAACGCCTCCAGGTCCAAAACCTTCATAAGTTATTTCCTCAATTAAATTTTTTTCATCTTGAGAAGTATGTTTTTTAACAGCTTTATCAATTGTGTCCTTTGTCATGTTTGATGAAAGTGCATTATTTATTGCAGCTCTGAGTCTTGGGTTAGATGCTGGATCTGGCGAACCCAGTTTTGCGGATACTGAGATTTCTCTAATTAATCTTGAGAAAAGTTTTGCTCTTTTTTTATCTTGAGCACCTTTTCTGTGCATTATGTTTTTAAATTTTGAGTGACCTGCCATTGTTATCTTGTTGCAGTTTACCCCCTAAAATTATTTGTTCAAATGCTTTAACATTTTTACTTTCGATATCAAGTATTGTTCCGCATAAGGTACCCTCACCATCAGCTGGCTCAAGCCTTGTCTTAAGATGCTTTTGGGTAAATCTTTTAATAGAAAGTTCCTTCTTCATTCCAATTACAGAATTATAATCACCACACATTCCCAAGTCTGTTTGGTAGAAAGTTCCTTTTTCTAGAAAATGCAAGTCAGACGTTGGAATATGAGTATGAGTTCCAAAAACACCAGAGACTTTTCCGTCAAGAAAGTGAGCAATTGCCATTTTTTCTGAAGTTGACTCACCATGTACATCAACTAAAATTATAGCATTATTTACCTTAGAATTTATTAAATCTAATAAGTCAGCTATGGATTTAAAGGGATCGTCAATAGAATCCATAAAAAGCCTGCACATTACATTAACCACAACAATACTCTCTCCATTCTTCATTTCAAAAATAGCATAGCCTTTACCTGGAGTTCCCTCGGCAAAATTACATGGTCTAATTAATCGTTTATCTAACTTTATGTGTTCAACAATTTCCTTTTGATCCCAAATATGATTACCAGATGTTATAACATCAACACCTAACAAATAAAGCTCATCACAAATTTTTTTTGTAATTCCAAAGCCATTTGCTGCATTTTCTCCATTAACTAAAACAAAATCTAAGTTTTTACTTTTTTTTAAAGTTGGTAATTCTCTTTTGATGGCGTTTCTTCCAGATTTACCAACAATATCACCACATATTAGAACTCTCATTAAATAATTCCGTTTGGTGTAACAATTTTGTTAAGACGCTTGTCAAATTTCATTATAGGTACGTAGTCTATTTCTTGTTCATTAAAAGCAATTCCTATAGTAATCTTTAGTGAACGAGTTTTTTGTAAATGTAAAATCGTTCTATCATAAAATCCACCACCATAACCAAGTCTATTTTTTTTTTTATCGAATGCCAATAATGGAACTAGCATGACATTAGGTCTAACGTACTTACCATAAAGAGGAGTCGAAATATTAAATTCTCCCTTAAATATTTTTTTACCGGCACTCCAAGTTTTAAATAACAAATGGTAATTTTTTTTTTTAATGACAGGCATGCATATTAAATTTTTATTTTTACTTAAATAATCTATAAAAGGAAGAATATTTACTTCTCCTCTTACTGGAAAGTAACCGGAAATTTTATCTTCAACGGAAAATTTAAAGGATTTTAATAAATCATTTATTTTTTTTTCTTTTTCTGATTTATCTTCAATTAACTTTCTTAATTTTAAGTATTTAGACCTTAATGCTTTTTTATCCATTTATTTTTTTTTCAATTAAATTTTCTAAATTTTCTAACTCACTTATTATGTTATCAAATTCAGAGATTTTTTTTTCATTTTGTTTTTTTAGAAGATTAATTTCTCCTGCTAAAACAAGAGAGATCATCAAGTATTTTTTAGATTGAGATAAGTTCTTTATCTGTTTATTTTGATCAAATTTAATATTTAACAGTTGTTCGGATTCTCTTAGCAGCTTTTCTTCTCCTTCCTCACATTCAATATCATATTTTAGATTATCAATTTCTATACTAACTATTGGCATAAGTTCCCTTTATTTTTTTTTCTCTAAAAACCTTACAACTCTATTCATGTATGAAGAAGCTTTTAATAATTTTTTTTTGTACAAGTCGGTTTCTTTTTTTGTTGAGATTTTATTAATTTTAATTTTGATTGAAGCTATTTTTTTTAAAATTATTTTTATCTGATCTTTACTCATATATTCAATTTATTATCTTCTTTACATTATTATAATTATTCATTAATCAATAACTATAAAATTATTTGATATGAAATATAGAGTAGCAATTAATGGTTTCGGAAGAATTGGAAGACTAACCCTCA
>Ga0208880_1000267_pt1 | contig 10881 bp, 5 predicted proteins | sample Knorr_S23_td_Sur_FD_185606 | JGI IMG/M metagenome (GOLD analysis project Ga0208880, IMG submission 185606) | Marine microbial communities from Southern Atlantic Ocean transect - Knorr_S23_td_SurfaceB_ad_5m_LV_B (SPAdes) (version 2) | ecosystem: Environmental > Aquatic > Marine > Oceanic | place...
TGTTGTTTACAAAAAAAGGGATGTTGGCTGTGGCTACATGTTCGTTGCCGTCATGTACATAAACAAAAATTCGGTAAGCCCCTTTTACGTCAGGTACCGAAAACTCTATGATTCCTTCCTTTAATTCTTTTCTATTCCACTGCACCGTTTCGGGACGATTTTCCAAATCTCCACCATCCTTAAGGTCTGTACTTTCATGTAGGATTTCGAAACTATAAGTAAGCTTGTCTCCGTCAGGATCTGAGCTTTTGACTTCGGCTTGATACGGCTGATTTGACGCGAGTTTTATATTGCTGTAGGCGTCTTTATTGTTTAATTGAAATGATTCGATGATTGGAGATCGGTTTATGGGCCAATTTCCGGTCCATAAATATTCCATAACATCAACAGACTCGGTAGCGCTTCCATCTTCCGTAAAAATTCCATACCAAGTGGGGGTTCGTTCTTGTTTCTGTCCCCATAAAAAGACATAAGACCCTATACATTGGGTGGTGTCTTTTTGAATGCTGTTTTGATAACGCTTTAAGTAATTTTTGGCTTTAACAGAGCTGTTTTCTTCAATAGGTACGCCCCAAGAGGTTCTAGGAACTTCCCAGTGCCCCGTGGCACCCCATTCAGTAACCATATAAGGTCCTTCCCATCCATAATCCCGAACTTGTTTGGGCAGCTGTTCTATTTTTCCATAAACCTGAAAAGAAAGGATGTCTAGATCCGGTGCGCGTTGTTTAATCTCCTGAACTTCACGTCGAGAGATCCCTGCTAGTGTAGTTGTTGTGGGATGGTTTGGATCGAGCTGATGAATCATTTGAGAAATTTCATTAACAGCATCCCAAACTTTGGGATTGGTGTATCGCAAGTTGAGTTCGTTTCCAATCGCCCATATCAATAAAGCGGGGTGGTCTTTAAGCGCAATTACTTCTTTTCTTATTCGCTCCAATTGAGCGGTAACTGCCTTTTGGTCGTTGTAATCAAAGCCGTGCCGTTCTCTAGCAACTTCAATACCCATCGTAACCATAAGGCCATGTTTGTGGGCCTCATCTAGAATCTCTAATGCAGTATTTTGACCATTGTCCGTGCGCCATGTGCGAAAAGAATTGCCTTTGTGTTTGGCCAATGCAGAGATGTTTCCAAACTCAAGGCCGGCTCCGTTGATGTAGAAAGGTTGGTCATTGACAGACAATACATACTGACCATTTGTTTTGTCAATAGTCACTCGAGCTGGACCTTCAGTGCTTTTGTTGTTCATGTTATTTTTAAAACTCAAGGATGCGGTTGAAACCGTAAGAACTAAAAACGCAAGAATGACTGAATGTTTTTTTTTCATATTGATAGTTTTTATGCAGTCTTAGAAACAAGTTCGTTTTCAATTTCTTCTAAGGATTTTCCACGGGTTTCAGGCAATATTCGAACAAACAACAGAACGCCTACAGCTGCGATAGAGCCATATATCAAAAACGTTATAGCGCTGCCTAGGTTGGACAACTCCCATGGAAAAACTTGTTGAATAACCCAGCTAGCAAATGAGTTGACAAAGCCGATGGCACCAATCGCTAATCCGCGATAACGGTTCGGGAAAAGTTCAGAAAGCATCACCCACATCACAGGGCCTAAAGAAAAAGCAAAGCATGCGATGAAACCTAAAATACCGATCAACACCAAAGTTGCATTCATCTCAATGGCAGCTTCTAAAATAGCGCCTTCATGTTTGGCGTAAACTTGACTGCCAATGGCTTCTTTGATGTCGTTTTTAAACGCTACATCGCTGTAATAAGTTTGATCTTGAAACTTTGCAAGTTTAAAAGATTCGATACCCTCTAGATTTGTAATCTCTTCGGCAGTAAGTTGATATTTGGCTTGGTTGAAACCATAAGCACATACAAGCAAACTCACAGCAATACCTGTCATACCAACGATAAGAAGAGGTCTTCGGCCCATACGATCCACTAAGTACATAGCAATCAGGGTGAATATCACCGTCGTAAAGCTCAATAAAACACCTGAAGAGAAAGCCGCATCGGTGCCTATCCCCGTTTGTTTAAAAATAGAGGTGGCATAAAAGTATATGGCATTGATCCCTGTTACCTGTTGAAGAATACCTAATGTTAGGCCCACAAGCATAATAAATCGCAAAGACGGGTGGAGCAATTCACGAATGGAGGTTTTCTTTTGTTGCGTGTTTTCAGAAATATTTTTTTCTATCCCTTGGATTTCTAAAGCCGCTTGTTGAGATCCATGTATGGTTTCTAAGACCGATTGTGCTTGAGAAACATGACCTTGAGTGTACAACCATCTAGGACTTTTTGGCACAAAAAACAACAGTAAAAAGTAAAGGATGGCGGGAAAAAACTCTACCCCCAACATCCAACGCCAAATATTTTGATCGTTCAGAAATGTATTTCCTGCACTGTAACTTTCATTAAAATAATAATTGCTTAAAAAGGCTGCAAAAAAACCTAAGACAATGTTGAGTTGCTGAACAGAAACGAGTGTGCCTCGGTTTTCAGCGGTTGAAATTTCTGCTATGTAGGTTGGTGCTAAGACCAGTGCGGCTCCAAAAGCCAGGCCTCCAACCATCCGCGCCAAATATAAAGCTTCGTAAGAAAGTGCATAGGCAGAGGTAATTGCAGAAAATGCATATAAAAACGCAACAACTAATAATATTTTTTTTCGACCCACACGATCGCTCAAACGGCCAGCCACCAACATGGCGATCATGGCTGCAAAGGAGGGGGAACTCACCACCCAACCTGTTTGTGCATCATTAAGATCAAACTGGGGTCCAGCATAGGACATAACCCCCGAGATAATCCCGGCATCAAATCCGAACAGAAACCCTCCAAGCGAGACTACAAAAGCAATAAAAAGAGTTTTTTTGGTCATAGTTATTATCAGGATTAATTTTAAAAATTAAAAAGTGATTTTTTAAGCGGCACAAAAATTAATAATTAAGATGATAAATCACGCTTAAAAACACTCTACTAACTATCTACTTATAGCTAAATAAACTCGACATTACCACTACAAAACAGTTAAATGAGTGAATTATTGATAAAAACGGACGTAATCAATTTCCATTACATCCTCATCAAAAGTACTTGGTATGGTTCCTCCTAAATCACCACCCATTGCAAGGTTCAAAATAAGATAATGAGGGTTATCAAACGGAACACTAGCACTATTGGTTAGAGCGACTATAAATTTGTTGTCAACGTAAATTTTCAAGCTGGTTCGGGTCCAAACAAGTGAATACAAATGGAAGTCCGTAGTTACATCCGAGATGTTTAAAGCCGAAGTGCTTTTGGAATCTCCATGAGAACCATAATTGTAAGGAGGTTGTGTTTCTCCCCAATGAAATGTTCCCAACAAAATATCTTTTTCGGAACCTCTTTGTTCTAAAATGTCTATTTCCCCACATCGTGGCCAACCTACATCTCCATCACTATTACCATGGTAATTCCCCAATTCATTGACATTCGTACCTAAAGTCCAAATCGCAGGCCATGTACCTCCCTTGGATGGTAACTTGGCGCGGACATCTATTCTTCCATATTCGATTTGATACTTAGAATTTAAGCGGGCAGATGTATATGATTTGGTCACTCCAGAAGAGGAATATGTTTCTCTTTTAGCGACAATTTTGAGTGTTCCATCGCTCACATAGGAGTTATCTCGACGTCTGGTATAGTGCTGTTGTTCTCCGTTAGCCCACCCCCATCCGAGAATCGGTTTGTATTGTAAATGCCAACGCGAATCTAACGGCGCACCGTCATAATTAAATTCATCATTCCATACCAAACTGTAATTCGGATATTCAGTGACCGTTTCACTTGTGTCGATAAGTCCATTGTTGTTGGAGTCCCCAGCAGCATTGGTGATTTCAATTTCAACAGATTGATAGGAATAAGATGTCTTTTGTTGATCATAAAAAGCCCATACACCTATCAGATAGGTGCCTTTATTTGAATACGTGTATTCATAGATTCCTGTGGTGTTATCAAACACTGCATTATCTTCAAAGGAAAAACGATAGCTTAGTGCTCCATCAGCTGTTGCTGTCGCTTTAGCCAGTCCATTTTCTCCAAGTTCGATTCGAAGATTTACATCTGAACCTGAATCTTTAGAACAAGAAAAGTTCGATGAAATTAAAATTGTTAGAATAAAAGAAAAAAAGGATTTAGCCATAATTATTGGTAATAAAAATAAAAGCTATCCCGCTAGGGCGGGATAGCTTTTTAAAGATCATTAGTCGTATGATGTGATAACAAAATCAGTAGCTGTAAGCGCTTGATCTTGTGTAACAAGATAAAATAATGCAGAACTATATGTTTGATCAGCTGGTCGAGGTGGTATTTCGACAGTATATTCAGTAGCAGTAGTTCCTGAAACAGTCACATTTGCAGTACTAAAAGCAGGATCTACGTCAGGATAAGGATTTTTTTCAAACCTGAAATAAACTACAATATCGGTGCCCGCTGTAGCTGCAGTAAAGGTAATTTTACCTCCATTTGAAAAAGCCAAAGGGTAGATATCTGCGTTATTGTTTGCAAATCCAGCCCAAGAGTCAGCTGTTGAGGGAAATTCGAAAACATTGGTTGCAGCATCATAAGTAGCGTTGCCGAAAGTGCCGTCGTAAGAAGGAGTGTATTGGGTTCCGGACTGTGAGCCACCCCCATAGAAGAAGATGTTATCAAGGTAAACCGTTCCGTTACCATCAATTTTAATCTGATCGATTTGTGTAAGGTCAACAACATCAGAAAAGTGTGATAAATCAATGTCTACACTGTTCCATTCACCAGGAGATGTACTTGGGTCTAAAGCATATGCTTTCTCGACTGGAGCGGCTCCTGTTACATCACCTGAATTAATTAAAGAGATATTTAAAATTGTTGAGTCTCCTGTGAAGAAATCCACATGCAATTTTGATTTTCCAGAAACATTAGTTGAAGTAAAAGTTGTCCCTTGGTAGTTTAGTGTTGCATATTTCAAAACTGTATTTCCAGCAATTGTTTCTTCTGTAACAACAGTAGATTGCCCCCAATTAGGATTGTAATCTATCCCTTCAATGGCCGTGTAAGCATCACTAAAAAGAGAAATTACTTCAGCTGCGGCATATGTTGGTGCAGCGGGAGCATCCGTGGGATCAACAGCAGCCACAACTTCTTTGGGTGTTGCGAAATCGATGTTGTCAAGATATGCAGTATTAGCAACTCCACCATCAGCTCTTGTAGGCATGATAACAAGGGTATTGTAAACGCCGTCTGTGTCTTTGCCTTCGGGGAGATTGAATACAAGAGTTTCCCAACCAGTTCCTTCAGTTTCAGCATAGATGTCAGAAGTAGCTACTTTTCCTTCAGTTCCGTTTGCAAACTCATCCTCAAGTTTGATGGCAACTTTTGTTCCAGCAGCATTAGAATAATAATCCATTTTGATTGCTTCTTTGCCATCAGGGAAATTAATTGCTTCGCTGAGAGTGAAATAAAAACCAGCCCATTCAAAAATACCTTCGGGCTCAGTTATCTTAAGTACTCTGTCCGAATCGTTACCGACACCCTTATCAGGGTTATCAGCATATTCAATTTCAAGATGACCATCTTCGTCATTGCCACCAAAGCGGCTCCATGTACCACCATTGCTTCTTTCAGCGTCTTCCGCGTCTTCTGCTGCAAAGCTTGGGCCCGTAACTTCAAATTCAATTGCTCCATCATTCAGATTAGGCTGGGCAGCAATAAAAGTTGGATCTGATGGGTCAGGACCAGGAATAACAATTGTTCCTCCCCCGTTGTCATCTTCTTTACATGAAGTAAAGATCAGTAGTAGTGAGAATAAAAAAATTAGTCTATTTTTCATTTGTATAAGGATTTAAATTATAATTATTGGTTTTAGTGTGGTTATTAATTAGTAGCCCGTATTTTGAGGGTAGCCCTCACCTAATAAATCCAACACTCCTTGTGGGATTTTAAGGTTTACCATGTGGGGTTCGTACACCTCTACTGGGTTAACATGTGCCTTTTCGTAATATTCATTAAGAAGTGGTGAATTCATATGATCAATCAGATAATCAAACAAAAGCCCCTTTCTTTTTAAAGTATACCAGCGTTGTCCTTCAAAAGCGAGCTCTCTGGCTCTTTCTTCAAAAATAGTTTCAATGGAAACAGTCGTTGCTGCCGGAATTCCAGCTCTTGATCGAACTGCATTTAAGTAATCGAGAGCCTTGGCAGAATTACCTTCTTCAAAATGAGCTTCTGCACCAAGTAAATAAGTTTCAGCCAAACGATAGATCATAATATTTTTAAAGTGATTACGATCTGTAGGCTCAACATTAGTATCCAAAAACTTTATAACACCAGGTGCTTGGGTTTTGTAGTATTCGAAAAAATCATCTTCATCATCTCTATCGTATCTATCAAGAGGGTCTCCAATGTTTTTTCCAGCAGGAAGGGTAGCAGGATCGTTATATAGATATTCAAAAATATAATAGTTGCCAATTCTTTTGTCAGCTGGGTTTTCGTTTAGCAAATCAACGGCATAAGGGTTGAGAGAAATAAATCCAAATCCATCCCCTCCGTTTTCAACAGACTGTTTTAGACCTTTTTCAGATGAATAATGTGCTACTGTCTGCCAGTTCATCTGGTGCCAGTCTCCACCTCCGATGGTGTTCTTCTCGAAATTGATGGCAAAAAGCGTTTCTGAATGCATCAATTCTCCAGCAAAAACTTGCTCAGGATCAACCAAAGCATAGGGTCCATTTGCAAGAATATCGTCAACTATTTCAGCTGCTGCTTCATAGCCTGTAGTTCCTTCATCATCGATTTCGTCATCTCCGTACCACATTTCAACTTTTGCTCGTAAGTGATCGACAGCTCCTTTGTTCCACCGTCCAAATTGAGATGTTGTGTAAGAAAGATTGTCGCTGGCATACTTTAAGTCTGCGCGAATCAAGTCGAAGATTTCGTCTTTGGATGACTTTTCTGAAACCCTATCGAAAGCCGTTTCAGGTGTTGTAGGTTCCATCTTGACATAAATGTTTTGAAACATCCTGTACAGAGTGAAATAAGCGTGTGCTCTAAAAGTTCTGGCTTCTGCCAAATTTACAGCGAGCTCACTACTTGAGTTCCCAGCCTGCACAAGTGCATCACCCCCTTGGATTATTGAGTTGGTGATATCAATGATCTTATAATTGTGCCCCCAGAAAAAACCAAATGCTGCTTCGGTTCCATAATCTCCATCGAGGCCACAGCCCCAAAAACAGTTACTAAAGAGAGAAATTTCTCCGTCAACTCCGGCGGCAATATCACTCTTAGCTTGAAGGATTAAAGGAATGGCACCGTTAAACCAATCACGGACATAAGGCTCACGATTTAAAGAATAGAGCCCCACGACAGCGTTTGAAATCCCTTCAGAACTGCTGTAAAGAAAATCTACAGAGTTATTAGTGAGTAGCTCGTCCTTTAGAAAATCATCTTGATAGCAAGAGGTTACTACTGCAAAAGTCAAGGTTATGTAAAGTAATCGAAAATTTTTCATCTTGGTTTTTTAAAATGTTAGGTTAAGTCCAACTGTAAGATTTAACGTTTCTGGGAATACGCCCTCTCTTAAATCTTGCTCAGGAGAATATGACAAAAAGTCTGTTACAGTAATTAAGTTCGTACCTGTAAAATATAACCTTCCCTTAGTCGTATTCAAAAGCTGATTTAAACGATCTCCAAAATTGTATCCAACAGATAAAGTTCGTAAGCGCATATAGGAAGCATCTTGAGCTGCAAAAGAATTCAAGTGTTTTAACCAAGCGGGTGCTGCATTGGCTTTAGGCCATTCTGTAGATGGGTTCGCGTCGGTATAATAGGGTACCACAGGCCCGTTGAGTGATGATTTCCAAAACTCCCCGTTAGACAACACAGAGTTGATTCTTGTAACACCTTGCACAATGTACCAGTCCATGAAGATGTCAAAATTTTTGACTCTAAGAGTGGTATTGATAGATCCAAACCAATCTGGATCAGTGTTAATGAATATATTATCATCGTCATCGATTTTTCCATCACCATTTTGATCAACTACACGAATGTGACCTGGTTTTGCTCCCACTTCAGGTGTTATAGGGCTGCCGTCCAAAAAGTCGGACTCTTGATAAATTCCTGCATATTCTGGAAGCCATATGTTGTTTATAGATTGACCTATAGACAACCTTCTTCCATTTGATTCTGTGATGTCGATAAAATAAGTTTCACCCGTGTCAGAATCAACCTGAGTTTCTCCAGTCAATGCAACGATTTCGTTTTCATTTGTAGACCAAGTAAATCCTAGGTCAAATGAAACGTCCTTTTTTTGAATAATAGAATTGTTTAATGATAGTTCTAAGCCAGTATTTTGAAGTTCACCAACATTAAAACGTGTCACACTATATCCAGTTGACGATGCCAACTGTCTGTCCAACAAAAGATCGGTTGTATTGGCTTTGTAATACTCAAAAGTACCTCTAATCTTGTTGTCGAGAAATGCAAAATCAACACCCGCATTGAGAGTGGTAGTTGTTTCCCATTTCAAATTTGGATTTCTAAGACGAGAAGATGCAGAAGAACCGCTTACAGTAGAAGTTCCAAAAACGTATGGATTATAATCAGCGACCCCAAGAGATTCTAGTGGGTTGATTCCTTGGTTTCCAGTTGCTCCGTAACTTAGGCGAAGCTTCAATTGGTCGATTGCATCTATTTCTAAATCTTCCTCAAATTTGTATGCTACAGAAGCTGCAGGGAAGAATCCCCATTTGTTGTTTTCTGAAAATACAGACGCTCCGTCTGCTCGTGTTGTAAACTCAAGAAGGAATTTATCTTTAAACGAGTAGCGAAATCTTCCCATAAAGGATAAAACTCTCCTTCTCCAAACATCTCGATTGTTTGCAAGTAATTCAGAGGCGAGTCCGTTGTACGAAAGGGCATCATTTACAAAATCAGATTTTACAAGTTCATTGAACTTGAAATTTTGTTCGTCATAAGCATGAACCCCTGTAAAATCAAGATTATGAATATCATCCTCTAGAATGTCATAGTTCAATATGTGTTCAATCAATAATTGTTTGTATTGTGTATCGATTAGCACCCCAATCCCATTATTTCCTTCGTCACCAGCAGAATGCAAGGAAGAACGATAAGTACCTTGATCGGTATTACGGTTTCTAAAAAATGATTTGAAAGAGTATGAAAGTTTTGGTGATATCTGATAATTCAAACGCAAACTTAAATCAGTCAGATTGGTCTCTGTTTCATCAATAGATTCTCTTTGGTCCCACAGGGGATTTACAGCAACAGAGTTTGATTCACCAAAGTAATATTTTACCAAATTTCCATTATCGTCATAGGGTTTGGCAATAGGGCTTAAACTTGAAAGGAATAAACCACCTGTTTCACGACTTTGATTGGCATTTTGGATGTTGATTATCGCATCCATACTCAACTGATCGGTCAATTGTTGGCTAAAGTTTAATTTGTATTGCAATCTGTCAAATCCAGAATTTGGAATAATTCCGTCTTGTGAAAAGTAGTTTATACTTGAATATACTTGAGTTTTTTCAGTTCCAGAAGAATAACTTAAAGAATGGTTTGTCAAAAGGGCATCGTTGAGAGCCAAGCTTTCCCAATCGACAAAATTTTGGTTTTCGATAAACTCTAATTCAAAGTCATCCCAAACAAAACTTAAAGGGGGGTTAGCAACTCCTGTTCTAGCTCTCCAAGCATCCATGCGGTAATTGAAAAAACCAGGAGCGTCATACATTTCAAAGTTTTTGGTGAGCGTTTGGGTGGTTGCGTAGGCTGAATAATTAAAGCTTTTGTAACCTTCTCTAGCCTTTTTGGTAGTAACTAAAACAACTCCGTTAGAAGCACGAGCACCATAAATTGCGGTTGACGCAGCATCTTTTAAAATCTCTACACTCGAAATATCATCGGGCGATATATCGTTTAGATTATCATAGGGCAATCCGTCTACAATAATAAGTGGACTGTTACCTCCGGCTACAGAAACATTTCCTCTAATTACAATGTTAGAATAACCCCCAGGACGTGCATCACCAAGGTTGACTTGTACCCCAGCAGCCCTTCCACGTAATAGCTCAGTAACATTTGTGGTGGGAATTTGAGTGGCTTTTTCAACGTCAATGGTTGCAACAGACCCAACAAGATTGCTTCGTTTTTGAGTACCATAACCAACTACGATTACTTCGTCTAGTTTGTTGTCTTGTAGTAATTGTATTGTCAACGGGTTGGAGTCATTAACGACAAGTACTTGTGTTTTAAACCCAACATAATTAACTGAGATAGAAGCCCCTTTTGCAGCTTCTAATGAAAAGTTTCCATCAAAATCAGAGGTAGTGCCATTATTAGTACCAACAACTAGAACGGTAGCTCCAGGTAAGGGTTGACTTGTGTCGGCATCATAAATAACACCTGAAATTGTTACATTCTGAGCAAACCCCAAAAACCCAAGGTTTAAAATCAGAAATAGATTAAGAAATTGTTTCATTATGGTTAGTTTAATATGAATTGAATTGATGTCATAAATATAATAGAAGGTGATTGCTAATGCCAAAATAATCAACTATACAATTTATATACTCAACAAAAAAAGAGCTTGAAAAGAGAGAATTACATTTTTTAACCTGATAGATTTTGTTAAAATGGCAGGAACGCTCCTTATTGTATAGGTGATGTTAAGGTCTTTGATGGCTGATTAGAAAACTATACAGAAAGAATATAGCTTATCAAATTGGTTTTATGGTCTAAATTCATCCTTTTTCGGAGTCTGTAGCGCTTGATTTCAACACTTTTTGAGGAGATGTTTAATAGGGATGCAATCTCTTTTGAAGAAAGATTCAAGCGTAAATAAGCG
>Ga0208880_1000268_pt1 | contig 10784 bp, 11 predicted proteins | sample Knorr_S23_td_Sur_FD_185606 | JGI IMG/M metagenome (GOLD analysis project Ga0208880, IMG submission 185606) | Marine microbial communities from Southern Atlantic Ocean transect - Knorr_S23_td_SurfaceB_ad_5m_LV_B (SPAdes) (version 2) | ecosystem: Environmental > Aquatic > Marine > Oceanic | place...
AAAAAAAATTTTTGAAAATTCCAAAAAAAATTGGGAGTTGGAGTATATAGAAAAAAAAAGTTTAACAAGTAAAAATTCATTTTTAATAAATATTAAAAAAATAAAAAAAAAAAAATAAAATTTATATAAAATATTAAATGCAAATTATTTCAATAATAAATCAAAAGGGTGGGGTCGGAAAAACAACTACAGTCATAAATCTTGCTGCAGGATTATCCCAACTAAATAAAAAAATTTTAGTAATTGACCTAGACCCACAAGGAAATGCCACAACTGGTCTAGGACTATCTAATATGGACAACTCTAGTGATACAATTTATGGAGTATTGAATGGAAGCAAAGAAATTGATGAGGTAATTAGAAAGACACAGTTTGAAAATTTAGATATCGTTACATCTAATGTTGACCTCTCGGGTCTTGAGGTAGAGACTGCTGATGATAGTAATAGGGCTTTCCTATTAAAGACTAAATTAACCGCATATTTAAATAATTCTAGAGGATTCTATGACTACGTCTTGATTGACTGTCCACCCTCATTAAGCTTATTGACAGTCATGGCCTTAGTAAGCTCAAATTCACTTTTAGTTCCCTTGCAAACCGAATTTTTTGCACTAGAGGGTCTAACGCAGCTAATGAAAACAATTGAAAGAATAAAAGTGAGCCTAAATCCAGATTTGAAAATAAGAGGTATACTTCTAACAATGTATGACAAAAGAAATAAGCTTTCTTCTCAAGTAGAGAAAGAAGCCAGAGATTATTTTAGTGAAAAAGTTTACTCAACTGTTATTCCAAGAAACGTCAGGCTATCCGAAGCACCATCCCATGGTATGCCAGTTTTGATTTATGACAAGACCTGTCCGGGTAGTAAATCATATTTTAGTTTTACCGATGAGTTTATGAGTCAAGAGGCAACAATAGGGAGCGCAGCTTAATGGATAAAATAAAAAAAGGTTTAGGTCGAGGATTATCTTCATTGATAGGTGAAACAAAAGTTGAGCCTCAAAAAAATCAAGCATCAATTAGTGATTTAGTGCCAAATAAATATCAACCAAGGAAAATATTCGACGAAGCTAGTTTAGAAGATCTAACTAATTCAATCAAAGAAAGAGGCATGATACAGCCCATCATAGTTAGAAAATCAAGAGATGACCAATCAAAATTTGAAATAATTGCAGGAGAGAGAAGATGGCTTGCGGCTCAAAGAGTCGGCCTTCATAATGTTCCGGTAGTTATTACTGAAGCTGATGATTTAAAATCCCTGGAATTTGCGATTGTAGAAAATGTTCAAAGGCATGATCTTAATCCACTTGAGGAAGCCCAAGGTTATAAACGTCTTATTGATGAATTTTCATACGACCAGGAAAAGGTTTCAAAATTTATAGGTAAAAGCAGGAGTTATATTGCAAATTCAATTCGTATTCTAACTTTGCCAAATGATGTTATTAAACTAATTGAGTCTCAAAAGCTTTCAGCAGGACATGCTAAAATTTTAGTTGGTTTAGATAATGCAAGTTTTGTTGCTAATAAAATTGTGGAAAATAAACTTTCCGTAAGACAAGCCGAAAACTTTGTACAGCTATTTAAAAACAAAAGACATAAATCAAAAACTACTAAAGATACAAATATTGTGGCGCTTGAGTTATCAATTTCCAATAAAATTGGTTTAAATGTAGATATTCAAAATAACAAAAGAAATAAAGGTAAAATTTCTTTTGAATATAAAGACCTGGAACAATTAAATAAGATTATTGATATAATTAAATCTAACTATTAGATTTTGTTAAAGTTACTTGTAAAATAAAGTCTGTAATTAAATTAAGTGAATTATTAATATTTTTCTTCATATAAAGCTCTAATTCGTTAAGTTGAAATATAAGCTCTTTTATTTTTTTTGGTTCCCAGTTAAATATTTGTTGTTTTGTAATTTCTTTATCTTTCCAAAAAATAGGGGGCCTAAAGCTGGATATTGTTAAATCAATATTATTGTTATTCTTATATTCATTTGAAAGTATAAGTATTCTTTTTGACCTACTTAATAATGTTCTAGCAATTAAAATGCAATCTTCGTTGTTATAGTTATTTTCATTCAAAATATCTAAGGTCTTTTTTTTATTTTTTGCTAAACAGCTATTTACTAATTCACTTATAGAGTAGTTTTCGGTAAGATTTATCAATTTATTCAAAGTCTCCGTGGAAATCTTTTTTCCATTTTTTGAAAATTGATTGATTTTTTCTAACTCGTTTCTTAAATTAGCCCTATCTCCACTACATTTATTAATAATTAAATTTACATTAGATTGTGATAAAGATATTTTTTTTTCTTTTAAGAAAAAAGTAATAATTTTATTTAAATCTGCGTACGTATCCTCATAAAATGGAACAATAACCATTTCTTTATTTTTTTCAAATAATGTTCGTAATTTTGATTTTTTTTCAAGCAAATCTGCATTGCTTATAATTGTAAAACTCTCTAGTTTTTTTTCTAAAATATATTCAATAACTTTTGTAAGTTTATCTGTTGCTCTATTAATAATAATATTTTTTTTTTCTTCAAATAATGATTTTGAAATTAAACTATTATAAAATAATTCAGTATTTGCTAAAATTTGATTCTCGTCAATTGTTATATAATTTTTGTTTGAAGTTTTTCTTTTTAATTCATTTATTGCATCAAATTTTGCACCATTATTTTTACCATAAAATAAAATAAATTTACAATTATCAGCATCTATTTTGTTAATTTGATGTGATTTATAAATCATTTTTTAGTTTTTAAATATCTAATTAGTTTTTTGACGGTTAGTATTGCGACATCTTCTTTCATTTTGGTTTCATATCTTTTTTCCTCAAAAACATCATCAAAACGATTCAGAATTAATTTTTCTGTAAAGATAACATTTTCATTTTTTCCATTTGAGCTGATAATAAATTTTGTTTTAGAAATTAACTTGTAACCTGTAGATGCACCTTTGCTATCTTTTGATATATTAATTTTTGAATAGCTCGTGTTAATTTTAATTTTAATTTTTTCATCTAAATTTGTGTCAGTATATTTTTTTAAATGAGTAGAAATATATTTATTTATGTCTTTATCACCTTCTGAGTTCAAAATCTCTAGATTAAATTTAAGATCTGACTTGCTGGTGTAAATTGGAGAAAAACCACATCCAAATAGTAAGAAAAATAAAAAAAACGTTGTAATTTTCTTAGTCATTTAAATAATTAAATTAATTAATTTATTTTTGACAAAAATTTTTCTTTTTATTATTTTGCCACTTAAATGTTTACTTATTTTTTTATCTTTTTTGATTAGTGCAGTTATCTCTTCCTCAGAAATTTCATATTTAGCATTCATTAAACCTCTTTTTTTACCATTTATTTGAATGACTATATTAACTGTTTCTTCCTTCAAAATGGACTCATCAATAGAGGGCCACTCAATATTTTTTACATTTAAAACCTCCAAACATTCACTAGAAAAGTGAGGTATTATAGGAGTAATAGCTATTAAGAATTTTTTATAATTTTCATAAAGAGATTTTTTTTTGTAATTTTTCTCTAGTTGCTTAATTAAAGTAGAATATATCTCATGAAGATTGGCAATAATTTTATTGTAACTAAAGTTTTCAAGATTTTTATTTACATCCTTTAAAAATTTATTTGTAGATTTTTCCAATTCATTATCTGAGTCTTCAAGATGATTTTTCTTTATTTCTTCTAAAAATTTTACGTTCAAATTCCATAATTTTTGAATAAATTTAAAAGCTGAAGCAATTCCTTCCTCAGACCACTGGACATCTTTTTCTGGTGGGCTATCAGATAAAATAAATAACCTAGCTGCATCAGCACCATAATTCATAATAATATTTTCAGGATCAATGGTATTTTTTTTTGATTTTGACATTGACTCTGATGGACCAACTTTAATTTTTTTAGAACTATCTTTTTTAAGAAATTTTTGACCGTTTATAGTGGTTATTTCTTCTGGGCTTACCCAGTTATTATCAGGATCTTTGTAAGTTTCATGACAAACCATTCCTTGTGTAAATAATCCAGTAAAAGGCTCATCTATATTAAATTTTTTATTTTCATATTTTAATGCTCTCATGAAAAATCTTGAATATAGGAGATGTAAAATAGCGTGCTCAACTCCTCCTATATATTGATCTACAGGCATCCAATAATCCATTTCTTCTTTGTTAAAACCATATTCTTTTTCTTTAGGTGAACAAAATCTTAGATAATACCATGAGGAGCAAACAAATGTGTCCAAAGTATCAGTTTCTCTCGTCATTTTTTTTCCATCAATCACAACCTCTTTCCATTTTGATTGAGCATCCAAAGGATTTCCTTTTGAATTTAAATCTACATTTTCAGGAAGTTTTACTGGCAGCATCTCGTCTGGAACTGCATGTGCATTTCCATTTTCATCATATGCAATTGGTATTGGACATCCCCAATATCTTTGTCTTGATACACCCCAATCTTTTAGTCTGTAATTAATTTGCTTTTTGCCTAATTTTTTTTCTTCAAGTATTTTAATTGTTTCTAGAACAGACTCATCAGGAGCTTTTAAACCATCTAAAAATTTTGAATTAATTAATATGCCAGGTCCTGGATATGCTTCTTTAGAAACTCTAAAATCATCATTAGTCTCTTCAGGTTTGACAACAGTATTAATTGAAAGTTTATACTTTTTTGCAAAATCAAAATCTCTTTGATCATGTGCAGGACAACCAAAAACAGCACCAAATCCATATTCCATTAAAACAAAATTAGCAAAATAGACTGGAACTTTTTGACTTGTGTCTAAAGGATTAATAGCCATAAGATTTGTTTTAAATCCTATTTTTTCACCTACAGCGATCGCTTCTTCTGTTGTTCCTGTTTTAGAGCACTCCTCTTTAAATTTTATAAAATCTAAATTATTCTCATAAAACTTTGATATCTCATGGTCGACTGATAATGCTAAGAAAGAAAATCCAAATAATGTATCGGGTCTAGTTGTAAAACATTTTACATATTCAATGGGTAAATTACCCTCAATTTTAAAAGCTATTTCGCATCCAAAAGATTTACCTATCCAGTTTTTTTGCATGGTTTTTACCTTGTTTGGCCAATCCTTAAGTCTATCGAGACCATCTAATAATTCTTCTGAAAATTTTGATATATTAAAAAACCACTGATTAAGTTTTTTTCTTTCAACTATTGCCCCAGATCGCCATCCTTTACCATCAATTACTTGTTCGTTGGCAAGAACAGTCTCGTCGACAGGATCCCAATTAACATAATTTTCTTTCCTATAAACTAATTTTTTTTTATATAATTCTAAAAAAAATTTTTGCTGGTGCTTATAGTAATCTTCAGAGCAAGTCGAAATTTCTCTATCCCAATCAATTGAAAGACCAAGTTTTTTTAATTGGATTTTCATATTTTTAATATTTGACTCTGTCCAAGCCTTTGGATCAAGATTATTTTGGCGTGCAGCATTTTCAGCTGGCATACCGAATGAATCCCAGCCCATTGGATGTAAAACGTTAAATCCTTTTAATGCTTTATATCTAGCTAGAACATCTCCTATTGTGTAATTTCTCACATGGCCCATATGAATTTTTCCAGATGGGTATGGAAACATTTCTAAGCAGTAGTATTTTTTTTTATTTGTATCCAATTTTGAGGAAAAAGTTTTTTTTTCTTCCCAAAACTTTTGCCATTTTTCCTCAACCAACTTAAAGTTATATCTGTTCACGAGATTAAATTTATTTCATTATTTTGAAAGTGCGGTATTGATGCTAATTTTTTTTCTTTTCATCTTCTTCCTTTTTATAAAGCGCCGCTTTTTTTAGAATCTCTTTTTTTAACTCAGTAACTAAAACACTACTGGAATCAATAAACTTACAATTAAGTAAATTATTTTCGCATTTTCGATTAAATACCTTTATTTCAAGTGCATCAGATCTTATTTCATTAGTAAGAAATCTTATAGAAATTTTAATGCTTTCATTTGGAGTATCATTTTCTGAATACCAATCTGTAATAATTATACCACCACTATAATTTACAGATGATAGAGGCATAAATTCAATTATATCAAGAGAAGCTCTCCACATTGGGTTTGAGCTTGCAAAATCAAAAACTCCCCCTCTGCTACCTTTAAAAGTATCATTTAATCTAAAACCTCTACCTTCCTCTAAATTTTTTTTAACTCTTTCCTCTGGATTTGCAGGTGATTTTCTTGCATCACCACCGAATTTGTACTTTCCGTCAGGACCTTTGCAAGAGATTAAAAACAAAGGAATAATTAAAATAATGACTATAATTTTTAGTTTTTTTGACATTTTCTTTAGATTTTTTTAAAAATTTTTTATATTTACAACATAATTCTAAAATATCGAAATTATACAAAAATAGTGGAAAAAGTGATGCAAAAATACAACACTTTAGATAATTTGACGAAAATCCTTTAATTTAGAGAAATATTTTTGATTTAAATGATAAAAAAGCAACGTTTATTATTAATAATTAACATTAATTGAAGGAGTAATTAATATGAACACATTTAAAAAAATAGGATTAACTGCATTAGCGGGTTCGCTTGTAGTTACATCTGCAGTAGCTGGTGAAATGTCAGTTGCTGGTGGCGCTAGCTTGGGTCTTAAAAATACATCTAAGACTTCAACTGGTAAGTCATGGACTATGGGTAATCAGTTAACTTTCACAGGTGGTGGAGAGTTAGATAATGGTATTAACGTAGCATTATCTTTCGTCTTAGACCAAGGTGATGACAGTACTACAACTGGTACAGCTCATAACAAAACGTCTCCATTCGACAGTCACTCAATTACTTTAAGCAGAGATGACCTAGGAACTTTATCGTTCAATCCAGAAGGTGGATCTTCAGCTCAAGCTGCTATTGATACAACAGCTGCTGGCGATATCTGGGATAATGGTTCAGGTTTTGGTACGCCAGGTGCATCTGAAGGTGGAAACGCTCTAGTATATACGCTTCCAACACTTATGGATGACTTAACACTAGTTGGATCATACTCTCCAGGAGGAGCAGGTGGACCATCTGCAACAGCTTACAGAATCGGATACTCAGGTATTGAAGGTTTAACTGTTGACTATGCTGTTGGTGATACAGAAACAATTGGATCACAAGCTGAGACAACAACTATGAAAGCATCATATGCTATTAGTTCTTTCACAGTAAGTGCTTCAAACACAGAGCATGACGCAGTATCTGCAAACTCTGATGAAGACGTATCTTCATGGAATATTGCTTACACTGTAAATGATGATCTATCAGTTGCATACGGTGTTGAAACACATGAAACTGAAGGTTCATCAGTTGATGAAGAAGGTGAGAAATTAAACGTTTCTTACACTACTGGTGGTATGACTTTATCTGCTACTCAATACAACTTTGAGGGATCAGGTAATACTGCAGGTGCAGCTGGTGAAAAAGAAAGATGGGCATTATCTGCTACTTTCGCATTCTAATTTAATTTAGATTGAAAATTTAAAAGGGCCCCTTTTTAGGGGCCTTTTTTTTATTCAAAATATGAAATTCCAGCAAATTCAGGATTGTTTAAGAGTTTCAATTTTTTTAAGTTTTCTTTGGAAATACCCCCTAAGACAACAATATTTTTTTTGGTAAGGTTCGAAATCAACCTAAATTTGTTAATTCCTAGATAATTCTTACTTTTTTTGAACAAAGAAGACAAAAAAATTTTTTCAACATTTTGACTTTCTTTAATTCTAATTTCTCTAAGATTATGAGCAGATCCAATTATCTTAAAATTTTTTTTAAAGGAATAAGCCAAATGTTCTAAACTATTATTAAAAGATGGAATATAAGCGCCATCCAGACCCAATTTTAAAGCCAATTTGATATTATTAGATAAATAAAATTTAATCGATTTTTTTTTACAAAGTTTTTTAATCTTTAAAATTAATTCTTCATCTTGAACTTTTGAGGAATAATTTCTATAAATTATGACAGTCTGTTTATCTTGGTTATTGATATTATTTGTATCAAATTTATTTATAAAGTAATATTTTCTCATCAAATTTATATGCATAATACTGTAAAAAATTTATTAGATATCGAAAATAATATTAAAACTTATCTTAATAAAATAAAAATTGATAATATTCCTAAAATAGTTGCGGTATCTAAGACATTTAAGATTGATAAAATCCTACCAATAATTGAGCATGGTCACATTGATTTTGGTGAAAATAAAGTTCAGGAAGCTGTAGAAAAATGGACAGATATTAAAAAAAAAGATACTAAAATTAAATTGCATATGATTGGAAAATTACAAACTAACAAAGTTAAACAAGCTGTTCAAATATTCGATTACATTCACTCTGTAGACAGTGAAAAACTAGCAAAAAAAATTTCTGATGAGCAAAACAAATTAAATAAAAAGATCAAAGTTTTTTTACAAGTAAATATAGGCGATGAACATCAAAAGGCAGGAATTAAAAAAGCTGAAGTGGGTGATCTAGTTTCTTTCAGTAAAAAAATTGGTTTAGATGTAATTGGTTTGATGTGCATTCCTCCTATAAATTTTGATGCAGAAATCTATTTTAAGGAAATGAAAAATTTAAATAAAGATTTAAATCTTACTGATTTAAGCATGGGAATGTCATCAGATTTTTTAGTTGCTGCAAAATATGGATCAACGCATATTAGAATTGGATCTGGAATTTTTGGTCAGAGATCTTAAACAATTATTATTTTAGAATTTTTTTTAATCAATTTAAGCATAATTAAAAAATCCTTTTCTTTTAAGGCCACACATCCAGCTGTAGGTTTGTAATCCTTTGTTAGGTGAATAAAAATACAACTACCTAATCCAGGTATAGGTTTATTAAAGTTATATTTAATTGGAATTAGAAAGTCATACTTGTTATCTTTTCTTTTTAATTTTTCGTGTTTAATTTTTTTATCTATTTTAATAAGTTTGTTATATTTTTTTGCATAACTAACGTCATTGCACCAACCCATATTTTTTCTTATTTCGACACATTTTAGCAAAGTTGATGGTTTATTTTTACGATCTTTTCTGAAATAAAGATTTTCAATTGTAAATACTCCTTTGGGTGTTTTTTTGTCTCCTTCTTTTTTATTTATTGTTAACCCTTTTTCCCCAACACAGCACTTAAATTTAAAGTCATCTATTTGAAGTGTGTGTTTATTTTTTACAAAAATTGTCATATGCTCTTTGTTGTGAGTGTACAAAATTTAATAATATATAAGTTTACCTCATTATATCACATTCTTGAAGAACTTGGTTTAGATATAAATTTTAAAATTACTTCTGTAGATAGTGAAAATTCTTTGAAATATAAATTAAAAGATTTAAATAATTATCTTATCATATCAAATAAAAGATATTTAGATATCAGTAATCAATTTGTACTAGATAATACTCCAATAACTATTTTTAAATTAGTTGAAAAGATAAACATTGAATTTTTAAAATTACAATTCAATAGTCAATCAGAGGTAAAAATAAATAATTATATTATTGATCTCAATTCGAGAACAATGATAAAAAATGAAACTAAGCTTAAGTTGACTGAAAAAGAAGTTAATTCAATAACTTATTTATCAAAATTGAACAAACCAGTAAGCATCGAAGAATTGCAGATGAAGGTATGGAGCTATCAGTCCGATATAGAAACGCATACAGTTGAGACTCATATTTATCGATTAAGAAAAAAAATTTCTAATGCCTTTAATGATAATGAATTTATAATTAGTAAAAAAAATGGTTACCAAATCAAATAAAAAAAACCCAATAGTAAAAGATTTGTTCACAAAAAAGTATAAATCAAAAATAGTTAAGCCCAAGAAAGGAAAAGGTAGTTTTAAAAGAGAGAAAAAATAATACTAAAGTCTTGCACCAATTTGTTGTATCACCTTTGCCGACATTTCGGTCCCTTTTTCTAGACACTCTCTTGTAGATAATTTATTAATGTATCCATGTAAAAATCCAGCTGCAAAAAGATCACCCGCGCCCGTAAGATCAATAATTTTCAGATTATTATGTATATCACTTTCAAAAACTTCATTACCATTAATCGCAACAGCACCTTTTTCTCCTCTAGTTACAATCATTAGTTTATTTAGTTGTTTTGAAAAATCTATAACTTCTTCAAAATTTTTTGCATCAATTAACGAGGTAATTTCTTGTTCGTTAGCAAAAGTTATGTCGAGTTTATTTTTAACTAAGTTTAAAAAATTAGGTTTGTGTCTATCTACACAAAATAGATCAGAAAGCGACATAGCAACTTTATTTGCATTATTTATGGCTTTATCAAATGCTTTTTTGGGCTCTCCCTCATCCCACAAGTAACCTTCCAAAAATATTATATCACTTTTTTTAATTGCATCTGGATTAACATCGTTTTCATTAATCTTTCCTGCAATTCCTAAGAACGTACACATTGTTCTTTCTGAGTCTGGTGTTACCAATATTAAACATGTTCCAGTTGGCAATTTTTCTTTCTTTTTAGAATATAAGTACTTTACTTTTTCGCTTTTTAACCCCTCTTCATATCTGCTACCAAAATCATCATCAGAAATTTTACCTATAAAGCCAGCTGTATTACCAAGCTGAGATATACCAACTATTGAGTTCGCAACAGAGCCTCCAGAAACTGTTTTTTCAATTTTAAGATTTGTTAATAAATTTTTGAATTCACTTTCATCAAAAAATAATTTCATAGTACTTTTTGTAAGATTATTTTTGGTAATAAAATTCTCA
>Ga0208880_1000269_pt1 | contig 10775 bp, 17 predicted proteins | sample Knorr_S23_td_Sur_FD_185606 | JGI IMG/M metagenome (GOLD analysis project Ga0208880, IMG submission 185606) | Marine microbial communities from Southern Atlantic Ocean transect - Knorr_S23_td_SurfaceB_ad_5m_LV_B (SPAdes) (version 2) | ecosystem: Environmental > Aquatic > Marine > Oceanic | place...
TAGCAGGGTGTAAGACCCAACATGTTCCAAGTGGACATCAGCTTCCCTGACGCGGTATCTGGAGACACAGAACTCACGGGTTTAATGTGTAAGTCTGCAGCACTTCCAGCTTCAAACGTTGGAGTTATTGAAGTTCCTTTCCGTGGTAGAACTGTAAAGATCGCTGGGGACAGAACCTTTGATAACTGGACTGCAACCTTCATCAACGATAAGGACATGAAGGTCCGCTCTCGCTTTGAAGAGTGGCTCAAAGTTCTTAACACCCATCAGGCAAACACAACTGATGAAGTTGATCCTACAGCATATTCTGCTAGCGTCATCGTTAAGCAACTTGAGAAGGATTCATCTGCGGGTGGTACAGTTCTAAGATCCTACAAACTATGGTATGCATTCCCAACCAGCACCTCAGCAATTGATCTTGCTTACGATAGCAACGATCAGATTGAGGAGTTCACTGTTGAATTCCAATATTCATATTGGACTGTAAATGGTGAGTCTGGCGATGAGTCAGATGCAGGAAGAAGCGGAATTTCAATCCCATAAATAGTAGAACGAATCTGATTTGAATAGTAATGAGTCAATTATTTGGCTTCCAAATCAACCGTAAGGAGGGTCAGAAGGGTCAGTCCCCTGTCCCTCCTTCTGCTGACGAACCAGTTTCAGTAGCAGCAGGTGGTTATTTTGGAACATACGTAGACACAGACGCTACCGCAAGAAACGAGTACGAACTCATTCGTAGATACAGGGACATGTCTCTGCATCCTGAGGTAGATTCTGCTGTTGATGAAATTGTTAATGAATTTGTTGTAAGCGACGCTAACGATAGTTGCGTTGAAGTTGATCTCAATAACTTAGATGTTAGTGCTGGGGTCAAGAAAAAGATTCGCGATGAGTTTGATAGAATCAAACAAATGTTGAACTTTGATAATCGTGCCCATGAGATTGTCAGATCTTGGTATGTTGATGGTAGATTATTTTACCATAAAGTCATTGACTTAGACAACCCAAAGAAAGGTATTCTAGAACTTCGTTATATTGATCCGCTCAAGATTCGTAAAGTCAGGCAAAAACTTAGCAGCGGTTCAGACGACCCCAGAGTAAACAGAGCACTAAAAGGTTCTGCCTTGGAATACGAGTGGGGTCAATACATTGATTATTATCTCTTCAATCCAAAAGGTTACCTCAGAGGAGGTGCTCTTGGTCCCGTAGGAGATATGTCAAACTCCCAAGGAATCAAGATTGCTGCAGATGCTATCGCGTTCTGTTCCTCTGGTGTTCAAGATTTAAACAAGAGAATGCACTTGAGTTTCCTACACAAAGGAATTAAGTCACTCAATCAACTTCGCATGATTGAAGATGCTCTTGTTATCTACAGATTGTCACGTGCTCCTGAGCGTAGAATTTTCTACATTGATGTAGGTAATCTACCTAAGGTAAAAGCAGAACAATATCTCCGCGACGTAATGGCACGTTATCGTAACAAACTAGTTTACGATGCCAGCACTGGAGAGATCCGTGACGACAAAAAGCATATGAGTATGCTGGAAGATTTCTGGTTACCTCGCCGTGAAGGTGGCAGAGGAACTGAGATCACAACTCTTCCTGGTGGTCAGAACCTAGGCGAACTCAAAGATGTTGAGTATTTCAAGAAGAAGCTTTATAACTCTCTCAACCTTCCCCCTTCTCGTCTTACCGACGATAACAAAGGATTTAACCTCGGTAAAACAACTGAAGTCCTACGTGACGAACTCAAATTTACCAAGTTCATCGGAAGACTACGTAAGAGATTTAGTGAACTCTTCCACGATATTCTCAAGACCCAACTCATCCTCAAAGGAGTAATTACTCCAGAAGATTGGGATGACATGAAGGAGCATATTCAATATGACTTCCTGTTTGATAATCACTTCAATGAGTTGAAAGAGCAAGAACTCATGATGCAACGCATCAATCTTGCAACTCAGATGGATCCTTTTGTTGGTAAGTATTTCTCCGTAGAGTATATCCGTAGACAAATTCTCCAGCAAAATGAGAAGGAGTATAAGGAAATTGATACTCAGATGAATCGTGAGATTGATCTAGGACTTGCAATGAGTCCTGCGGATGTCAATACATTTGACATGATGGATCGTCAGAACCAGGCATTTGCCCCAGAGATTCAGGCACAACAGGCAGACGATTCACACGAAAGAGAACAGGAAAAGGCAGATGATGCCCATAAAAAGCAGTTGCAAATGCTGAAGGCACAACCCAAACCTACATCAAGTAATAAATAAAACATATTGAGATTATAAACTATGGAACAGGCAAACCCTGAAGCGGAAGTGATCAATGTAGTTACTGCTATTGCAGATAACGAAAGAGCGAAAGCAATTGATGCCATTCATGACATGCTGTATGCGAAGGCATCGGATGCTATGTCAACGTATAAGCAAACTGTCGCTCAAACATTTTTTGACGAACCAGTAGATACCGAAACCAATGAAACTGATAACGGAAACGATTGAAAATGTACAGGTAATCACCGAAGGAAAAGGTGATTCCAAAAAGATGTATATTGAGGGTGTGTTCCTCCAATCTGAACTAAGAAACAGAAACGGAAGAGTATATCCTTTCAAAGTTCTTGAAAGAGAAGTTGGTCGTTACAACGAAGAGTATGTTAAAACTAAACGTGCTCTTGGTGAGCTGGGTCACCCTGATGGTCCTACTGTCAATCTTGACAGAGTATCCCACAGAATTACCGAACTTAGAGCAGAAGGCACTAACTTCTACGGCAAGGCACAGATTCTAGATACTCCTATGGGAAAAATTGCATCTTCACTTCTAGGTGAAGGTGTCCAACTAGGTGTTTCATCTCGTGGTATGGGAAGCATTGATAAGCGTGAAGATGCAAACTATGTCATGGATGATTTCATGCTAGCAACTGCTGCCGATATCGTAGCAGATCCCTCTGCACCAGATGCTTTTGTTAACGGAATCATGGAAGGTAAAGAGTGGGTTTGGGATAACGGTATTCTTAAGGAAGCAAAAATTGCTAAATACCAAACGTATATTGATGGGGCAACCCGTCAAAACCTAGAGGAGAGAACACTTCAGGTGTTCCAAAACTTCCTCGCAGGTTTGTAATTTCATAAATAAACATAGATAATCATAAGATTTACGGAAGGACTCAAAATGTCAGACATGTTAAACGAAAAGTTTGAGGAGTTTCTGGGCGAGCAGCAAATCGTTATGGAAGCGGGAGCACAGGATCCCATGCCTCGTGTAACTGCTTCAGTAATTCCCGCTACAGGTTCAGATCCCGCAGCAGTTTCGGGTGATCCACAACAGCGTGGCGGCGGTAAAGACCCAATGCCTACTGTTCCTACATCGGTTGCACCTAATCAGTCACAAACTGATCTTGGTGGATCCCAGTCTGAACCCCTTCATTCTAACAAGGAAGAAGGCGAAGAGAATCCTGGTGCTAAGGCAGCAGCACCCATCTCACAAGATGGTAGCGTAACTTCAACCGCTGGCAAACCTGGCGATGAAGCAGGTGCTAATTCTCTCGGTGCTGAAATTGCATATGGCACCAAAAAAGGTCCCGACGTATCTTATCCTATCAAACCCGCATTTGAAAGCCTTGACGTTTCTGACGACGTTAACGCTCTCCTTGAGGGTACAGAACTCTCCGAAGAGTTTGCTGAGAAAGCAAAGACTATCTTTGAAGCAGCAGTCAAAGCAAAAATCTCGGAAGAGTATGACAAGCTTGTAGAGCACTTTGCCACCGAACTTGATAAGCAAGTTGATTCAATCAAGTCGGAACTTTCAGAAGAAGTTAATGGCACTGTGAACTACGCCATCGGTCAGTGGTTGGAAGAGAACCAAGTCGCTGTTGACCGTGGAATCAGAAATGAGATTACTGAAGACTTCATTGCAGGTCTCAAGAATCTCTTTGAAGAGCACTACATTTCTATCCCCGACGACAAGGTTGATGTGGTAGAAGGTATGGCAGAATCAATTCGTGAAATGGAAGCTCGCCTTGACGAACAGGTCAAAGCAAATGTGAAACTACAGAATCGTCTTAATGAGTCGGCAAAACTTAACATTCTGAACACTGTTTCGGAAGGTCTCACCGACACTCAAAAAGATAAACTAGCAGCACTCGCTGAGGGTGTTGACTTTGTTTCCGAAGAAGAATTCTCTAAGAAGGTTAAGACCATCAAAGAGTCATACTTCAAGGAATCAGTTGCACCTGCAGCAGAAGTTGCAGATGAAACTCCAGTAATTGCAGAGGATATGGCACCTTCAATGGCGGCATATCTAGATGCGTTGAACCGCTGGAAATAATAAATAATTTTAACCCAAAACTTTTCTAACACTCGGAGCAAGCTAATGTTTAACGCACAAGCTCTAACAGAAAAGTGGGCACCTGTTCTAGGTCATGAGGGAGCTGGCTCCATCAAGGACAATTATAGAAAGGCTGTCACCGCTGTTCTGTTGGAAAACCAAGAGAGATTCATGCGTGAAGAACGCGGAATGCTCGCAGAAGCAGGTGGTGCAGCAGGTAATATTGCTGGTGCTATCGGCGGTAATGCACTTTCAGGTTCAGGTCTAACCACCCAAACTGGTGGTCTTGCTGGATTTGATCCCGTCATGATCAGCCTCATTCGTCGTGCAATGCCTAACCTCGTTGCATACGATATCTGTGGCGTTCAACCAATGTCTGGTCCTACTGGACTAATCTTCGCAATGAAGTCACACTACGAAGGTCGTGGTGGTGTTGAGGCACTCTATAACGAGCCCGACAGCGACTTCTCTGCAGCATACGACGCAACTGCAAACGCATATGATACTGCTAACCCAGTTGCAGGTTCAAACCCAGGTCTCCTCAATGATTCCCCCGCTGGAACATATGACCGTGGCGTAACCCCAATGGCACGTGAAGATGCCGAAGCTCTAGGTGAGAGCGGCAAACTCTTCCGCGAGATGTCATTCAGCATTGAGAAGACTGCTGTGACTGCAAAGTCCAGAGCTCTCAAGGCAGAATACACTCTAGAACTAGCACAAGACCTCAAGGCAATCCATGGTCTTGATGCTGAGCAAGAACTCGCTAACATCCTTTCAAGCGAGATCCTTGCTGAAATCAACCGCGAAGTCGTTCGTACTGTCTACACCATCGCTAAGCCTGGTGCTCAGAACAACGTTGCTAACGCTGGTCGTTTTGACCTTGACGTTGACTCAAACGGTCGTTGGTCCGTTGAGAAATTCAAGGGTCTAATGTTCCAAGTTGAGCGTGACGCTAACGCTATCGCACAAGAGACTCGTAGAGGAAAGGGCAACTTCATCATCACTTCTGCTGATGTTGCTTCTGCTCTCGCTATGTCTGGTACTCTTGACTACACCTCAGGTCTAACTGGTGCTGGTGGTCCTTCCATCGGTGAAGTTGATGACACTGGTAACCTCCTTGTCGGAACCATGAACGGCAGAATCAAGGTTTATGTTGATCCTTATTCTGCTAACCTCTCTAACTCACACTACTACGTAGTTGGTTACAAGGGCACCTCAGCATATGACGCAGGTCTATTCTACTGCCCATATGTTCCCCTCCAGATGGTTCGTTCAATCGGTCCTGACACCTTCCAGCCTAAGATTGGATTTAAGACCCGCTACGGCATGGTCGCTAACCCATTCGTTGTACAGGCAAACGGTACTCCTGATGCTGAAGCACTTACTGCTAACCGCAACCAGTATTATCGTCGTGTTAAGGTTGAGAACCTCATGTGATCTTTATTCACAAAACAACACAAGGGGACCTTCGGGTCCCCTTTTTTTATAACTAGTAATAAGTTTAGTATAAGTAATAATGCGTAGTCAAATGCAATACATCATTTGGTCTTCCATTGTGGCACAATTAGAAAAAGCAGGTGATACAAATTCGTTGTATTACAGGCAAGCAATTGCTAAAGTAAAATACAATGGAGGTGCAATCAATGGCAAGAGGTAGACTGACTAAGATTGACATTGAGTCAAAAGTGTATAGAATGAAGACATCATTGTATAACGGTCATCATGGAGAAAAATCTGAAGATTGGCGAAATGGTTACCATGCTGCACTCAGTTCGCTTTTAGAGATTCTACAGGAGTATCACACATGACGGAAGAAGAATTAAAAAAACTAGCAGAAGCTGCTAAGAGAATGAAGAATGATATCCTGATGGAAGAACCCTGTCCAATCTACGAAGCGGATGAAGTTGACTGGGCAGACTTCTGGTATAACGAGGATAAATAACTTGTAGCTTGGGAAGTTGACATGCCTGCTGAATGGTATAAAGAGCAGCCAAAGAATAGAAATTTTCTATCTCCTATTGGGTTCAAGTTTAATCTTGAACTTTTTAAGGGAGTAGATTTTTTCTGTCAGAGTGCATCCATTCCTGAAATCTCTATGCCATTCGCAGAAGTCCCAACTCCATTCAGAAATATTCCCATCGCTCCCAGTGGAGGTGTGTCATTTGGGGATTTAAATATCCGATTCATTATTGATGAGGACATGGAGAATTATCTTGCAATTCATGATTGGATTCGTGAGTATGGATTAGCAGAAGAAAGAGCAGCTGGGGAAGATTTATATTCCTACGCAATTTTGCAGATCCTAACTTCACATAGTAACACAAACCACATGGTTGAGTTTACAAACATTTTTCCAGTGAGCTTGTCTGGAGTTCCATTTGATGCTACAGTGGGGGATATTGAATACTTAACGGCAGATGTCTTGTTTAAGTATGAAAAATATGATGTCCGCACTGAATCGTTTGCTAAGCGTGTATGAATTTTGAAACTCTTCGTGATAAATTTGATAATTTAAGAGAGCAATGGGCAGAAGATAGTGCCGTTGACTTTCAATTTAAGAACAAACAGTATACCACAGATCTGGGACAACTCGCGTTAGACATCCCTTTTCAACATAATAAATACTTAAACCATTACACTGACATTCAGCAGATCAAAACCTCGCTGGAATTTCAGATCCGTAAAATGGTGAAAGAGAAACGTGAGTATTACTCAGGCGAAGCAGACGCAAAAACTTACGCCTCTAAACCATTTGGATCAAGCATCAAGACTTCAGAAAAAATGAAAACTTATCTTGAGGCAGATGAAGAGATCATCAACCTTGAGGCGAAGATCAAATATCTAGACCAGATGCTTTACTGGTTAGATCAAGTCATGAAGCAAATTTCTAACAGAGGTTTCCAGATCAAGAGTGCCATTGAGTGGGAGAAATTTGTAAATGGACAATGATGACCACTCTGAGTATTAAAAAGAAAAACGAAGTTTACGTTACTGTTCAGTCCGTGGAGCCCCATGTTCATATGGAGCTTGCGGACTATTTTTCGTTTGAAGTTCCTGAAGCAAAATTCCTAAAGAAGAACCCCAGATACAAATACTGGGATGGAACAATTCGTCTTTACTCCCCTGGCACTGGTGAACTTTATGGTGGACTGATGGAGCACCTTAAGGTCTGGGCAAATGAAAGACAATATCAAATTGAGTATGAAAAGAATGACTGGTATGGCGACGTTGAAGAGACAAATGATTTTGTTTCTCCTGCTGGTATCAAAACATTTATGGACAAAATTGTCCGACCAGAAATTAAACCACGTGACTATCAATACCGTGCTGTCTATGAAGCAGTAAAGTATAACCGCAAACTTTTACTTTCTCCTACGGGCAGCGGTAAGAGTCTCATGATCTATTCCCTCGTCAGATACTATACTGCCACCAACAAGAAAACGCTCATCATCGTTCCTACTACGTCCCTCGTGGAACAAATGGTCAACGACTTTAATGATTACGGGTGGAATGCTGATGATCATGTCCATAAGATTTACTCTGGTAAGGATAAGAATACTGATAAACCAATTATTATTTCTACCTGGCAATCTATCTATAAGTTTCCCAAGAGATATTTTGATGACATTGATTGTGTGATTGGAGATGAAGCTCATCTCTTCAAGTCTAAGTCATTGACAGGCATTATGACAAAGCTTCATAATGCAAAATATAGATTTGGTTTTACTGGTACTTTAGATGGCAGTAAGACTCACAAATGGGTACTGGAAGGATTGTTTGGCGATTGTGAACGTGTAACTAAAACAGATGATCTGATTAAGTCTGGATATCTTAGCAAATTTAGGATCAAAGTGCTGCTATGTAAACACGCCCCGCAATACTTTGAAAGCTACCATGATGAAATTGATTATCTGGTAGAGCATCGTGGTAGAAATAATCTTATCAAAAACCTAGTTAAAGACATTGAAGGGAACACTCTTGTGTTGTTCAACTATGTGGAGAAGCATGGTGAACCACTTTTTGAATTGATAAATAACACCATAGATCCCGAGCGGAAAATCTTTTTCGTTCATGGTGGAACTGATGTTGAAGACCGAGAACAAGTCCGACAGATTACTGAGACTGAGAACAACGCTGTTATCATTGCCTCTTACGGCACATTCTCTACTGGTATTAACATCAAACGTCTACACAATATTATCTTTGCATCACCAAGCAAATCAAGAATTCGTAATCTCCAATCTATTGGACGTGTCCTCAGGAAAGGCGAAGGCAAAGACATTGCAACCTTATACGATATCGCTGATGACATCGGCGGACAAAACTATACACTCAAACATTTGAATGAGAGAGTAAATATTTACAATGAAGAGAACTTTAAGTATGAGGTTATAAAAGTAAACCTTAGAGCAAATTAAATATGGAAGAAGAATTCCTAGCGACTATAAAGTTAATTACAGGCGAAGAAATTATTTCAAAAGTTTCTTATCTACCAGATGAAGATAGTCTGATACTAGAAAACCCGATGGAAGTTAACCATGTAAATCAACAAAAGAAACAGGTAACAACCAACGGGTTTTTTCTAACAGAGTGGATTCACTCAACATTTGATCACTTCTTTGTTCTCAATAAGAATCACATTCTTACGATGACAGAAGTTGAAGATATTAGAATTGAAAACTACTACAACACATCTGTAGAAAAACATATCACACAACTCTCCTCAACAAGAGATGCTTTAGAACCTCAAAAGTTTTCTAGAAACATGGGTAACTTAGGTTCAGTAAAAGAAACTAAAAAATTTCTAGAAGAGTTATTTAAAAGAAGCTAAAAGCTACAACCTCTCTTGAACCCTGACAGAGTTATTCTACTAAGTTTCTGAGGTCTTGTCAAGCGGTTGACATATGTTTGTCGTTAACTTATAATAATTGTACGAGAAAGCAAACCAAGTTAATGAAGAAGAAGACAGAGTATTACGTCAATAATAAAGAGTTTTTGGAAGCGATCTCCATTTACCGTGCCCGCGTGATTAGGGCAAAGGAGTTAGGTAAACCGCGACCTCGTGTCACGAACTACCTAGGAGAATGCTTCCTGAAGATTGCAACACATTTATCATATAAACCAAACTTTGTCAACTACATGTTCCGTGAGGACATGATCTGCGATGGCATTGAAAACTGTCTTCAATATATTGACAACTTTGATCCAGAAAAATCAAAGAACCCGTTTGCTTACTTCACTCAAATTATCTACTACGCTTTCCTTCGTCGTATTCAGAAAGAAAAGAAACAAATGGAAATCAAGAACAAGATTCTTGAGCGTTCGGGATATGACGAAGTGATGCACACCGACACATATGATGGTAGTATGGCTGGTATGAACGCTTCCTATTCTGATATGGGCAGCATCAAAGAAAACATTGAAATTAGGATGAACCGATGACGACTAGAACTTTTGTTGACAAAAACGGTAACACTTGGGAGTGGGATGAAACCAAGGAGACTCAAAAAGCAGTTGAACGTCTTCATCAAACAATGCGGGAGATGAAAGCAAAGGAAGATAAGAATGGAAAGTGAATATGAGTGGTATGAAACACCTTGGGGAAAGTTCCGAGTCTCAGCGTCAAGGTTTGGAACGTGGAATAGCTTTGGTGAGGATGGTACGCCACTCATCACAGGACTTACGAAAGACGTTGTTGTGGCGGGAACAAGATTCCACATGGAAGGTGTCGCTACCAACTGGGCAAACTGCACAACTTCCCAGCAGTTTGATGGAACTGTAGGAGGTAAATTATGAAACCAACTGAAAACTACGAACAATTGATTGAGCGTTTCACAAAACGAACTGCTCAACTCACTGCAAGGGCAGATGAGTTGTACGATGCCTATGCTGAGTATGTGAAGATTCAAGAAGATCTTGCACGATTGCAGGGTTCATTGCAAGCAGTGGAGTATCTTGCATATGGTAAACTGCCTGGTGACGGCAATCATGACGGTATGAAGGACCACAAACCTCAATGAAAATCGCACTTATTACAGACCAGCACCTTGACGGAAGGAAAGGTTCTTTGGCATTCTGGAATTACTTTCAGAAGTTTTATGACAATATCTTTTTTCCAACCTTAGAGAAAGAAGGTATCACTACTGTTATTGATCTTGGCGATACATTTGACAATCGCAAGTCAATGGACTTCAATACTTTCCATCGCGTCAAAACCAATTACTTTGACCGCCTGAAAGATTACAAAGTCCACATGCTTCTTGGTAATCATTGTACATATTACAAGAACACCAATCGCATCAACTCACCCGAACTTCTGCTAGAGCAGTATGAAAACATCACAATCTACTCAGAACCAAAGCACCTCAAACTCGGAAGCAAAAAGTTTCTCATGTTACCTTGGATTAACAAAGAGAACCTTGAAGAGGTCTTGGGGCTACTTGAAA
>Ga0208880_1000271_pt1 | contig 10753 bp, 14 predicted proteins | sample Knorr_S23_td_Sur_FD_185606 | JGI IMG/M metagenome (GOLD analysis project Ga0208880, IMG submission 185606) | Marine microbial communities from Southern Atlantic Ocean transect - Knorr_S23_td_SurfaceB_ad_5m_LV_B (SPAdes) (version 2) | ecosystem: Environmental > Aquatic > Marine > Oceanic | place...
GTATCCAAGATCTTCTCTAACAAGACCCATCAGGTCGTTTCTTGCATACCGAACATGGTCTTCAGGCATATTTTCACCCCATTGCATTCCCATGTAACAATTAATTGCATACAATCCTTGAGCAACTGCTCCACTTCTATCTATGTTTGCTTTTTCTACGCAAATAATTTTTAAATCTCTACCCCAGTGTCTTGCCTCAAAAGCAGCGCCTGTCCCGGCCATACCGCCTCCAACCACTAATATATCGCAATCTTCAAAAACAGTTTTACTTTTAGGCATTAATAATAAACTCCTTGTTTAAATGAATCTTTATTGATCGTTGGCAGATCTTTATCAGTATTTAGTCCATGTGGTTCGTTATATAAAATCTGAGAGTTAATTTCACCTTGATTAGGAGTTTCGCCTTCTGCAAGTTTTGGGATAAATTTTCCCCATGGTTTTGTTGTTATCGGAGAAACAAAGTTTTTTTCTGTTCCATTTCTAAATTTAATTCTCCACGAAATAGTACCTTTCTCCTCTTCTCTTCTAACTCTTACGCTGTGACCCATAGGAGCAAAGTCTGCATAACCTCTTACATCAATTGCATGATTTGGACATGCTTTAACACACGAATAACATTCCCAACAAAAATTAGGTTCAATATTTTTTGCTCTTCTAATAGTTTCATCTATATGCATGATGTCTGACGGACAAATATCTACACAATGTCCGCAACCATCACATCTTGTCATGTATACAAAAGTTGACATTAATTTCTCTCTTTCTTTTTAATCATATTAATAATGTTTTGGTGCCTCTCTTTTAATTCCTAAACCGAATTGTTCAGGCGCATCTGCTGGAGGAGGCAAATTATCTCTAGATCCATCAGCTTCTGCTAAATTTTTTTGAATAGCTGCTCCGGGTTTATAAAACATGTGTGCAAACTTAGACCAATAAACTCCACCAAATAAAATTATATTTGATAGTGCAAATAAAACTAAAAACAATGAATCCCATCCTTTAATCCCTTGATATTGAAGATAAGACCAAATCAAACCAAATGTAGAAGATGCCAATAAAGATAAAACAAATAGATCGGCAGTAATTATTCTAAAAACTGAATGAGCTTCAGCTGAAACATCAACTCTTAAAAATAACCAAAACCAATAGCCACCAACACATGTCATGATTGCACCAATGTGCCAAATTATAGGCCAGAAAATTGGAGTATTTGCGCTAGCAGATGTATAGCAAAAAATCATTACTGCTGAACCTAACCAGAAAAGTATTGTGCCATACATTCCAAGTAAATGAGCAGCTCTTCTTTTGCCCATTCCTAGCTCAGATGTAGTTGCAATATCATGAACTATTGTTTTTGAAATTATTCCAATTCTTTCACTGCTAGTTAATTCTTTTTTTGCGGATTGTTTTGCTTTTTTTGCGTTATTAAAAAAATAGGTAACATTTTTTTTATGAATAATGTCTAACATGGTTCCAATAACAACTAAGGCTACCATAACTATTACAAAAGCCTTTAATGCCAATGAAGGAACTGACAATGACAATTCTAAAAAAGGGTTTGTTGTAAACATGGTTTTGAATCCTGATTAATTTTCATGTTCTATTACAGTTAAAATAATAGATCAACTGCGATAAAAGGATCAATAATAATGCCTGTTAATAATTTCGACTATTTTTTCTTTATATAGTGCTGTTTTGAAGAGATCACAGATCGAACGCCACCTTGAGGATTTTCAACATCACCCTCTCGTCTTGGAATTAAATGAATATGACAATGATTAATAGATTGGCCAGCAACTTTTCCTGAATTAGTGCCAATATTAAATCCTTTAACAGTATTATCTTCTTTTTCGATTTTATTTTTCATTTTTAAAATTAATTCATTCACTGCTAAAATTTCATTTTTTGTCATTTCAAAATAACTTTTAATATGTCTTTTTGGAACAATTAGTGAATGAAATTTAGAAACCGGATAAGTGTCTTTAGTTGAATAAGCAAAATCATTTTCAAAAATAAATTCTTTTGCGCCAGTAATACAAAATAAACATGGGTTATTTGGATCTGTCATTATTTATATAAATATATATTTTTTTTTGATTCTTTTTTGAATTTATTAGATAATTTTTTAAATATTTTAATACTTTTTCTTTTCCATTTATTATTATCAATTTTGGTAACTGAAATTACACTTTTTCCAGATCCTACTAAAATAATTTCATCAAAAATTTTTAAATCTTTTACAAAAATATTTTTTTTATATATTTTAAAATTTTTTTCGAAAAATTTAAGATTATTTCCCCTATAATATTTATTTATTGGTGAATAGATTCTATTTTCAGAAACAAATAAAATATTAGACGTTCCTGTTTCAAGGATCTTACCATTTACACAAAGAGCAATATCTTTTTTAGAAACGTCTAATTTAGATAAATTTTTTAAAATAAACTTATATTTTAAATTTTTATGCTCAGGTTTTACTCTTTGATAATTAATAAGCTTTAAACTAAATTTATTTGATAATTTAATCTTTTTTCTTAAAGAGATAGAAATCAAATTTTTATTTAAAGCAATCCTTAAAAGATGATTATATTTTTTTTTTGAATCAATATTAATTTTTAATAATCTTAATATTTTTGATTTTGTGTCCTTCTTTAAAATTTTATAAATTTTTAATGATTTAATTAAATTATTTAAATGAGATTTTAAAAATAGAATTTTTGCTGGTTTCCCATAAATCCACATAGTAGTGAAAACACCTTCATCATTCCAAAGATCTTTAAATTCAACTTCTTTAAGATCGTTATGCTGATAAGATTTTTTTAATAAGAATTTTACCATTTGTAGTTAAAAAGGATTCTGGGTGAAATTGAAATCCATATACATCATCTTTATGATTTTCAAAAGCCATTGGAATATTCGAATTTGAACATCTCATAGTTATTTCAAAGTTTTTTGAATTAAAAGGTTCTTTTAATTTTAATGAATGATAGCGACCTACTTTTAATATCATATTTTTATCAAATAAAGAATTTTTATTACAAACATATATTTTTGATTGATATCCATGATAAATATTTTTTTGTTGAACAATTTGTCCTTTTTCACAAAATAATATTTGTTGAAAACCTAAACAAATTCCAATTATCTTTTTTTTTCCTTTTAAATTTTTATAAATTTTTGATGTTGTGGGATAATCTTTAGGAGAGCCAGGTCCTGGAGAAAAAACAATTGTATTGGATTTTTTAATTAATTTTTCATTTATTTCAAAATAATTAGAGCAATAAACTTCGTCAAACTCTGAAAATTGATGAACAACATTCCAGGTAAAAGAGTCTTGATGATCAATAATGTAAATCATTTGTATAATTCTAATAATGATTTTGCTTTAATAAAGTTTTCATTAAATTCTTTTTTAGGAAAACTATCTAAAACAACGCCTGATGCTGCAGCTACTTCAGATGATTTTTTAAAATTTAAAATTGATCTTATAATAATATTAAATCTCATATCTTGATTGAATTTTATATATCCAAAACTTCCTGTAAAAATATTTCTATCTTCTTTTTCTTGAGAATTTAATAGATCTAAAGTTTTAATTTTAGGACAACCAATAACTGAGCCTCCTGGCATCATTGATTTTATTATATCATAGATTGTAATTTTATTTTTTAACATTCCATTAATGTTTGTTACATAGTGATAGAGATGCTTATATTCTTCTACATATTTTTCTCTTTTAATTTTTACTGTTCCTGGTTTACAAATTCTTGATAAATCGTTTCTTTCCATATCTACAATCATATTATGTTCTTTTGTTTCTTTATTATTATTTTTAAAAAAACTTAATGCCTTTCTTTTAGACATAGTTTTATTTTTTTTTAAAGTTCCAGCTATTGGTTTTGATTATTTTGCCTTTTCTTTCAATTAATGTTTCAGGAGAACAACTAACTATAGAATAGTCATTTCCTCTTATCATAAAAGATTCTGGCGATGCATTAACTTTCATAAGTCTCCAAAAAAAATTAACAGGATTTATTTCTGATCTGTTTTTATATTTTGTACAAATTTTAATCTGATAGGTTTCACCTTGACGAATTTTTTTCTTAAATAAGTTAAATACTTTATTATAGTAATTATAACTTATGTTAGTTTTAAATGGAGATAAAATTTTTGTTGGTTGAAAATAATTATTAAATTTATTTTTTTTTAAATTTGAAAAAATTTTTATATTTTTTCTTATTTTAATTAATGTCTCTGGTTTATAAAAAATACCTTTATAAAAATTTAATTTTTTTTGTTTTATTATTTTTAAACCTAATAAATTACATAGAATTTCATATCCAAAAAAACCAATATACATATCAGTTTCTTTTAAATATTTTTTTTTTGAAATATTGTTTAGAAATTTTTTAATATTTTGATTTGTTAAAATAATTTTTTTTGAAAAATCTGTATAAAGATTATATCCATTTGGCACTTTATAAATGATTAACTCTTTATTTGATTTATATAATTTATCTAAATAAGGGTTAAATTTTAATTTATATTTTTTGTAATCTTTCAACTGGCTTCTCTATAATTGGTAAATGTATTAATGCAGCAAATATAGAAAGAATTATAGCTAAATACCATGCGTAATCATATGAGCCATATAAATCATGGAATAAGCCTCCTAAATATGCTCCAAAAAATGATCCTACTTGATGACTTAAAAATACAATCCCATAAAGAAGTCCAAGATATTTTGTTCCAAATAAATGAGCTACAATACCGCTAGTTGCTGGAACTGTAGATAGCCAGAGAAAACCAAAACTTGCTCCAAATACAAATGCAGAAAAATTACTTGCTGGCATAAATATAAAGTAGACTATTGAAACACCTCTTAGAAAGTAAATAGAGCTAAGTATAATTTTTTTACTTATTTTTGATGAAAGATAACCGCTAACCAAAGAACCAAAAATATTAAACAATCCTATTAAGGATAGTATGGCTGCCGCAGTCCAGTTTTCTAGCCCCCTATCAATAACATATTTTGGTACATGAGTTCCAACAAGTGTAATGTGAAATCCACAAACAAAAAAACCTGCAACTAATAATAAATAACTTTTATTTTGGAATGCCTCAGATAAAGCTTCTTTAAAAGATTGATCTGATTTTTGTTCTAATATTTGATTGCTTGCAGGAGACCTCACAAAAAATGCAACAACCAATCCCAATACTAAAAATATTGCAAAAATAAATAATGTATAATTCCAACCGTATTCAGCTAAAGAATAATTTGTAAATATAGGAGAAACAAAATATCCAAAAGAACCTACAGCAGTAACAAAACTCATTGCAATCGTTCTTGTTTTTAATGGAAAATGTTTTCCAACAACTGACATTGGTATGCTGATAGCTGTACCCCCCAAACCAATACCAATAAGCAAACCCAGATGTATTTGAAAAAAAATTCCTGTATTAGGACCGGTGTATAAAAAATATATACCTAAAGTATAAAATACAAATGCAATTATAATTGCAATGTGTCCTCCGTATCGATCAGCAATCGCTCCAAAAATAGGACCAGTTAACCCCCACATCAACATCTGAAAACCAATTGCAAAACCAAATGCTGTATTGCTGACTTTCAAGCTTTCATTAAAATCAATAAAAAATAAACCGAAGGTTTGTCTTACGCCTAGAGAAATTAATACCACAACACATGCGGCAACTAGAGTAACTAAAGCTGTTGTGCTATTAAAAAATTTTTCTGACTTCATTTAACATTTTTTAAAGCTTGTTTTATATCCTCAATTATATCTTTTGGATCTTCTAAGCCTATATGAAGTCTTATAATGTGTTCATCATTATTTAATTTAGTAAATTCTCTTTTTCCTAAAGCAGAATTAGATTGATATAAAGCCAAGCTTTCAAATCCACCCCAACTAAATCCATAACCAAATAATTTTAATGAATTTACAAATTTAATAACTGAGTTTTTGCTCTTTGATTTAATTTTAAAACCCATTAATCCTGAAGCACCTTTATAATATTTTTTCCATAGCTGATATTTTTTAGTTCCTTTTTTAAATGGATAATAAACTTCAGTAATTTTTTTTTGTTTAGATAAAAATTTTGCAACCATCATTGCATTTTCTTGATGCTTGTCTAATCTGACATCTAAAGTTCTTAATCCTCTCAATATCAAATATGCATCATCAGGACCAAGTCTTAAACCTGAAACTCTATTAGTAAATTCAACTAATTTAAAAACTCTTTTATTTATAGCTAAACTACCTCCCATTACATCTGAATGTCCGGAATAATATTTGGTTGCTGAAACAATTGACATATCAAAACCTAATTTTATTGGCTTAATGAGATACGGTGTTCCCCAGGTATTATCGATTGCAGTATATATTTTTTTTTTCTTAGCTATTGATATAATTTTTTTTAAATCTTGAAACTCAAAGGTGTTGCTTCCTGGATTTTCTACAAAAATTAATTTTGTTTTTTTTGTAATTTTTTTTTCTAAGTCTTTAAAATCGTTAGGATTATAAAATATAGCTTGAATGTTAAATTTTTTTAAATATGTTTCTGTTAGTAATCTTGTAGGCGAATAAACTGAATCAGTAACTAATATTTCATCCCCCGGGTTAACAACGCTCAAAACACTAAGATAAACTGCACCAAAGCCAGTAGGTGTTAGATAAACTTTATAGCATTCTTCCAACTCTCTTAACATTTGTTGCAATGCAAATGTTGTTGAAGTTCCTTGTCTACCATAATCAAAATTACCGCTAACTGGATTTTTTAAATATTTTTGTTGTGTTTTTTTAATATCCTGAAACTTTTTAAAAATTATTGTTGAGGCTCTAACAACAGGAGGGTTAACTGATTGATTATAAAAATCCTTCGCTGTGTGCTTTAAAAATGTTTTAATGGACTTATTCATAAAAAAAATTGATTACCGTTTGGGACAATGCTATATCCAACAAATAAGTCAATAAAATTGTAAAAATAAGGAGATTATGGGATACCCAAAAAAACACAGAGGCCGAAGAAAAATGGGCTCTAAAAAAAGAAGAGCAAGAAAAAAAAATAAGAAAAAATAATTTTTTCTACTCTTTAATCCAGCCACCCCCTAAAACTTTATCACCATACTTGTCTTTTTTGTAGAAGACGCAAGCTTGACCGGGTGAAATACCATCTTCAGGTTTAATTAAATCAACTGTAGCTGATTTATTATTTTCTATATTAATTTTTGCCTCTAATAATTTTCCAGTAGATCTTACTTTTACCAATATGTTTTCATCAAAATCCTTAAGATCACAGAGAATATTAATATTTCTTAAATGAATGTTTTTTTTTCCTAAATGCTCTCTAGAGCCAACAATAATTTCATTTTTATCAGCATCGATACTGATTACATATAAAGCTTCTTTATCTGAAACTTTAATTCCTCTTCTTTGACCAATTGTAAAATTAATTATTCCATCGTGCACACCAACAACTTCTCCATTAAGATTTTTAATATTTCCTTTTTTAAATGAGTCAGGTCTAAATTTTTGAATTACAGATGCATAATCTCCGTTAGGCACAAAACAAATATCCTGACTGTCTGGTTTATCCGCTACATTTAATTGAAGACTTTTTGCAATTTCTCTTGTCTCATCTTTTAACAACCCGCCAAGTGGAAATCTTAAATAATTAAGTTGTTCTTTTGTGGTATTGAATAAAAAATAACTTTGATCTCTATTTTCATCTATTGCTCTATACATTTCATTTTTTCCATTTATCGTTATACTTTTAACATAATGGCCTGTAACTAAAGCATCAGCTTTTAGTTCTTTAGAAACTTCATAAAGATCTTTAAATTTAACTGTTTGATTACATTGAACACAAGGGATAGGCGTTTCACCTTTTAAATAACTTTCCACAAAGTTATCAATCACACCCTGTTTGAATTTGTTTTGATAATATAGAATTTTATGTTCAATATCTAATTTATGCGCAACCCTTTTTGCATCCATAATATCCTGACCAGAGCAACATTGTTTTGATGCTGCTACTTCTTTTCCATCGTCATATAATTTGAGTGTAATACCAACTACTTGATATCCCTCTTTTTTCATCATGCCCGCAACCGTTGAAGAGTCTACTCCTCCCGACATAGCAACAACTATTTTTGTATCATGAGGTTTTTTATTTATTCCAATGGAGTTTAATTCTGAATTCATTATCTAGTATTTATACAGTTTTCTAATATAAGTTAAATTAAATGATTTTAGATTTTGAGCCTGGTGATCAAGTTATTAATCCATCAAATAAAAACTGGGGAATTGGTCAAGTTCAGTCAATAATAAATAAAAAAGTAACTGTAAACTTTGAAAATGTTGGAAAAAAAGTAATTAATTCTGAAAATATTCAGTTAGAAAAAATATATAAAAATGAAAAATTATAATCTTAAAGAAATTGTTGAAAATTTAATTGAGACTTTTTTATATGCGGGCGAAATTTCTCTTAGTCTTAGAGACGAAGGTTTAAAAAAACAAATTAAATCTGACAATACTCCAGTCAGTAATGGTGATTTAGAAGTTAATAAAATATTGATTAAAAAACTATTAGAAATCACCCCAGATCTGCCAATTGTATCTGAAGAAACATCACATAATAAATCGAATGAAAACTTAAAAAATTTTTGGTTAGTTGATCCTATTGATGGTACTTACGACTATATTCATAATTTAGAAGAGTTCACCATTAACGCAGGATTAATTATTAATTCTAAACCTGTTGCAGGTTTAATTAATGCCCCAGCTAAAAAAAGAATGTTTTATAGCTATGGAAAAAATAATAGTTTTGAAATTGTTAATGGTAATCATAAACAAATAGACTGTTCAAAAAAAACACCTGAAAATTATGTAAAAGTTGTTTCCTATTCAAATAAAAGAAAACCTGAGATCGAAAAAATACACAATGAATTAGGGGTTGATGAATTTGTAAGAATGAAAAGTTCATTAAAATTTTGTGTTGTTGCAACTGGAGAATTTGATGGCTATGTTGCTGAACCTAGAGCTTATGAATGGGATATAGCAGCCGGTCATGCAATAGTACAAAATGCAGGAGGAATAATGACAGATTTTGAAGGTAATGAAATTTTATATGGTAAAGAAAATTTTTTAAATACTAGTTTAATTTTAAAGAGAAATAACAATTTAAAGTGAGCGAACAACTAAGAATAATTTTAATTATTATAGTATCTGTTTCAATATTTGGCCTATTAGTTTTTGTATTTGTTAAAAATTATATAAAAAACAAAATTCAATATTATTTAGAAGAAAAAAATAAAATTTCTAAAGAAGATTGATTATTTTTAAATATTCTTCTTTATCTAAATCCATTACTCTTCTGGAAACTTCAAAATCAAATCCTGATCTTGCTAAAATTCCCATATCTTTTTTATAAAATAAAGGCCTATTATCCTCTTCTCTTGCAGGTCCTATTCTTTTCTTTTTGCAAATTTTAATAGCTGAAAAAAAATCTTGATCATCATTATTTTCATTTATTTTTTCAATAGTATTTTGAATATATTTTTCACCTACTCCTTTATGAATTAAATAGTTTCTAATTTTATTTATAGAGGAGCCTCTTTGTATTAGACTTTTTGCTTTAGACTCCGAATAAAATTTCTCATTGATAAACTTAGATTTTTCCAAGTCTTCTGTAACTATTTCAATTAATGAAGATATGTTGCTTCTATTAACTGCTGTTTTTGATTTTAGATATTTTTTTAATAAATATGTTTTCAGCTGTTGTTTGGAAGGTGCAAATTTTTCAATATAATTTAACGCAAAATTCCGCATCTCTTCTACGGTTAATTCTAATGACTTTTTTTTATTTTTAATGGGAATCATTTCAGCTAATAATATAATATATTTAAATTAAGTATGATCGAACAAATAGCAAATTTTTTCACGATAGAGATGATCTATATGTGGTTAAATATTGGAATACTCCCTTTCTGGTTTATTCTTATAATATTTCCACATTCTAAAATATGTGGATTGTTAGTTACATCAATATTCCCCTTTTTAATTCTTGGATCTGTTTATGTTTACTTAGTTTATTATTTTTATACGACTGGTTACAATTTTATTGATAATTTTAATTTATATTTAGGAAGTTCTAATCTTGCCGTTCTATTTGAAGATGAAGCATTTTTAGTATTATTCTGGACACATTTTTTAGCTGCCAACTTTTTTTGCGGTGCCTGGATTGTAAGAGACAGTCAAAAGTATTTTATATCTAAATATTTAATGTTTTTTCCTTTGTTAATTACTTATTTTATCGGACCGTTAGGTATTTTTTTATATTGGGTAATTAGAATATTTTATGCAAAAAGAATTAGTTTGATCGATTAATTATTTAATTACTTTAAACCCAGCACTTTGCATCAAATTAAATCCACCTTCAATATGGCTAACTTTTTCAAATCCCATTTCTTTTAATGATTTAGCAGCTAAAGCAGATCTTCCACCAGCAGCACAAAATAAAACAAGTTCTTTATCTAAATCTAAATCTCTTTCACTAAAGATTGAAAATTCTAACAAACCACGAGGAATATGTTTAGAATTTTCAATTTGGCCTAGCATTTCAAGCTCTTCTTTTTCTCGAATATCAATTAAGTTACATTTTCCCTCTTTTTGCATTCTAAATGCTTCATCTGGAGTTATTGTTTTTATTTCTTGCAAAGCTTCAGCTACTAAAG